>Ga0210401_10000649_pt1 | contig 42037 bp, 38 predicted proteins | sample IncBWH32MmetaG_FD_150866 | JGI IMG/M metagenome (GOLD analysis project Ga0210401, IMG submission 150866) | Forest soil microbial communities from Barre Woods Harvard Forest LTER site, Petersham, Massachusetts, United States - Inc-BW-H-32-M | ecosystem: Environmental > Terrestrial > Soil >... | reverse complement strand
GGAAGCGGATCGAGCCCGTGCTGACGGACACCGTGATGATGCTGACGCCGACGATCTCGTTCGCCGACTGCCCGCAGCTCGACGTGATCTGCGTGCCCGGCGGCTTCGGCACCAATGATCTCGTCAATGACGAGGAGACGCTGGATTTCCTGCGCGCGCAGGCGGGGGCCGCGCAATTCGTCACCTCGGTCTGCACCGGGTCCCTGGTGCTCGGCGCGGCCGGCCTCTTGGAGGGTTATCGCGCCGTGACGCATTGGTCGGCGATGGATTATCTCGCCGCGTTCGGGGCTATTCCAACCAAGACCCGTGTCTGCGTCGACCGCAACCGCATCACCGGCGGCGGCGTCACCGCCGGCATCGATTTCGCGCTGACGCTGGTTGCGATGCTGGTCGATCGTAAGACTGCCGAAGCGATCCAGCTCGGGATCGAATACAATCCCGAGCCACCGTTCCAGTCCGGCTCGCCCGACCGAGCGCCGCCGGAGGTGCTGGCCCTGATCGAGAGCCGCATGGCACCATTCCGGCAGCGCCGCGCCGAGGCTGTCGTCCGCGCCGCCGCGCGGCTGAACGAACCGGCTGGCGGCTAGCCGGTCCTCGGCACAGAAAAAGGCCGCCTGGCGTCCCAAGCGACCTTTCCTGTCTCACGACAGCTGCACATTCGACGGGGCGATTTCAGAACAACCGCACCAGGGGCCTATCTCCCGGCCGTGTCCTACTCGGCAGCCGCTGCATATCGGGGCAGTCGCGATCCTGGAGCCCGAACCCGACGCGATGGTTTCCCATCTCCGTAAGATGACCCTATTGAGCCGCATGGACGCGTAACGCGCAAGGAGGGTCGCGCGCACTGTCCCCGCTGTTCCCGTTGTCCACAGGCCGTGCGCTTAATTCCCCGGAGTCCAGGGCTGGTAGTCACCGGTCGCCTTTGGTCGGCGGCCGCTGGCCAGCGTCGAACCCGCGGGACGATAGGCCGCAGGCGTTCCGGTGAGGTTCGGCTGATGCGGCTTTTCCCACTCGCGCGGAGCGTACTTCTCTTCGGTCGGCGGCACATCGACATGGTGATGCATCCAACCGTACCAGTCCGATGGAATGCGGCTCGCCTCGGCGACGCCGTTATAGACCACCCAGCGCCGCTCGAAATGCAGCGTCGGATCGATCTGGCCGCCGCGCGTGCGGTAATAACGATTGCCCTGCTCGTCCTGACCGACCAGTTCGCCGAATCGCCAGGTCCACAGCTGGGTGCCGAAAGTCTCGCTGTTCCACCAGGTGAACATTTTGAGGAAGAACTGCTTCATGCGCGCGCCAAGGATGAGTGAGCGATGTTTAGGCTCTGATGCCATTCGCAGCGCAAAATGTCCAGCAGGCCATTCCCCTTCTCACAAGCAGATGTGATGGCGGCGGCGCACCCGCATCTGCCGACGCCGCGACGGAATCGGCTGCTTTCACCCACGAAATCGCGCTGTGAAATCGTTCTCACCCGCGGTGCGACACAGCGACGGCTTCTATCATGGCAACCACAAGATGAAGTGATGGAACGAACAAACCGAAGCGGAGGATTCATCATCGGGTAAATTCGCGAGGAAGAGGGATTGGTCAGTGGGCAGAATCGCGAGGAAGATGGAGGCATCCAATGAACGGAACGAATACCCTGAAAACATGGGGCGCGACGGCTGCTCTCGCAGCAGTCTTGCCGCTCGCGGCCGCAAGCCCCGGCTTCGCCCAAGGCTATGGTCCCTGCACCCCTCCCGCTGGCATGGCCGTCGGCGCGGCCGGGCCGGCGATGAGCGGCGGCCAGTTGATGGCCGGTGTCGGCCAATGTCAGAGTATTGCAAGCTGGCACCGCGGTCATCACTACCGTCGCCCTGTCGCAGTTGCAGGCTGGAATAGCGCTTACAACGACGGCGGCGGCTGGTACGGCGGCGGTTGGGGTGGCCAAGGCCCCGGCCCGTATACCCCGCTTTTTGGGAGGGCCGTTGGCCCGGCTGGGCCCGCGATGAGCAGCGGCCAGTGGTTGGCCGGCGTCGGCCAAGCCCGGCCCATTGGCAGCGGGAACAACGCCTACTGGGGCGGCGGCGGCTGGTACGGCGGCGGTTGGGGCGGCCAAGGCCCCGGCCCGTATACGCCGCTTTCAGGGAGCGCCGTTGGCCCGGCCGGGCCCGCAATGAGCAGCGGCCAGTGGTTGGCCGGCGTCGGCCAAGCCCGGCCCATTGGCAACGGGAACAACTGGAACGGCTACAATGCAACCGGTTACGCGACTGGCCAACCCTATTATTACGGCGGGCCGGGTTATTGGTGACGACACTGGCTTTGCAAATCTGACGCGCGGCGCGGTGGCCTAGGGCCGCGCCGCGCGTCAGCCAGCGTGAGGCGATGCGAATGTCATTTGCAGCGTGGATGCCGCTGCGCCCCTTGTCACAACGGACGTGATCACGCAGCGCACCGCGATCTCCTGACGACGCCACGGGATCGACTGCTTTCGCCCAGGAAACCCGGACGCGAAATCGTTCTCACGCGGGCACCGCCGCGACTTTTGGTCTCGCGATCGCGATTTTGGCGGTTGGAACGACCAGCGGCGGCCGGGATTGGTCGGCGATAAGACCGAAAGAGATGGAGCACGCAATTGAACAACATGAACCGACTGAAAACTCTGGGCGCCGCTGCTGCGTTGGCGCTCACTCTGCCGCTCGCAACAGCAAGTCCGAGCCTCGCCGGGGGCCCGGGTCCGTGCACCCCTGCTGGTAGTTCCGCCGTCGGCGCGGCGGGCCCGGCGATGAGCAGCGGCCAGTTGATGGCCGGCGTCGGTCAGTGCCGGCGCATCGGCGAGTGGGATCATTCCTATAACCGTTATCCGGGTTATCGCGGTTACCGCCACTACGGCTACGTCAACGGTTACCGTCCGTACGGCTGGGATGGCGGGCCGGTCGGCTGGGCGCTGGGGACCGCCGCAGGCGTGACGGGAGCCGTCACGGGTCTTGCGGTTGGTCATCCCTATTATGGCGGATATGGCTATTACGGCCCCGACGCCTACACGGGCTATGACAGCCCGCGCTACTACCAGAACTACTAAGACCCTCCAGCAATGCGATGCGGCTGACGGCCGCGTCGCATTTTTCTCCGACGCGGCAACCACACGCCGAAGTCGCATGACCGTGACCACCGGTCGCATGACCGTGACCGATTGCCGCGCAACCTGTTCATCCCGCGTACAGCGGGCACATCTCAAGCTTCACTTCGACGCGACAGGAGGAACCTTTCGCTCGCGCCGCAGGTTGAGACGGTATTCCGAGAAATGGAGCCGACAATGATCAGTTCGAGAGTTTTGGGTGCCGCTGCGGCACTCGCGTTAGCGTTGCCGTTGATGACGATGACACCGACGGCAAGCTTCGCCTTTGGCCGCGGAGGCGGCGGTGGCGGCGGCGGCGGCGGTGCTCACGCCATGGGTGGCGGTGGAATGGGCGGCCACATGGGTGGTGGCGGATTCGCCGGCCACATGGGCGGTGGAGGCTTCGGCGGCCACGCCATGGCAGGCGGCGGCAACTTTGGCCGCGGTGCCGGTTTCGCGGCCGTCCCGGCGGGCGGCAACTTCGCAGCCACCACAGCTAATCGCGGAGCCTTCGCGGCGAACCGCGGCGCCTTCGTACCGGGCACCGGTGCAGTCGCTGCGGCGGGCAACCCCGGCTGGAACGGCGGATGGCGAGGCGGCGACCGGCATGACGGTCGCTTCCATCATGGCCGTTTCTTCCCCGGCGCCGCGTTCGCCGCCGGCGTCGCCCTGGGCGGCGGGTATTATGGTTCGGACTATTACGACAACGGGTACTACGCCGACCAGGACTACGGCTATGACACCGGCACCGTTGCGGTTGAATCCGATACCGGCGTCGACCCGAGCTATTGCGCGCAGCGCTACCGCTCCTACGATCCGGCGTCCGGCACCTATCTCGGCTATGATGGCCTGCGGCATCCCTGCCCGTAGCGCCGACTGCGTCGAGAGAAGCGGCGGCGCGGCCTAAGACCGCGTCGCCAGCACCACGGCCGCCAGCGTGAAGGCGAGCGCCGCCAGTTGCCCCGCGCCGAGCGGTTCGTGCAGTGCAAGCGCCGAGGCCACCACGCCGATGACCGGCACCGCCATGGTGCCGATCGCAGCGACCGAGGCCGGAAGCCGCGACAGCGCGGCAAACCAGGCGACATAGGCGATGCAGAACTGCACCACGGTGGAGTAGACCAGGAGCCACCAGCCGACGGGCGTGACCCGGTGCCAGTCCGTTGTCTCGATCGCAAGACCGACAATGGTGATCGGCAGGCAGCCGATGCCGATCTGCCAGGCCGCCGCCGTGACCGGCGGCAGCCGGATCGGCAGCTTCTTGGCGAGCACCGTTCCGACCGCGAACGCGAAGGCTCCGCCGAGCGCCATCAGGATTCCCGGCAGCTTGGCCATGCTGGCACTCGACCCGTTGCCGCCCATGATGGCGGCAAGGCCGGCGAACGCCATCACCAGCGCCAGCGTGCGCAGCACGGTCGGCCGCTCGCCGAGCACCGGCCAGGCCATGAGCGAGGCCCAGACCGGCATGGTGTAGGCGATCAGCGCGGTTTCGCTGGCCGGCAGCCAGAGCAGCGCGAGCCCCATCAGCACCATCCAGGCGGAGACGTTGAGCACGCCGGCCATCACGAGGCGCGGCCACATCTTGCGGTCGACGGCGAGACTCTGGCCGCGGAGCAACGCAAGCAAGGCCAAAAGCCCTGCCCCGATCACGCCGGTCAGGCCGCGCAACGTCAGCGGCGGCAGTTCGGACAGCAGGAATTTGGTCACGGGCCAGTTGAAACCCCAGCCGATCGAGGTGACGGCGAGGAACAACAGCCCTGCGGGCGCGATTTTCGATCGCGCGCCGGTCGATGGTCGGTCTGGCATGAAGGAGGACCCGGCAGAATCGGTCACTAGCCTAGTGACGGGAGCCGGCGTTGCACCAGCCGCGCCCGGGCATGTCAGACCGGACAGTTCCGTAAGCGCGCGTGAGTCTCCGCAAGGCAAGCCCTCGAGGGTGAATACTGGGGCTGCCTGTGAAGAGCGGGGCTGAATGTTGATGGCACTTTCGAACAAGATTTTTTGAGCTTGGGAATCCCTCAGGACTCACCGATACTTGACCCCATCACAGGCGCGGCACCGGCCCCTGTTTTGCCCAGCTTTCCACCATATTTAGTGTTTGATTCAGAAAGTCGTACTAGTCCTTGACGGGCGCAACGGAGATGTCCTAGCTTTCCCTTGTTCGGCGCTGACTTGGTTTTTGGTTCCCGCCGACAGCTCCCAGAAGGGTCCGAGGACAACCACCCGTCCGCCAAAGGAGGCAAACGGTCGAGGGATTTTCTGCCCTCAATTCGGAGGCCTGGGTGCGCCAAAACGAGCCGGAATAATGGCTCCAGTGATGCGTTGAAAGATGTGGGGGCGTTGGATGCAGGATCCGAAAACCCGCCGTTTGGGTTTTTGAATCGTGCCGGGGGTCGCGATCGGCGGTTGTCGTCGGATCGCTGCCCCTGAAGAGAAACTGGGCCGGACCACCGGCTTTTCACTGCGAAACCTCCTGCGGCCAGCCGCGGCGCATGAGGATTCGCTCAAGGAAAAACTCCCGGGCCGCAGATTGCGTGGTCCGGACTCAAGAAGAATGGGGCACGACGAATGCGAATCGAACGGCGTAACACGACCCAGGGTCAGTCACCCTACGCAGGGATTGATTTCAGATTGACGACGTCTGAGATCAAGAATCCCGACGGTTCGGTGGTTTTCCGGCTGGAGAATGTCGAGGTCCCCAAATTCTGGTCGCAGGTCGCCTCCGACGTGCTGGCCCAAAAATACTTCCGCAAGGCGGGCGTCGCCGCGCGCCTGAAGCAGGTCGAGGAAGAGACCGTGCCGTCCTGGCTGTGGCGCTCGGTGCCGGACACCGAGGCGCTGGGTGGCCTCCCCGAGACCGAGCGCTATGTCAGCGAGCGCTCCGCCAAGCAGGTGTTCGATCGCCTGGCCGGCTGCTGGACCTATTGGGGTTTCAAGGGCGGCTACTTTACGAGCGAGGACGACGCGCAGGCGTTCTATGACGAGCTGCGCTACATGCTCGCGATGCAGATGGTGGCACCGAACTCGCCGCAATGGTTCAACACCGGGCTGCATTGGGCCTACGGCGTCGACGGCCCCGGCCAGGGCCACTATTACGTCGACTACAAGACCGGCAAACTGACCAAATCCAAATCGTCCTACGAGCATCCGCAGCCGCATGCCTGCTTCATCCAGGGCATCGAGGACGACCTCGTCAACGACGGCGGCATCATGGATCTCTGGGTGCGCGAGGCGCGCCTGTTCAAATATGGCTCCGGCACCGGCTCGAATTTTTCCCGCCTGCGCGGCGAGGGTGAGCGGCTGTCCGGCGGCGGCCGCTCGTCCGGCCTGATGAGCTTCTTGAAGATCGGCGATCGCGCCGCGGGCGCGATCAAGTCGGGCGGCACCACGCGCCGCGCGGCGAAAATGGTCGTGGTCGACGTCGATCATCCCGACATCGAGACCTATATCGACTGGAAGGTGAAGGAGGAGCAGAAGGTCGCCGCCCTCGTCACCGGCTCGAAGATCAACCAGAAGCATCTGAAGGCGGTGCTGAAGGCCTGCGTCAATTGCGAAGGTTCCGGCGACGATTGTTTCGACCCGGAAAAGAACCCAGCGCTCCGCCGCGAAATAAAACTCGCGCGCCGCAATCAGGTGCCCGACAACTACATCAAGCGGGTGATCCAGTTCGCCAGGCAGGGCTACAAGGAGATCGATTTCCCGATCTACGACACCGACTGGGATTCGGAAGCCTATCTCACGGTCTCCGGCCAGAACTCCAACAATTCGGTCTCGCTGAAGGACGATTTTCTGCGCGCGGTGGAGACCGATGGCGACTGGAATCTCATTGGCCGCACCACGAAGAAGGTGATGAAGACGCTGAAGGCCCGGGATCTCTGGGAGAAGATCGGCTACGCCGCCTGGGCCTCGGCCGATCCGGGCCTGCACTTCAACACCACGATGAACGACTGGCACACCTGCAAGGCCTCGGGCGACATCCGCGCCTCCAATCCCTGCTCGGAATACATGTTCCTGGACGACACGGCCTGCAACCTCGCCTCCGCCAACCTGCTGTCGTTCTACAACACGGGCACGCGCCATTTCGACGTCGGCGCCTATGAGCATCTCTGCCGGCTCTGGACCCTGGTGCTGGAAATCTCCGTGCTGATGGCACAATTTCCCTCGAAGGCGATCGCCGAGCTCTCCTACGAGTTCCGCACGCTGGGCCTCGGCTACGCCAATATCGGCGGTCTCCTGATGACCATGGGACTTTCTTACGATTCGAAGGAAGGCCGTGCGCTGTGCGGCGCGCTCTCGGCCATCATGACCGGCGTCGCCTACAAGACCTCGGCGGAGATGGCGGGCGAGCTCGGCAGCTTCGCAGGCTACAAGAAGAACACCGCGCACATGCTCCGCGTGATCCGCAATCACCGCCGCGCCGCGCATGGCCAGGCCAGTGGGTACGAGGCGCTCTCGGTCCACCCGGTGCCGCTCGACCATGCCTCCTGCCCGCAAGCCGATCTCGTCACACATGCCAAGGCGGCCTGGGACGACGCGCTCGAATTGGGTGAAAAGAACGGCTATCGCAATGCGCAAGTGACCGTGGTGGCGCCGACCGGCACCATCGGCCTGGTGATGGATTGCGACACCACCGGCATCGAGCCCGATTTCGCGCTGGTGAAGTTCAAGAAGCTCGCGGGCGGCGGCTATTTCAAGATCATCAACCGCGCCGTGCCCGAGGCGCTGCGCGCGCTCGGCTATCGCGAGAGCGAGATCGCCGAGATCGAGGCCTATGCGGTCGGCCACGGCTCGCTCGCCAACGCGCCCGGTGTCAACGTCTCGACCCTGAAGACCAAGGGCTTTACCGACGAGGCGATTGCGAAGATCGAGAAGGCGCTGCCGACCGCCTTCGACATCAAATTCGTCTTCAACAAATGGACCCTGGGCGAAGACTTCATCCGCGACCAGCTCGGCGTCGGAGCTGAGGCGCTCGCTGCGCCGAACTTCGACCTGCTCGCTGCGGTCGGCTTCACCAGGCGCGAGATCGAGGCCGCCAACGTGCACATCTGCGGCGCGATGACGGTGGAATCGGCTCCCCACCTCAAGGCAGAGCATTATGCGGTGTTCGACTGTGCCAATCCCTGCGGCAAGATTGGCAAGCGCTACCTCTCGGTCGAGAGCCACATCCGCATGATGGCGGCGGCGCAGCCGTTCATCTCGGGTGCGATCAGCAAAACCATCAACATGCCGAACGACGCCACGGTCGAGGACTGCAAGTCGGCCTATCTCTTGTCCTGGAAGCTCGCGCTGAAGGCCAACGCGCTCTACCGCGACGGCTCAAAACTGTCGCAGCCGCTGAACTCGCAGCTCATCTCGGACGATGAGGACGAGGACGACGCGGTCGAGCAGCTCTATGAAAAGCCGATGGCGGCTCGAACCGCGCAGGTGTCGGAGAAGATCGTCGAGAAACTGGTCGAGCGCATCATCGTGATGCGCGAGCGCGAGAAGATGCCGGACCGCCGCAAGGGCTACACCCAGAAGGCCGTGGTCGGCGGCCACAAGGTGTATTTGCGCACCGGCGAGTATGACGACGGCCGCCTCGGCGAGATCTTCATCGACATGCACAAGGAGGGCGCGGCGCTCCGGTCGTTCATCAACAATTTTGCGATCGCGGTTTCTCTTGGTCTTCAGTACGGCGTGCCGCTCGACGAATATGTCGACGCCTTCACCTTCACCCGCTTCGAGCCGGCGGGCCCGGTGCAGGGCAACGACTCGATCAAGTATGCGACCTCGATCCTCGACTACGTGTTCCGCGAGCTCGCGGTGAGCTACATGAGCCGCTTCGATCTCGCCCATGTCGATCCGACCGAGTCGAGCTTTGACGCGCTCGGCAAGGGCGTCGAGGAAGGCAAGTCGCCGGAGGACGGACCGGGGCAGCAGGCGACGAAGTACCTGTCGCGCGGCCTGACCCGCTCACGCACCGACAATCTCGTGGTGATGCGGGGCGGCCCCGGCGGCTCCTTCCCCTCCCCTGGTGAAGGCCAGGGTGGGGGGTCCAAAATCACCTCCCTCTCCGCTCACGGCGGCACCCACGCGCGCGTCTCTGACACCATCGAAGGCGCAGTCGCGCTGAAGCAGGAGACGAGCCACGACCTCTCGCCGACCGAAAAGCTCCACGCGCTGCAATGGAGCAAGGCCGGCAGCACCCAAGTCACCACCAAGGCCGAGCGCCGCGCCGAAGCCAAGGCCAAAGGCTACGAGGGCGAGATGTGCTCCGAGTGCGGCAACTTTACCCTGGTGCGGAACGGTACGTGCATGAAGTGCGATACGTGCGGTGGGACATCGGGCTGCAGTTAGTAGTTCGGAGTTGACGTTCGCGGCACATCAGCGGCGAGTGCATCGGGCTGCAAAATAGTTCGAAGTTAGCGATCCTCGGGTTCGCCGAAGGCGAACCCGAGGAAGTACGACGGGATGTTCGTGAGAACGACCTGAACGCTCGCAGCTGAAGTTTTCACCAAAGAAAGCCCGCGATTTCCATCCACACGCCCGCTGATTTCGACGATCGGAACCGCGCCGCGACGAAAATTCCGGGGGCATTTCTCGCCCCCGGCTCTACAAAAACCCCATGTTTTGCCGGGGTTTTGGAATATCTGGTCCGACAGATCGGGCCAACCGCCCCCGCCCGGCCGGCGAGCATGGAGGCCGAAATGGCTGACAAGAGGACCTACGTCGAACGGAGACCGCAAGGCGACTACGCGGTTCGGAGAGCAAACTCGGAGCGCGCCAGCGCGGTCCTGCCGACGCAAGCGGAAGCCATCGAGCGGGTGCGGGAATTGAGTCCAGGAGTTTCGCCCCATGTCGAGCGGGTTCGGAACACCACCGGCGGTTCGCCCGACAAATGGCGGAAGCCGTAGCGTCGAGCGCACAGGGTCAAGCGAACTTTGTTGATCAACGGGCTATCTGGGGGAATAGCCGGACGGGGCTGAAAGATGTCTGACGAGGATTATAGGGACGTACCGCGCAAGAACTCGGAAGTCCGTGCCCTCGCGGCGCGCGTCCGCTCCTTCTTCGGTGTCGCAGACGCCGAGCACGTGGACGTCCTCGACTGTGCCAGCCGCAGCGAGATCTGGACGGTCAAAGGCGTCAAACCACTCCGGCTCGATACCGTGTCGGACGACAAGATGGCCGGTAATGCCGGTCTGACGAGCTACGACGGGCGAACCATCGTCATTCAGATATCAAGGCGCATCCGTCACGACGCGTTTCTCGGCGATGGATATGCTCGCAACACCACAGCGCACGAACTCGGTCACGCGGTGATGCACTTCGAGAAGCTGTCCGCCGGCGCGGTCATGGCCCGAAGGACCAGCCGTAACGTCACGCCCAAGTGGATATCGGCGTATGAGTCGGCCGAGCATCATGCCCGCGTCTTCGCGCCCGCCTTTCTGATCAACGATGCTGTCGCACGCACACTGAGTTCCGTCGACGAGATTTCCGTACGCTTCGGCGTGAGCCGACAGTCGGCCGAGATCTACTTCGACCAAATTCAGTCCGAGAAAGATCGCGCCGCATCGGCCGACTACGTTCGCCGAGTTGCCGACGAGGTCATCAGCTCGATGTCGCCGAAGCAGTCGCCGCTGACCTTCATGAGCGACTGTTGCTCGGTCTGCGGCCAGCAGACGGTCTTTCCCGTAGGCCACAAGTTCATGTGTCGGACCTGCGACACGATCTACGATCGTTTCCAGGACGGCGACTTGGCGGAATAGAAATCTGACGATGTGCGGCGGCGTTCAATCGCCGCGTAACGGCGCTTCGAACGAATCGTGAATCAACTTTAGGAAGGCAAACGGCAGCAGCAGCAGCGAAGATCGTCATGCGCGGGCTGACCCGGGCATCCACGAACGGATGGCGGCCGAGAGGCTGCCTTTTTGTCTTGCGAAACAGCAATTTAGGGCCACCAATTGACATTTAGTTCACTATATGTTCCAGTGACATTTGACGCGAACTTGACGCAACGGGTTGCAATTGACTGCGTAGCCACGATCGGAAGTTTCACACACTTCTGCCTGAAGCAGGCTGCGATCAAACAATACAACGCAGGTTGTTTTTATCTTCTGGGAGCCAGTTCTCCCATTTGGGACAAGGCGCACTATTTCATGCGATCCTACGAAGGCATCAAGAACCGCATAGCGAAGACAAAGAAGCCCTACATATTCGAGCTTAGATATAACGGCCTATTCGCCCCAAGGACGATTCTGTGACTGGCAAGCGTAGGATGGGTGGAGCGAAAGCGATACCCATCGAACTCTGAAGATGATGGGTTCGCGAACAGCTTAACCCATCCTACTTACTTGCTACTTGGCTTGGCTCACACTCTCGCCTTGAGCTTGGCCTCCGCCTCGGCTCGCGCCGCCTCACCTAGCGCGCCCGACAAGGCGATCATAGTGAGCATACCTTCGTCAGGTTCAGCTTCGTTCCATCCAGTGGGACTTCTGAACTTCAGGTGCGGAAAAGCCAATATAGTGTAGACTGTATTGACTGCTCCGATCATCAGAGTCCGCATTTGTTCGTCGGAAATGTGCGAGACCTCATTCCACGGGATCTCGCCATAAGGCGTAACGACCTTTACATCATCGAACCTACCCGTCTTCGACCTTACCTCGCGTCCAGCATGAATGTCTTCGAGAAGTGTATTACGAAAGGCATGAAGCACGATGGACTTCGCGAGATTCGAGCGCTCCCCGGAGAAGGGCAAGTCCGGCACCATGCCGCGCTGTTCCTTCGATTTCATCGGGCCCTCCTTCCAGCGAGGCTTGAAGATGATCGGTTTCGCTAAACGCTCAACCCATCCTACTTACTAACCTAATCCGCCCTACTTGCTCACTTTGCGACGCTGCCGTCTGGAGGTGTCAATCCTAGATGATCCGTGGTCTCGGCTATGAGATTCTGGCCTTCAACGTGAGCATTCAACACCGCATCGAGCCGATAACTCATATCAGACTTGTACCGCGAGATCTGATTGGTGAGCGTTACCCAAGCCCGACGGTATCTGCTCGCCCTTTTTTCAGGATTCAGGAACGTAAGGAGACCCGTGAAAAAAAGCAACTAGCCACGCGACCGTCTGTATGCCTGCTTCATTTAGTCCAAGAATCTGGAGTCTTGCGGCCGAAAAGGTTGATAGGAGCAGAGCAGCCACCCCAATTGCATAGTGAACAAGACTCCATCTGTTGGAGTTTTTATTCCAACTGTCCGCGGTGGTGATTTGCTCCACGATAGCCATTTCGCGAGATTTCAGTATGGACTCGCGGTAACTCATGACTTGTGTCAGCATTTTCTCGGCATTTTCGTAATCGTTCTCGAAGCTATTAGACAACACCTCTGCTAACTGTCTTTTGTAATTCTGGGTACGCCTTTCATCAGAATAGTCCCACTCTGCGGATTCGAGTTCGGCCACTTTGTTGACGAGAGACCGGTGGCGGGTTGGGTCAAGTGGATTTTTTTCATCCCACTCGGCAGTCGTCTGCCAACAGATATCCAGTTCATCGGTGAGATAGACGATAAAACCTGGGTCCGCCATGATGAGATGGTTACACTTTCTCAAGGTCCTTCGGCATCCCCGTTTGCGAAGGAGGTCTTGGCATAGGCTAACTCCTCAAAAAATCTTTGAATAAAACTGCCCCTGCATCCTAAGCGGGCCTAGGATGGGTTGAACGAAGCGAACCCATCACGCTGGCATCCTCAGACGATGGGTTTCACTTCGTTCAACCCATCCTACGCACTACAATTTGAGCGGGAATTTGTCACAAATACGAGGCGAGCGATACCCCTCCGACCTCTTGGATGGTGAGATAATCGGTGCGTTCGTCCCGTCGCACGGCGATATTTGCAAAGATGATGGGTTTCGCGAAGAGCTCAACCCATCCTACTTACTGCACGACGAGGTGAACACATGAACGGCAATCGTTTCTACGCAGTCCGGGTTGAAGGCGCGAAGTACGGCGTGGGCTTCGGCTCGGCGCTGGCGATGGCGATCTCCTACACCAACAACCATTCCATCCTCTGGGCGATCATTCACGGCATTCTGGGCTGGATCTACGTCGTCTATATCGCACTTTTTCAATCGTAGCCCGCCGCAAGCGCAGGGCGGGCAAAGCGCAAGCGTGCCCACCGCTGCTGATGAAATTGGATCGGTGGGCACGGCTTTGCGCGAGACTACGGTAAGGACTTCGATGCTATATTGGTACAGTGACTACCGCCGAAGAAATCGAAAAAGCTGTTGAAGGGCTCCTGCCCAGCAAGCGTAGGACGGGTGGAGCGAAGCGATACCCATCGGACTTTGTGAAGATGATGGGTTTCGCGAAGAGCTCAACCCATCCTACTTGCTGCGTTCTCCTCACATGGACCGCCCCAGCGCACTTCGGTCGAACGCGTTTCCGACGCAGACCGAGTCCTTTGCGTTCGGCTCGACGCTGATCGAATATTCGTTGCCGTCCCGACAAACCACGGCCCATTGATCGATCCCGGACCCATTGGCACCTGTGTACGAGGCCCGAACGACGATGTCGCAGGTCTGTCTTCTGTTCTTCAGCACGAGCGTCCAGAATGCGAGACGCCTCGTCTCATCCAGCGCAAGTATTTTTGCCGTGGTCTGGTTGGCCGCACGGGCCACGTCGAAATGCCTTGGAGCTTCGGAGCCTCCGACGGCTGGCGCGGTGTCATCCACCTTTTGAAAATTCCAATCAGCCTGCAGCGAAAGCCAGGCAACCGACAAGCTCGCGACAGCGATGGCGAAAAGGACAGGTAACCTCACGATATCCCTCCCCGAGTTCGAGACGAGGGTGCCTCCGCGCGTTGCGGCGGCCGCGGAAAATTCCAGGAGTTGAAGTCCATCGCGAAAATCAGTTTTCCACTCCGCAATGTGCTGCGCCCGCAATCTTGCGCGATCCCCGGCGAGGAACACACCGAGCATGGCAGTAGGAGACGTTTCAGCGAGCGACACCTGACGTGTCATAAAAATCGAGGTGAGGGCTGATTGAGTAAGAGGCGGACTAATAACTTGAAACCGTATCAGCTCGGTTCAAATGTCGCCTATATCGGAGCAACCATGCCGCTCCCAAAATCACAAGCAGCATACGTCAATTGGTCTCGCTGATGAGTAAACTTTGGTACGATCAACGGGAAATCCAAATCACGATTTATCAACGCGCTCAGGTTTAACACAACTGCCGGCACGCCAATGCGCCGGCAGCGTTGTCAGTCTCAAGGCTCTCGACCTCGTCTACGCGCGCTTCAATCGTGTGCAGCGAATTGCGAGTTTGCACGACGTTTCGTCGCGAAAGAGGACGATGCTGCGTCGGCCCTCTCCACGAGATTGCCTGTTGACCTATACGCGCAACAAGCTGCGGCAACGCACCGCAGCTCGGCGTGAAGCAGTTCACATGAAGCCGATGGGCGTGGCCGTATCGTTGGCAACGCAGGAAGACTTCGGGATCATCGCTCGATTGCCATCATCCCCAGACGATGAGGGCCAACCCGATGGACATCCAGGTACCCAGAGTTGATGGGCGCGCGCGAAAGAGCTTGGTCCATGACGTGATTGACCGCGACAGCGGTCAGCGGGTCGGTACGCTGGAATGTGGATACGGAACGAGGCTTCCGAACATGCGGCAGCCCGGTCGCACCATCTCCCTTTTCGGAGGCAGGCATCGCGGATGCTTTGAAACGCACGCTGAATGCGTCGCTTTTGCCAAAGGTGTCGAATCCGTCATCAATTCCGACAGCCTCGACCATGCGGAGCGGGCTTCGCAGCGATCGCTGCGTTTGTCCTGAGCGCATCTGCGCGAGCGCAGCGGTGGCCGTCGCCGCCAGTCGTCGGTGTTTGCGCGCGTCGAGCGGGTGACGCCGTGCGCACCCGCCTTGCGCGTTCTCCGCGGCCTTTCCGCGAGCGCCATCGCAGGCGAGCCTGCTGCCTGGGTCCGCGGGCTTACTCAATCGCCTCGTTCAGCGGCGCGCGCCATCACCTCGCGATCGGTCTCGATCGTCAATGCGCGGCGGACCGTCTTCTCCACGAGATCCAGCGTCGCACTGGCGCAGTCCTCCGCTTTTTCCGAATCTGCCGTGGCAGCAGCGTCACTTGACGCTGCCGATTTCAGTCTGTCATTGACGTTTTGTCCCGCCCGGCAGGCGATATAGGCAGGCACGGCTGTCTTCAGGGCGCCCTTCACGATCGGCCTGAGGTCGATTTCACCCGGCGTGATCCTGACGGGGCCAAAATCGATCGAATACACGAATTTGATCGTCAGCTTGGCAAGGACGATCTCGACCGGAGGCAAAGCCGATTTCTGCGCGGCAGCCCTGATGCGGCTCTCAAAGATCGCCGCCACCTCGCCTTCGGACGCATCGGCGCGCTTCTGCAAGTCCGCCACGATTTGCGCCCGCGCATCGTCGATCCATGACTGCATGATCTTCGCCTGCGCATCAATCGCCGCCAGCTGCCGCGCATTCGCAAACGCTCCGGCATTTGGCGCAAGTTCGGCCTCCGCCGCAGCGGTCGTTTCGCTGAGCTCTTTTTGCAAAGTTGCTCGCTCTTCGAGCTTCTCGCCCGCGAGACGCCATTTCGGTCGGAGCCAGGCTGCAAATTCACTCGCCTCGGAACCAAGCCATTGCAGCCCGGGACCCAACTTCCCCAGCCCTGGAGCGAACCTCTCCTTGGCAACCTTCAGGGGACGAGCACCTTGCGCATGGGCGCTCCCGATGTCGGCTCCAATCATCACAAGGACTGCCAAAACGACCTTCGAAGGGATGCGATGGTTCCTGAACATGACCACCTCCAACGCAACTGCGCCGTCGCACGAGGCTTTTGACCGCATCATCGCTGCCGACCGCGCAGCTCTGCACCGCGCGCCCAATCTTACGCGCGGCGATGAGCCAGGGATCCCGCCGGAGTCGCCGCACGGACGACTGCATCTGGTCGCCGGCGGATCGGCCGCAAGCCTAGCCGACCTCGTCCCGATGCATCTGTGATGTAGCCGACACTCCTCCTGAAAGTTATCGGCCGGCGCCGAACCAGGGCAGATCGAAGCAACCATTGATGGCGGACAGGTCGCCGGACGAGGCGGCTAGCCCGCATTGTCGTGCAACGAATATCAGGTGGAGAGGATCGCGATTACTTCCCGCGCGTGGGTGTCCGCAAGCTCCCGCTCCACCAGGCCAGCACGATCGTCATGAAAACGGTCTTCATCAGCCAATCACCGGCATGCACGGCGCTGAGCTGCCATGGTCTGTTGTCCCAGATCACGGCGCCCGAGAGCTGCACGGCGTAGAAGCCTGCCCATAGGACAAGTCCGAGCGCAAGCGCGCTCGTGAAGGTTGCGGGCCTGACCCGCACAATGAGAAAGGCAAGGACGCTGGCCGTGACGATCTCGCGAAGCGGCGCGAGAAAGAACTTCCATAGGGGAGCAGCCGCGAGCGACGCATCCCTGTATCTCATCCAGATGTCGCCGAACATCAGCGGGCTGTACCATGCGAGGCTGAGCGCGAACGCGACCAGCGCCGAAACGACGATCGCGGCAAGGCTGATCCCGATGTTCGACCGCTCGACCTCGGTCATGTGGTCCTCCCACCTAGCTCTTCCGGGACAAACGCGAGGTCGACTGACGGCTGTCGGTGCCGTCATTCGCCGTGCGCTTGCCGGCGTCCTCCTGTCCCCGATCGCCCTGCAGCCAGCGCAGCGATCCGGGCGTCGTCAGCATGTCCCCGGTCTCCAGCAGGGTCTTCAGCCCGGACAGCACCATGGGCCAGCCGCCATAGATTTGCGTGTTGGCATGTTCGCGCAGCTGATCGTGCGTCACTTTGAGCAGGCAGGAATCGCCGACAGGCTCGATTTCCCAGGTGACACGCGAGGTCCCCTCGTTCTCGACATCCTCGCTCCACAACGCCCTGAAACTCTGCACCAGCCGGCGCGGCGGATCGATCTCGAGGATTTGACCATCGAAGATGGTCGCCTCGCCGCCCATCCCCTGATAGCGGGCGCCCTTCGTCCAATCCGACGTGACCGTAGCGCCGAAATTATACTTCTTCCGCATCTCGGTGTCGGTGATCGCCTTCCAAAGCAGCTCGGGCGTCGTCTTGATGTAGATCTCGAAGACCTTCTCCATGCTCCTGTCCTCCAATTTGCGCTTCAAGTCGTTCAGCGTCGCGGCCCAGCGTTCGGCAAATTTGTTGACCCATCGATCATGGATAAGCCGGATTGGAACGACGTTCAGGTAGTGCAACTTTTCGCGCCCTCGGCGCCTGGTCGCGACGAGGCCCGCCTCCTCCAAAACCCGGAGGTGCTTCATGACGCCGAAGCGCGTCATGTCGGCGACCCGCTCTTCGATCGCGCTCAGGGTCTGACCGTCCTTCTTGAACAAGAGGTCCAGCAGACGTCGACGCGTCGGATCGGCAAGCGCTTTGAAGACATCATCCATGGCCCCCTTAATAGGTGACCATATGGTCACATGTCAAGGGAAACGTGAGCGCGCATGCGCCCGCCCCGGAATGCTCCGCCATTTCGATGCTGATTCGCCCGTCGAGCGGGTTTTGATGCGGTCGGTGTGCCCCTCGTCCACCTTTCGAGACCCAAAATCGCAAGCGCAAAAATCCAAATTTAGTGAAGCGTTTCAACCGCGAAAGCACGATCTCGCGAGGCGGCCTAAAATTCCTCTTTACGAAAAACGGAAATTGTGATCCCTTATCGCTGTCCCGCCTCGATAACGAGGGGCGCTTCGCGATCGTCACGAACGTTGGAAGCGGGATGCGATGGACGCGGGCAGTGCGCAACGGGCGTGCTGAAGGCGCCTTCGTAAGGAGTGTCGGCGGATGGATACCTGAACCGCCGAGTGGCTTCTTGCGAAGTGCGTGTCGCGGACGGCGAAATCGTGTGGTCCTGGCGCCCCGACGCTGGCGCTAAACGCGCGAGAGGCTCATTGAGCGCTTGCGTGTGACGGGGCAAACCAGCCCGGTCCCCGGTCGGTCCCCGGGGAGAGCGCGTATAAGCCGTAAAACCATTGCGCAGGGAGGGCCGGATGACTCCGCCTACACCTGTTGTTCCTTCCCCGTGCTTTTTCATGCACGGGGGCCATGGGTGCCGGCGGGCACCCGGCCTTCCCTGCGCCCCTCTGTTCCCAGAGGGACACGCCTTCACGCAAAACTCGGGCGCGAACCGCGCGCCGAGAGAGCGGAGCCATGTCGTGCTGTCTGAAATCATGAACAGTCGGTAGGATGGATGGAACGGCTTGTCCGCCGAGTCTCGCACGACGCATGTCCAGAAAAAGCAAGAGCTACCTCCCCGGCCTTCGCCTCAGGCGACGGGCGCGATGGGCGCGGCGGACGCTCGCACGAGCGCCGCGTGCGATTCGGATCGTGGTCGTCGTGGCGATCCTGTTCGCGGCATTCGCGCTGACGAACCTCGTCTATCACGTGGTCCGCAAGCCGACAGAGCTGTTCGTGTTCGCCGGCCACGCGCTCGACAAGGAGCCGGCCGAGACCTGGCGCAGTTACGGTGCGCTGTTCCGCGCCGATGCGACCGGCACGATCACGCCGGAACTGTTGGCCGCGCTGGCGCAGGTCGAGAGCAGCGGCAATCCAGTCGCGCGCACCTACTGGCGCTGGCGGCTCAGCCTCAATCCGCTCGCGGTCTACCAGCCCGCCTCCAGCGCGGTCGGCCTTTTTCAGATGACCGATGCCGCCTATGCCGAGGCCGCGCGGTCGTGCGTCCGCGACAACGCCGTCGTCGATGCCGATTGCGGCTTCACCGGCCTCCATATCCGCGTGATCCCGAGCCATGCCATCGAGCTCGCTTCCGTGTATCTGGACCGCAATGTCGCCGCCGTTCTCGCCCGCGCGGGCGACGTGACGGCAAGTGCGCAGCAGACGCAGGATCTCGCCGCCTTCATCCATCTCTGCGGCGCAGGTCCGGCGACAGCCTTCGCACGCCGCGGTTTTCAGCTCATGGCCGGCGAGCGCTGCGGCGATCACCTCGTCGCCGCCTATCTGACGAAAGTCAATGCGATGAAGCGGCAGTTCGCGCGCCTTGCCGCCGACAGCCGCAATTAGCGTCATGCTGTTGCCGCTTGCGCGGCTGTCTTTCGCGGTGGAATATGACGGGACAACCGGCTCGCTCTCCGCATCCGCGGCGCGCAGGCGGGCGACCTGCCGCAGTGTTCGAAAGCCGTCATGACGGAACCCAGGATACCGCCGACGCTGATCCTCTTGTCAGGGCTGCCGGGCTCGGGAAAGACCGTGCTGGCTGAAAGCCTCTCCCGCGCGCTGTCGATCCCGATTTTCTCGATCGACCCGATCGAGGCGGCAATGTGGCGCGCCGGCCTCCCCAAAACCCAGACCGGCGTCGCGGCCTATGAGGTGGCGCAAGCGTTGGCAGACGAACATCTCGGTCTTCGGCATTCCGTCATCGTCGATGCCGTCAATCCGGTCGAGGCGCCGCGGACCGTCTGGCGCAACCTTGCAGCGAAACATCGCGTCAACCTGAAAATCATCGAATGCGTCTGCTCCGATGAAACGATGCACCGCCAGCGGATCGAAGGGCGGGTGCGCAGCGTCGCCGGCACGCACGAGATCACCTGGGCGAGCCTGCTGAAGCGGCGCGCCGAATACGAACCATGGACCGACCCCCGGCTGGTCCTGGATACGTCGCGTACGTCGCCCGCACAGTTGCTCACGCAAGCGCTGAACTACACGCGATAGAACATTCGGGCGGGGCTTTTGCAGAATCTTTCAGGCGTTGTCGGCATCGGCGCCCATCATGCGTCTTCGTGGCATAGACAAAATGTCAAAGCCGGGAGCCCACGGCGTCCCAAGCAGCAGAGAGAAACCACATGTCCAAAAATGCGCAAGCGGAGCCCGTCGCCGCGACCAACACCGTTCGCCTGCACCGCGTGATGGCCACCAAGCCCGAGAAGGTCTATCGGGCCTTCCTCGACGCCGACGCGCTGGCGAAATGGCTGCCGCCCAACGGCTTCACGGCCAAGATCCACCACATGGACGCCAAGGTGGGCGGCACGTTCAAGATGTCGTTCACGAACTTCACCAACGGAAACAGCCATCATTTCGGCGGCGAGTACCTCGAGCTGGTCCCGCATCAGCGCATCCGCTACACGGATCGTTTCGATGATCCCGGTCTTCCCGGCCTCATCCATGTAACCGTGACGCTGCGGCAGGTTTCCGTCGGCACCGAGATCGACATCGTGCAGGAGGGCTTGCCGACCGTCATCCCGCTGGAGGCCTGCTATCTCGGCTGGCAGCAGTCACTGAACCACCTGGCCGCCCTCACCGAGCCCGAGATCAACAACTAGCACGAAAAGCGTGCCACCGATGATCGCATTGGCGGAGAGACGGTGGGCACGGCGCTTGCGCGCCTTTGCCCACCCTGCGCTTGCTGCCCGTCGCGGGGCGGACATCGATCGACCGATATCAGAGGGAGGCCCGCGCAAGCCGGCGGGCGGCGGACCTTGGCATCAACCCGCGGACCATCCGCGGGCCTGCCTCATAGGGCGCCTGTCCCGCGTTGATGAGGCCGGATGTCGAGGCGGAGCTCGGATCCACGATCGCATAACCGGCGATCGATATCGCGTGTTCGCGCGTGACGTGGCCGCCAGCGTTGCCGTCATGCACATACCAGACGTTACCGTCGAGGTGCTGCTGCAGGATCATGACATGGCCGGACCGAACCGCCGCCATTCCCGCAGCAGGCACGGCACGGGGAAACCGGCGCCAATTGGCCGCGAGGTTCAGTTGCGGAATGATGCGGCCAAACCGATACAGCGATGCCTCGCATCCGCAGAACGCGTGCGGACATCCCGAAGGGCGACCGTTGAGGACCTTGTCGTTACTGGCGAGCGAGGCCATGGCCCCTGAAATATAGACTGTGCGATAATGATGGTGATGGGGATGAGCCAAGGCTAGAACGGGAAGAAACAGCAAGGACGCAACAGCAACAGCTTTCCACATTGAGGACTCCTGATGAATCCCCTGCCGCCGCGAAACAAGCCAGCAAAAGTGTCGGCATGTTGGCGTGGTGTGGCCAACAATCCCGCGCGGCCTTAACTCATGTTATTGCGCATACGAGCATGTCCGCCTTCTGCCGCGTTCGATCCGAAGTCCCTGAGTTCGTTTTTGCCGCGCGTTAAGTCAGGGACTTCAGATCGGCGGCACTAGGCCGCCTTGGCGACCTTTTCCGGCGCCTCCGCGTCCATGGCTCTCATATAGAGATCGAGCAGGCTTTCGCGCTCGTCGCGCTCGTCCTTGTCCTCTTTCCTCAGCTTGATGATCTCCTTGAGGATTTTTACATCGAACCCCTCGGCCTTGGCCTCGGAAAACACTTCCTTTTTCTGCTCGCTCAACTCCTGCAATTCGGTGTCCAGATTCTCGATCCGCTCAACGAAGGAACGGATCCGCCCGCCGGGAATGCTGATGTCAGACATGGTGCCTCATTGTTGAAGAGAAACTTGAAAATGACCGCAAACAGATGACCAATGTGTTAACCCAGGACGGACTCAAGACGATGCCCACATCGGGAACCCGAGTCCACCAGGCGCACGGCATGAGCGTGATTTCAATCCAGTCGCAGGTGGCTTACGGCCATGTCGGCAACAGCGCCGCCGTTTTTCCCATGCAGATGCACGGCATCGATGTGATCGCGGTGCCCACCACCTTGCTGAGCAACCGGCCGGGCTATGCGACCCTGCGCGGCCGCGTGCTTGACGCTGAGCTGGTGGCCGATCTCCTGCGCGGGGTCGAGGAGCGCGGCGCGGTCGACCATGCCTGCATGATCCTGTCGGGCTATCTCGGCTCGCCCGAGATCGCGACCGTCGTCGCAGACTTCGTCGCCCGCGCGAGGCTGCGCAATCCCGCGCTGCGCTATGCCTGCGATCCCGTGCTCGGGGATCGCGACCGCGGCCTGTTCGTGCAAGTCGACATCCCGCCGCTGGTGCGCGACCGGCTGTGCCCGTTGGCCGAAATCATCACACCCAATCACTTCGAGTTCGAATGGCTCAGCGGCGCAAAGGCCGCGACAACTGATCAGGTCATCACCCAGGCGCAAGTGCTTCTCGGTCGCGGGCCAACGACCGTCATCGTCACCTCCGCCGAGCTCGCCGACACGCCTGACGGCCGGATCGACACCCTTGCCGTTGAACGATCCCGAGCGTTTCGGGTGCGCACGCCAAGACTGCCGATCAGCCCGAACGGGACTGGCGACCTGTTCGCCGCGCTCTACACGGCGGCCTGCGTTCTGGACAAGGATACGCCGGATGCGCTGGCGCATGCCGCGTCAGCCATTTTCGCCGTGCTGGAGCGCACCGCGGCACGCCGCACTGAGGAAATGCGCATCGTCGAAAGCGCCGAGCAGCTCGCCCATCCGCCGCGCAGTTTCGATCTCACCCGGCTCTAGTGCACGGGGTTTCGAAGTTCGCCTCATATCGCAGCAACCTCGTTTGCGAACTTCGGAAATCAAAGGTGCACTGGCGGGCTGTTGATTCTGGTATGGCTTCGAGTTTGAAGTTCCGACGACGCGCGTGCGACACAAACTGACCGGAACTTCAAATTCGCGGCACTAGCTTAGCTAATGACCTTGACCTCGGCTGCCTTGCGTGTGGGAGCGCTCCATGGCGACATCGCCAGCGACGCCTCCAATATGATCAAGGGCAAATAGAACATCAACATGGCATCCTCCTGTATTGCCATGACAACGCGCGGTTCGGAGGAGCCGTTCCAGCAATTAATCGACTGCATCGTGGAACGATTTCGTCTCGGTGCGTATGTGGGCGAGGCGGCTTGTCCGCCGATGCAATGCTCAGGATATCTCGTAGACCGAGACCTTGTCCGCGATACCGCCCAGCGCCACGTGTCGGGCCGTTGGCTGCAGTCCATTGCTCTCGAGCAGGGCCCGGGCGCGTGCGTTCTCCACCACCTGCTCCGTCACCACGATCGACCGCGAGGCGGCAAGACCCTGGACGCGCGAGGCGATGTTCACGGTCTGGCCGAAATAGTCCTGCTGGGCATTAAGCGTGACCGCGAGGCATGGTCCTTCATGGATGCCCATCTTCAGGCCCAGGCCCTGATACTGACGTTCGGCGCCGAGATTGCTCATCGCTTCGCGCATTCGGAGTGCTGCGGCAATGGCACGGTCAGGCGTCTCGAAAGTCGCCATCACGGCATCGCCGATGGTCTTCACGACGGCGCCGCGCTCGGACGCGATGATCTCCTGCAGCAGGCGGAAATGCTCGTTGACGAGATCGAAGGCGACGAGGTCGCCGACGCGGTCATAGAGACCGGTGGAGTCCCTGAGATCGCTGAACAGGAAAGTCAGGCTCAGGATCTTGAGGCGCTGGCCGATCGCGAGCGTTTCGGTCCGGTAGATATCGCGGAAGGCCTGATTGGTGAGGAGACGCTTTGCCGTGAGAACGGGCTTGCGCCGCTTCAAGAGGTCGTCCAGCGCCTGGTTCGCCACCCATACGGTCGGCAGCACGCGAGCATCGGTGCGGTTTTCCAATGAAAGACGCAGCGGCCCGGGGTGCAAGACAACGGTCTCGACCGGAAGCTGGGCCTTGTTGAAGATCATCGACAGGTTCTGGCGCTCGCTCGCCTCCCCGCCGCCGACGTCGAGAAACCGGGCCGTGTGCGTCACAGGATCGAACACGATCAGCGTGCCCTTCGGCAGATGCAACGAAAGGATGGCCCTTTCTCCGCCCGGCAGGTCGACGGTTTCGAGCGTGACCTCGCCCAGCAGCTTCTCCAGATCGTCGGGAAGATCGATCGCCGAACTCCAGAAGATCTGGCGATAATATTCGGCCGCGGACAATTCGTCGGGACTGTGGGCCGCGATCTTCCGAACCCGCGGACTGACCGTGAAGGTCACTTCGACCAGATTATCGAGCGTCGTCTCATAGCCAGCGGCGCAGAACGCACAATTATACTGCGACCGGTCGAGGGTCTTCAGGCTCTTGTTGGCGGAGAGCACGCCGGCACAACTCGGACACATGACGTTCCATGTCATCTCGAAGATGCCGAGCCCCACCGCATTCAGGAGCGCCGCGATGAGGCGGTCCTCGCCCAATCCCTCCTTGGTCGCGAGATCAAGCGCGTTGATCTTGTTCAACGCGTGATCCGGGGCCTCCCGCACCAGGCGCGCGAGCATCTCCACCACGTCGTCGTCGGCCGACTGACGCAGCGCCCCAAACAAGGTCTCGGCTTCGTTCATCCGACGATGCTACACGAAACAGGACGAAGCCGAAACCCGCTAACCGATCCCCGTCTGGGCCGAAACACCGGCCGGCGCCCCGTCTTGCGGCAACCAGCGGTGGAGGCGCGGATCGTCGAAGTCGCGGATCGTGCCACGCGCACCCGCCGCGCGCAGGCTCTCCTCGTGCAAGGACGTGGTCATGCCAACCGTCAGGATCCCGGCGGAGGAGGCCGACTTGACGCCCGAGGTCGAGTCCTCGAAGGCGATCGCCTCGAAAGGCTGCATTCCAAGCTGACCCAGCGCCGTCTGGTAGGGCAGCGGATGCGGCTTTCCATGCGCAAGCGTCTCGCCAACAATGATCCGCTGAAACCGATGCGACAGCTCGAGCCCCTCCAGCATTGCCGTCGCGTTGCTCATGGGCGCGTTCGTCACCACGGCCATTGGATAGGCCCGCTCGTCCGCCCATGCGAGCAGGCCAAGCAGCCCCGCCGTCGGCTGCAGTCTCGAGAGGCGCGCGCGAAACAGCTCTTCTTTCCGATCGGCAAGTTCCGCGTGACGTGCGGTGCTTTGGTCGGGAAACAGTCGTCGCATGATGTCATCGTTGGTAAAGCCCATCACCTGTCGCCTGTAATCCTCGACCGTGATGCTGCGGCCATAACCCGACAAGAGCTCGTTATAGGCGCCAATATGATGCAGGTCGGTGTCAACCAGGGTGCCATCGAGATCGAACAACAACGCGAACCGTGCACCCATGAAATTGCTCCCAGCCAAATCCACGCTCTGCGTCAAGCGGCCGGCCCCGCGACAGACGAAGGGCCGCACCGGCAAGATGTCCGTTATCCGGTCATCGCGCCAAACCCAAGCCCGTCAGGAGGCCACACGATCGATTTTTCTCGTCAGGGATGATGCCAATTGCCGTCCTCGCCTGCCTCACGGCACGAGCATCGCTTGCGCAAAAGGCTTTCGCGTTGGAATATGGCTGGGGATTTTGCAGGGAGCTGTCGGCATGGGCGCAGCATCGGGACGCGCGATCGTTGTCAGTGGGCTCATCGCGCTCGTCACAGCCGGCGTCGCCGCCGGCCAGACCACGGCGCGGCCGCCGGTCGGCGGCGTCGGCTCGCCGCCCGACGCCATGATCTTCTATGTCGCGCACGGCGCGGTGGACGCGTGCGGAAAAGGCTGTTCCGACTGGATCGCGGCCGAAGGTGCCGTGCAGTTTGACACCAACAGGCGGCTGATCGCGATTCTCGACCGGCAGGCCGGCCACAAGCTTCCCGTCGTCATTCACACCTGGGGCGGGTCCAATCTCAACACCGCGACCAAGCTCGGCCGGATCCTGCGCGACCGTGGCGTCGACGCGACGGCAGGCGCGACCGACGTCGAAGCCTGCCACGACAAGCCGGACGCGGACTGTTTTGCGCTAAAACGTCCAGGCGGGCCGCTCGACGCCAGGATCGAGGCGTCGGACACAGGTTGCGATAATGCCTGCGTGCTGATGCTGGCCGGCGCCGTGCATCGCAGCCTGCCGCCCACGACGCGGGTGATCCTGACCGGCACTGTCATCCACAACCGGCTGGCGCCCAACGTCTCCGAGGAAGAGCGCGAAGGCGCGACGGCAATGTTTGGCCAGCAGTTCAGGGTCTACCTTCGGGAAATGGGGATCCAGATCGAACTGCTCGACATCATCGATCGAAATTCAGCATCCCGGCAGGCAACGGAATTGCCGCCATCTGAATGGGTCAGGCTCGGCATCGTCACGAGCGCGCCGTAACTGTGGCCTCGCGCGTCCGCCTGCCTAGGTCATGCTGCCAGGCATGAAGCAGCGGATATCGATGCGCAGCGGTTTATTGACCATGCGATAATAGACCGGCCACACCATGGTCCGGCCGGCCCGGTTCGGTTCCGTGATCACGGCCTCGTCCGGGACGTCCCACCACTCGCCCTCGATGCGCACGCGATAATGGCCCTCCCGGGTTTCCCAGTCGACATCGCTCAGCGCCGTTCCATCGGCATCGGAGCAACACGGGCCCTTGCCCGAGTGCAGGCTCTCGAACCAGTTATGAAGCGGAGAGCCGGCGAAGCGGCCATCGAGATCGCGGGCCGCCGCAGTGAGAGGCGACAGGACACGAACGGCGACAACGAGCACAAGGAGAAACGCAACAAGGATCAGCCAGTCCCGCCAACCAACATCCGATTCGTCAGGTACAGTCATTGCGTTGGAGCCCCCGTCGTCAGGTCGAAGAGGACGACGCGCGACGTCGCAGCCTGCGGCACGTCAAGTGCCGCGGTTCGATGCATGCGCCACCAAACTTCGATTTTGTGCGTGCAGATTACGCGATTCTTTCTGCAGCACAGGACCGTGGTTTAACGGTCAGTGGAAACTGCGGAAAGCAGCGCGATCGGGATCGGCACGGCTTCGCGGGTTCCCGTCAGCGCAATCTGCACGGCGCGGTGAACAACATCGCGGTTCCATCACTTCGCGCTGGGGCCGAATGTTCTCGTTGTCTATAATCGGGCCCGGGCTGGGCGCTTCAACTATTGTTTTTCCAATAGGGACACCCAATGACACCACCGAACTGGAACGCCATCGGAGCGATGTTTCCAACAGCCGATTCACCTCTCGCCGTGCCTGTCGCAGGGGTGTGCCTGGCTGTGCTGATCGGCGGCCTTCTGGCCTATCGCCGTTACCGGGCAAAGGAAAGCGCCTACGCGCATATCGAAACGTCGGCAGAAATTTCGTTCATCGGACAACAGGACAACTTCTGGGTCGTCGAACTGAAGGCCATTCTGAACAACAAGGGCAAGGTTCAGCGCAGAATCTACGGATTCCGTTTCGACCTCAATGCCATCCATATGGAGGATGCGATCGACGTGAGCAGGAAATGGGGCGGACAGGTCAATTTCGCCAACGAAATTGCCAAAGGATCTTTCGTCCCGCCGGGCTATGCCTATTGCGTGGTCGGCCCCTCGGTCACGGCGACCTACTCGTATGTGGCGCGCGTCCCGCAATGGGCCACCTTTCTCGTGCTCCACTGCTGGTTCGAATACAATCCAGGCTTCAGTCACTGGATCGAGAAGGCCGTTCAGGTGCCGCCGTCGACGGCACGCCCCGACAGGCGATCCGAGGACGCGCCATTTGCCACTTCCGACCTTCAGCCAGGGAGGTCGCCGGGCGTAGGCGCCCCCGCTGACCCAGCCTTCGCCATGCATCGTCAGCCCGAACCCCGCGAATTGCGCGACGCGTAACCGGCCAGTGCGATGGTTTTGGGCGGAACACCATCGCGCGTTGGGGCTCGTGAGCGCAATCGAGACCGACTGTGAAGTTGATAACACATCGCGCGGCAACGATCTGGTACCGTCAGGTGGTGGCGCTTGCCGCGTTCTGATCCTGCGCCGCACACGGTGGCTGGGTCCAGACCCACGCCCTGCGCGCTCACGTGCGGCCGCACCGGATGCGACGACCGGAGGTGAACAATGGGCCTTCTTGCCGCGGTTCTCGACACCCAGCCCACGAGCTACTGGCCATTGACGGATGACAGCAACGGCCTTTGCCATGACGAGATGCAACTGAATGATGCGACCGCAAGCACCAGTGCCGTCAAGCTGGCCGCAATCCCGTTCGGGGACGCCAGCGTTCCCTATTTCGACGGCACGATTGGCTGCACCCTCACGGTGGCCGACGCGCCGCAATACTCGCAAACCTTCGCCAACGCACTGTCGGTCGCGGCCTGGATCTGCCCGTTCGCGCTCGACAATGTCCACACGGCGGGGACGACCGACCAGTATGTGCACTTCCTGGGAAAGGCCGTCGCCGCCTCGACAGAGGTCGAATGGGCGATGCGGCTCTACAATCAGACCAACCCCCACCGCCACTCGCGTTGCTCGTTCTACACCTTCAACCTGACGTCCGCTCCCGGTCAAAGCAATCTGGGCAATGGCGCCTATATGGAACCGGGGGTTTCAGCGAACGACGCGGTTCCGGTCGAAGTCGGCAAGTGGATTTTTCTGCTCGGCCAGGCCGAACCCTGGATCTCCGACTCGGACAAGACGACCGGCTGTGTGCTCTTCAAGCAGGGTGTGGAGGCCGCACGCACGTCTGGCGACAAATACGCGTCCTTTCATGTCGACCCGCAGCACGGGGCGGGGCCGATTAGCATCGGCGGAAACAGCGCCTCAGGCTTCAAGGGTGCGATTGCACATGTTGCGGTCTGGAACCGCCTCCTCCCGTCAACTGAAGTCGCCGCGCTGTGGAGCGCGGGCCAGAGCGAGCTCCAGAGCACGCCGATGTATCACAGCTACGCCTGAGGCCCGGAGCTCCGCGGATCAACGGGCCGGCGCCGGTTACCGTTCGCCGTAACTGCCTGCGGCGTGCCGTGGCAGGCAAACGCAGGGCACGCACTGGCCGGCTTGATGATCGGCATGGATAGGCGCAGTGTGCTCGAACGATTCCGCACGAGCGCCGTTCGACGCGTTGCGGTTGAGGCTGCGAATGAACAGCACGAGCGCCATTTCGATGAGCCGATTGGTCATAACCATCGCCGGTGTCGTGACGGCGGTTGGCGTGGGCGTCGCCGTCACTAACCGCCACGTCCTGTATCCGGCCGAAACCGCGGCCCCGGCCGTTGCACCGGTGCCCTCGAAGGAGGCCTCGGACGCGCACGATCAGACTTCGGCCGCCCTTGCAACGGCGCGACAGACTGTAAAGGATCTTGCGGCCGAGTTTGCAGGATCGCCGTCCGCGAGCCGCGACGGCGCGCCGGAGTTCGACGTGGTTCGCATCGAGCCGTCAGGCGAAGCGGTCGTTGCCGGCCATGCGGCGCCGGGCGCAACGGTGGAGTTGCTGCGGAATGGCGAGCCCCATGATCGCGCTATCGCCGATCAATCCGGACAGTTTGTCATGATCCCGCGCCCGCTGCCCCACGGGACGTACGACCTTACGTTGCGCGCGAAGCAGCCCGACGGCAAGGAGGTCACGTCCAGACAGAGCGTTGCGGTGGCACTCGAGCCGGCTGCAGACGAGAAGCCGATGGTCGCGTTGATGACGCCGGACCAGCCCACCGTGATGTTGTCACAGCCCGCAGCGCCGGCGGCGGGGACGGTGGTCGTCGAGTCCGTCGATGTTGAACCGAACGGCAAGACGCATGTCAGCGGCCGCGCGCGTCCCGGTGCGACGGTGAGGCTTTATCTCAACGACAGCTTCGTCGCCCCGGTGACCGCCGATGCCGATGGACGTCTCGCCGTCACGATCAACGAAGGGGTAGCGCCGGGCAGCTACCGGGTCAGGCTTGACGAGGTGGATTCGAGTTCCGGAAAAGTCCGCGCGCGCGCCGAGGTGCCGTTCAACGTTCCCGACGTGGCGATCACCGCGTCCGCGCGCGCGGAGACCCCAGCAGCCCGCACGCAGGAGGCGGCGGCCGCCGGCGTCGCCACACTGGCTCCGGAGGGGACCTCGCCGTCCGCCGTCGTGGTACCAAAGATCGCGACCATCACCGTCTCCCGCGGCGACAGCCTGTGGCGCATCAGTCGCCGGGCGTTCGGCGACGGCACGCATTACGCCATGGTCTTCAGGGCGAACCGGGAGCAGATCCGCAATCCCAACCTGATCTATCCCGGCCAGGTGTTCGTGCTACCGGCCACCGAAGCGCGGCCGTAGCGCATGATCCGACCCGGAGGGCCGCGTTAGCGCAAAGTGCGAAGCGGTTTTCTCTCCTCAAACGCCGCGCGTTTGCGCGGAGATCATGCACAAGCAGAACAAAAGCCGGCAATGGCCAAGTTACGTCATGCTACCCGGCATGAAGCATCGGATCTCGATGCGAAGAGGCCCACCCTCCGGGCTGTAATAGACCGGCCATACCATCGTCCGGCCAGCCAGGTTCGGCTCCCTGATCACGGCGTCGTCGGGAACGTTCCACCATTCGCCGTCGATATAGACGCGATAGTGGCCGTCCTTGGATTCCCAATCGACGTCGCTCAACGCCCTCCCATCGGCGTCGGAGCAGCAAGGGCCCTTGCCTGAGCGCAGGCTTTCGAACCAGCCATGAAGCGGAGAGTTGGTAAAGCGGCCGTCGAGATCCCGGGCCACCGCCGGGTGAAGTGCGAGGACACGAGCAGCGAGAAGGACAGCAACAAACGCCACGGGGATCACGAAGTTTCGCCAAACCGTCTTCGATTTGCAAGGCGCGGTCATTGCACTGGAGCCTCCATGTTCGGACCGAACGAGATGACGGCATCGTCACGCCAAGCCGCGGTGGCTTCGCCGCCGCGCTTTGATGCTCCGCCATCAAACTCATTCTGTGCGTGCAAAACGGATGCCAGACTACGTGATTCTGCTGGCGAACCAGGACCGTGGTTGCACGGTCCGTGGAAAGTGCGGAGAAGCGCGCGGATCACACACGACGCAGCCGGTAACGAAACCGCGATCTCATGTCCTGCCGTTGTCCGACGAATGACGGCAAAGCCGGGGCAGCAGCCGATCGCCCGCCGCAAGCGACAAGTTCTTCGGCGGAGCGCAGGCTCCGCCGAACGCCTATTGAGATCGAGCGGGACGCAGGATCGACAGCGGCGTGGACGATGATTGCGGCCTGCGCGCATCCGCCGCCACGGGCGGGCTCGGTGCCGGCGCGGCCGCCATGGCCGATCGCACGTCGGGGCGCGGGTTCGGCTGACGGATCCTGGCGAGATCGCGCGCAATCTGGTCCTGGCCCGTCGAGAGGCGACCCATGCGGTCCTTGAGCTCCGCGATGTCCTGTCCCATCGCGGCGACGTCGCGCACCAGCGACTGCAGGAGTTGCGTCGCATCCGCCGGCAGTGTCGGGCCCGGTGCGACACCGTCGGCACCATCCTGGACCGGACCCGTCATCGGCATCGACGGCACGGCCATCGCGGCGGCCTGATCCTGCGGCGGTGACATGGTTGATGTCGGCCTCTGCACCAGATCCGTAATCGCGAGCTTCGCCCGTTCGCCATAGGCGTGCCAGACGGAGATGCCGATAGCCCCCACGGTCGTGAACAGTGTCGTCATCACGAGGAGCCTGAACAGGCTCGCCAACCGCTGGCCGAAGGTAGGGTTCAAAGTGACTTCTTCCATGGGCGTTCCCCGTCGAACATCGCCCGCTGGAACGCGGTGGGCGTTCCGTCCTCCCCCTCGCCCAAGCCTCCAGTCCGGCTTGTCGGAAACAAGGCGGCACGAGGGAGAAGATCAGACCCTTAAATGACGCGCGAAGGCCTCGCCGCATGAAACCTGATCAGGCGCCGAGCGGTCCCTCCCTGCGCGACAGCATCACTCTCATGTCTGTCTACTTGCTCTTCTGAAGTTTCGTGACCGTGAAGCCGCTATCGCCGCTCTCAGCCTCGAACTTGACGGTGTCGCCGACCTTGACCTGCTTGAGCAGCGCGCGATCCCTGACCTCATAGACCATGGTCATGTCGTCCTTGAAGCCGAGGCTCGGGGCTGGCCCTTGCTTCAGCGTGATGCTGCCGCTGCTCTCATCGATCTTCCTGACTTCGCCGATAATCGTTGCGTCCTGGGCATCCGCAACGGTTGCCAACAGGGTCATCAACAGCGCCCCACCAGCCATGCGCTTGAAAACGTTCAAAATGGACTCCTCTTCGTCTCATCGGTTTCGTCCAATTGCCCAACAGGCGAATGGCGCTGCCACGCCGAGCGTCGCTTCAGCTCGGCCGCACTCCATATGGACCCACCGCCATCAGTGGCGGTAGCGGCGAAACTATGGCGGTGCAACAGAATCGGATGCTTGGTTAATCGTTGGCTTGTTCATACGTGCGCGCGCCGCAACAAAGGGCATTTCTCATAAGCAAGCCGGATCAGACGATCAGCTTCGCCAATCGCCGAGCACGCAACAGCCGGCACGGAAAGGCCACCGAATTGAACTCGGATGGCGCATTCGCGTTAGCGAGGGGACGGATTGTCGCGCGCGTTGGAAAGTGATTAAACTCAGAGCTCTACCAACGGTTTCAGCAAACGATGCTTACATCCTATCGCCTGCTTCAAACCGCCGATGTGAACGAGATCGAGGCCGCCTGGATCGAGAATTCGCAGGGCCGGAGCGTCGACATGTCCGGCGCCGGCGCGTCAAGCGCGTTCGTGGCGAACCTGGCCCCGCTCGACGACGGCTTCCTGACCTATTGCAAATACGACGCGCCCATCGCGATCAGCTTCGAGGCCGCCAATTACACGCGGCTGATCTATCAGATGCGCGACCGCAACGCGGTCTTTCTCGATGGACATGCATCCGACATCAGCTCACGCCGAGCCGGCTTCCTGATCCCTGCCGGTCGGCGTTGGCAGGCACGCCATGCTGCTGTGCTCGAGGACCTGGCCGTGCGCATTCCCACCACGACGCTGCAACGCAAGCTCGCGGCTTATCTCGGATCTGATTGCCGGGCGTTCGACCTCTTGCAGCCCTCAGCAGCAGATCCACGCCGAGCGGAGGAGCTTCGGCAGACCGTCTTCCATCTGACAGCCACAGTCGAAAGTGCCGGGCAGCAATTTTTGCCGAACCTGGCGATGACCGCGCTCGACGAGATCAGCCTCAGACTATTCACCAGCTTCAGCCCGGAGGTCCTCGTGGCGGAATTGAGCCCCAAAGCTCCTTCCGCCGTACAGCTCGGGTGGGTGGAACAATATCTGGTCGCGCACTACGACGAACCGCTCACCCTGGAGGCGTTGGCAAAGGTCTCCGGCGTCGGCGCGCGCAGTGTGATCTGGTATTTCCGGATGAGGTATGGTTGCACACCCCAGCAATATCTGGAATGCGTTCGGGTCCAGATGGCTCACCTGCAGCTACGCATCTTCTCCGGCAACTCGATCGAGTCGGTTGCCTTGCACTGCGGATTTCCGAGCGTCGCTGCATTCAAGGGCAGCTATGCGCGACAATTCGGTGTGCCGCCGATCCCGCGCTGCAGCCTTCATTGATCCTGCGACGCCCCGGTCAACTGGACTGGTCCGTGAACGAAACCGCCGTGCCCTTTCTCAGTTCGCTCGCCAGTCGCTCCACATCCCAATTGGTCAGGCGCACGCAACCGTGGGACTGCGCCTTGCTGATCTTGCCGGGATCCGGCGTGCCGTGGATGCCGTATCCCTCCCCTGGAAGACTGATCCAGACCGTGCCAACCGGATTGTTGGGTCCCGGCCTGATGATGAATGGCGACTTTGCGTGCACGCCCTTGAAGTGATATTTCGGGTTGTAGCGGTAGAACGGGTGCTGATCGATGCTGGTGACCTTGAGCGTGCCCGTCGGCGATGGCTTGTCCTCGCTCCCGACGGTCGCCGGGTAGAAATCGATCAAACGTTTTGACTCATCGAACACCTTGACGGTCTGACGGACCTTGTCGACCTCGACCCGGTCCGCCCGCGCGAGGCCGCCGGCACCAGTCGCGAGATCGGCCACCGCGAGCCCTGAGCCGGCACGATCGAATTGTCGATGCGGATTGAGCGCGGCCAGGAGTTGCTCGCTCATGTGAAATCGCTCAGCCAGCTCTTCGCGCGGGCTCAAATAGTCGAGCCGGCTGAGATGCTTCATGTCCTCCATCCTGGCGGGAAGGCTCTTCAGAAAGGGACCCGCGACGTCCTTGGCTGTGACATCGTAGGTCGTGAGCACGGGGCGATCATCCGCTCGAAGCCGCTGCCAGACCTCCGGCGTGAGCCGATCGCCACTCGAAAGCTGCTCCGCCTCCGCGTAGGCCCGCAGCGCCTTTTGCGCGTTCTCACCGAACTTGCCGTCTATCTCGCCGGGCGAGAAGTGCGCACGCGCGAGCAGCACCTGCAGCCGCACCCCCAAGGGGGACACCTCGTCAGCCGGCGGCGGTTTGCCGCTGAACTCCGCGGCGTTGATCTGTTCCGCGTTCAGCGCCGCGGCGTGGGCCGACGCGGAAATCTGCAGGAGCCAACAGCTAGACATGAGCACCTGCAGGACGACGAGGCCGGTTCGGCCATACCGTCGGGACCGCACGCTGACCGTCGCTGCATTGCAAAGCTGAATGATCATGGCTCGTGGCTTGTCTTGAGCTTGTCTTGGGCTTGCCTTGGGCGTTTCTTGGGCGTTGCCGGGTTAACGCCTGGCGGGCCGTTTCTTTCCACGACGGTCATGATTTCGGGTGGCTTATCCGCAGGATCGTCAGCCTGTGCCGGCTACCCGGCGGTGGGTACCGTCGTCGGCATCTCCGCAACCGACACCCCGTCGTCCTCCGCTTTCAGCATGAAGCCATCAAAGAACGCAGCGAGCCGCGCGTAGCCATCCAGTGGGAGAACATCGGCGACATATTGATCCGGTCGCACGATCACCATGCATCCGGCGTCACGATCGATGCCGCGCATCGCAAAAATGTTCTGACCATCCCTGGGATCGGGACAAAACACCTTTTCGTAGTCGTAAAGCCCGTAGCGCCCCTTCCGCGGCAGAAGCAGCGCAGGCATGGCCTCGATCGCAAACTCGCGATGACCTTGCTGGAACACTGCGCGGACGTCGATCACCTGGTCGATGTCTGCATCCGCTGGTGTGTACTTTCCGAGCGGAGACTCCGGGCTCCCGCTGAGAAAGTTGCACAGAGCGGCGATCGCGGAGTCGGAGGCGGAGCGATCCTCACGACCTGCAAAGGCAAAAATTCGGAAGCGCCCATCCGACTTGACGACGTGGCCGAGGTGAAACGGTTTGGCGTCCGCCAGACGGATCACCGGCGCGGAATGAAAGCGTGTGCCGATCACGAATCCCGGCGCCAGATGCTGGTGGCTTGGTTCACTGCTGATGATCGACTGATCATAATGCGTCGCCGTGCCCGCGGTGTAGTGCCCGTGCCTGACGAAATAGCTCTGGGTCGCGGCGGGATCGGCGCCCTCGCCTTCTCCCCGTGCCTGAGACGCCAGGATCGCCGCCCATTCGCGATCGAAGTCGATCAGCTCCTTGGCAACGGCGTGGCGTTCCGCCGAGTAGGTGTGCAGCAGCCGCGGCGCGCACCGCCCCCGCAGGACCGCGGCGAGCTTCCATCCGAGATTGAACGTGTCCTGCATCGAAACGTTCATGCCCTGCCCCGCTTTCGGGCTGTGGGTATGACAGGCATCGCCGGCGATGAAGACGCGGGGCAGACGCGTCGAGGCCTCGGCGTCCGGCACATCGTCGAACTTCTCGCATAGCCGCTGACCGATCTCGTAGACCGACCACCAGGGGATCTCTTTCACCTCGAGCGTGTAGGGTTTCAGGATCCGCCGCGCCTTCGCGATCAGATCATCTGAGGTGATGTTGCGGCTGGCGACCCGCTCGCCGCTATCGAGCCTGGCGAGTTCGACATAGAGCCGGACCAGATAGCCGCCCTCCCGCGGAATGACGATGATGCTGCCGTCCTTGGCCGACTGGATCAACGACTTGAAGCGGATGTCGGGGAAATCGGTGACGGCGAGGACATCCATGACGCCCCAGGCGTGGTTGGCGGAATCGCCATGGAGCTCGCGGCCGATCGACTTGCGCACCGTACTGCGCGCTCCGTCGCAGCCGACCACGTAGCGGGCCTTGACGGTCTCGATCTCACCGGCGTGTGCGGGATCGAGCCGCTCGAGCGTCACGGTCACCGCATGGTCTGCAAGGCCCGCATCGGGATCGATCCGAACATCCAGCACGCGCCGCGCATAATGCGGCTCGAGTTTGGTGGCCGATCGGCGCATCACGTCGAGGAAGAAATCATGCACGCGCGCCTGGTTCAAAACGACGTGCGGGAACTCCGACAACCCGTCTTCGACATCCTGCACCCTGCCACTGCGGACGATATGCTCGCTTTGGCGCTCGTCCGGCTTCCAGAACGTCGTCTCGTTGATCCAGCAGGCCTCCTTCAGCACACGTTCGCTGAAGCCATGGGCATGGAACATCTCCATCGTGCGACAGGCGATGCCGTCGGCCTGGCCGAGCAGCAGCCGTGCGGATTTCTGCTCGACGATGCAGGTCTTGATGTCGGGAAACTGCGACAGCTGGGCGGCGAGGTTCAATCCCGCCGGTCCGCAGCCGACGATCAGGACTTCGACCTCCTCCGGAACAGGTCCGGATGCGCCGGAAGCTCGCGCGCGCTCGGCGGGGTCGGAGATGTCAGGGTCGCCCGGCTCAAATCCGTTCAGATGAAATTGCATGCGACCGTTCCTCTCCCGTCCCGACCGTTCCGATGGTCCGGCGGCTTCTTCCCCCATTGCTCAGTATGCTGATGATCAGTATACTAGTCAAGTCGCGACACCCCCTGGGGAGAGTTCGGTGAAAGACAATGACGAGATGCCCGGACATCTGGTGCGCCGGTTCCAGCAGATCGCGGTGGCGGTATTCCTTTCCGAGGTCGAAGCGGCGGGTTTTGACCTCACGCCCGTGCAGTACGCGGCGCTCGCGGCGATCCGGACCAATCCGGGAATCGATCAGGTGACCCTCGCCGGATTGATCGCCTACGACCGAACCACCATCACCGGCGTCGTCGATCGGCTGGCGCAGAAAGGTTTTCTGGTGCGCCAGGCGAGCAGCCGGGACAGGCGCGCGCGAGAGTTGCAGATGACCGATGCGGGACGCAAAACGCTGCGCGCCATCACACCGGCGGTCGAGGCGGCGCAACGGGTCATGCTGCGCGGCCTGACCGAAAAGGAAGCCAAGGAGTTGATGCGGCTGTTGCGCAAGGCCATCTCTGCCGGCAATGAGCTCAGCCGCGCGCCGTTGCGAGACGCCGCGACCGGCAATCGGAACTCGTAACGAGGTCCAGCGATGCAAACAGATCATGACACACGGCCCCTCGGCCGAAGCGGGATCCGGGTGTTGCCACTGGGGATCGGCACGAACAAATGGCGGCGCGCCGATCGTGCCGCGGTGCGCCAGACCTACCAGGCAACGATAAGTTCCGGACCGTGCATGATCGACACTGCGGAGATCTACGGCTCGGAGCGCGTTGTGGGTGACTGCCTGCGCGCCGATCCCGGACCGGCGCTGACGGCCACGAAATTCTTTCCGTTTCCAGGCCGCACCTCACCACGCCGCCTGATGCACGGGCTGGACGGCTCGCTCGCCCGCCTGGGCGTCAAGACCGTCGACCTCTATTATGTGCATTTTCCGCTGCCGCTCATGGATGTCAGGGTGTTCGCCCAGGGGCTCGCCGAAGTTGTGAAGTCCGGCAAGGCCCGCGCGGTCGGCGTGGCAAATTTCAGCGCGGACCAGATGCGCCGCATCGCAGACCACCTTGCCAGAGCAGGCGTTCCGCTCGCCGCTAATCAGGTCCATTACAGTCTCTTGCAACGCAGCCCCGAATCCAATGGCGTGCTCGCCGCCTGCCGTGAGCTCGAGGTCGCGCTGGTCGCGTATTTTCCGCTCGCGTCCGGCCAGCTGACGCGGGCCTCGGATCACAAGCGGACGAAAGCCCTGCTGACGCTTCTTGCCGAGATCGCCACAGCGCATGACGCCAGCATCGGCCAGGTCGCGCTCAACTGGCTGCTCGCCCGCGATCCCCACGTGATCCCGATCCCCGGCGCAACCAAACCTCAGCACGTCAGGAGCAATCTCGGCGCACTCAACTGGCGCCTGACCGAGGCCGAGTTCGACGCGATCGACAGAGCCTCCGCGCATCGCCCGTAGCCGATACACGATCATCGCAAGAGGTGATTGCATCCACCGCTGGTGTGGCGAGCGGATCATGTCGTCATTATAGCCGTCACCTGCCATTCTTTCCGAATATTAATGAGACAAGCTGAAGTCAACGATCTCAAATGTTGTCCGTTGGGGTATTCCGGCATGATCCGACCGGGTAAAGTCGGGTGATCGCATTGTCGGCTTTAACGGGATAGCTCTGGCACGCCTCATGGACCAACCGCTCAAACCGCCGACCGAAGCCCGCGTCGCGCAACCCGCGCCGGCGAAGCCGCGCTCGCGCAAGGGCTTCATCCTGACCATGGTCATCATGTTGCTGCTGATCGGTGGCGTCGTCTGGTGGACGCGTCAACAAACCGGTCAGCAGCAGTCCGGTCCCCCGGGTGGCGGACGAGGTGGCGGCGCCCCAATGTCGATCGTCGCTGAGACGGTCGGCAAGGGCGACATCGGAATCCAGCTCAACGCATTGGGAACCGTGACATCGCTGGCGACCGTCACCGTTCGCACGCAGATCAGCGGCTATCTGATCAAGGTGGTGTTCAAGGAAGGCGACGAGGTCAAGAAGGGCGACCTGCTCGCGGAAATCGACTCCCGCCCTTACGAAGCGGCGCTGGCACAACAGCAGGGACAACTCGCGCGCGACGAAGCGCTGCTGAAAGGCGCCCAGGTTGATCTCGCTCGGTACCAAGGTCTTGCCGCACAGAATGCGGTGCCGCGCCAGCAGCTCGATACGCAGACCGCACTGGTCGCTCAGGACGAGGGTACGGTCCAGGCCGACCGCGCCATGGTCAAGGCGGCCGAGGTCAATCTGGCCTACACCAAGATCATCTCGCCGCTCGACGGCCGCGTCGGCCTCCGCTTGGTCGATCAAGGCAACTATGTGACGCCCGGCGACGCCAACGGCCTCGTCGTGATCACGCAGATTGCGCCGATCAGCGTGCTGTTCACCGTGCCGGAAGACAATCTGCCGGCGATCTCCAAGCGCCTGCAGGCCGGCGCGACCCTGCCGGTGACCGCATTGGACCGCAGCGGCGCCACCAAACTCGCCGACGGCAGCCTGCAGACCTTCGACAGCCAGATCGACCCCACCACCGGAACGATCAAGCTGCGCGCAAACTTTGCCAACGAGACCAAGACGCTGTTTCCGAACCAGTTCGTCAATGTCCGCCTGCTGCTCGATACCCACAAGGACGCCGTCACGATGTCGACGGCCGCCATTCAGCGCGGGGTGCCTGGCACGTTCGTCTACCTCGCCAACAGCGACAGCACCGTATCGGTTCGCCCCGTCAAGCTCGGGGTGATCGACGGCGACCGCGTCGAAGTACTGTCGGGCCTGCAGGTCGGCGATCATGTCGTGATCGATGGCGCCGACAAGCTCAGGGAGGGTGCGAAGGTCGTTGTCCGATCGGAGGGCGACGCAGCTAGCGCGGCCGGCGCAGCGACAGGCCCGGACGCTGCCAAGGACACTGGCCCGACCAAGGCCGGCGGTGCTGCGCCGGATGGATCGGGGAGCGGCAAGAAGCGGCGTTCCCAGGGCGGACAGCAGCAATGAACCCGTCGCAGCCGTTCATTCTGCGGCCCGTGGCGACGACCTTGCTGATGATCGCGATCGTGCTCTCGGGCCTGCTGGCGTTCCGCTTCCTGCCCGTTGCCGCGCTCCCCGAGGTCGATTACCCGACCATCCAGGTCCAGACCTTCTATCCCGGTGCCAGCCCTGACGTCATGACCTCCTCGGTCACCGCGCCGCTCGAGGTGCAGTTCGGCCAGATGCCGAATCTCAACCAGATGAGCTCGGTCAGCTCGGCCGGCGCCTCCGTCATCACGCTGCAATTCGGCCTCGCCATTTCGCTCGACATCGCCGAACAGGAGGTGCAGGCCGCGATCAATGCCGCCGGCAACCTCTTGCCCTCCGACCTGCCGGCACCTCCGATCTACGCCAAGGTCAATCCGGCCGACGCGCCGATCCTCACCCTCGGCCTGACCTCGAAAACCATGCCGCTGACGCAGGTCGAGGATTTCGTCGATGCGCGCCTGGCGCAGAAAATATCGCAGCTGCCCGGCGTGGGCCTCGTCAGCATCAGCGGTGGACAGCGTCCGGCGGTACGGATCCGCGCCGATATCCGCAAGCTCGCCGCCTATGGGCTGAACATCGACGATTTGCGCACCACGCTCGGCAACGCCAACATCAACACGCCGAAAGGCAATTTCGACGGCGGGATGCGCTCCTACACCATCAACGCCAACGACCAGATCCGCAACGCGAGCGATTACCGGTCGCTGATCGTCGCCTACAAGAACGGCTCGCCGGTGCGGCTCTCCGACGTCGGCGACGTCATCGACGGCGCCCAGAACGACAAGCTCGGCGCCTGGATGAACGAGACGCCGGCGATCATCCTCAACATCCAGCGCCAGCCCGGCGCCAACGTCATCTCGGTGGTCGACGGCATCAAGGCCCTGCTGCCGCAATTGCAGGCCACGCTGCCGGCCGCGATCGACCTGGCGATCCTGACCGACCGGACCATCACGATTCGCGCTTCCGTGCGTGACGTCGAATATGAATTGTCGCTCGCCGTCATCCTGGTCGTGCTGGTGATCTTCGTGTTCCTGCGCTCGACGCGCGCGACCTTGATCCCGAGCCTGTCCGTGCCGCTGTCGCTGGTCGGCACGCTGGGTGCGATGTACCTGTTCGGCTTCAGCCTCAACAACCTCTCCCTGATGGCGCTGACGATCGCCACCGGCTTCGTGGTTGACGATGCCATCGTGGTGATCGAGAACATCTCCCGCTATATCGAGGAAGGCCTGTCGCCGCTGCAGGCGGCGTTGCGCGGCTCCGAACAGATCGGCTTCACCATCATCTCGCTCACCGTGTCGCTGATCGCGGTGCTGATCCCGCTGTTGTTCATGGGCGACGTGGTCGGTCGCCTGTTTCGCGAATTCGCGATCACGCTGTCGGTCACCATCCTGATCTCGGCCGTGGTGTCGCTGACCCTGGTGCCGATGGCCTGCGCAAAACTCTTGAAGCCCGAATCGGAAGCGCACGAGAACGCGTTCCAGCGCTGGAGCCGGGTGGGTTTCGACCACGTCATCGACATCTACGCCGCCATGCTGCGCTGGGTGCTCGATCGCCAGACCTTTGTGCTGCTGATCGCGCTCGCAACCTTCGGCCTCACCGCCTATCTGTACGTCGCGATTCCAAAGGGATTCTTTCCCCTGCAGGACTCTGGCGTGATCCAGGCGATTTCCGAAGCGCCGCAGTCGGTGTCCTACGCTGCCATGGCGGAACGTCAGCAACAGCTCGCCAGCCTCATCCTGAAGGACCCCGAGGTCGACAGTCTCTCGTCCTTCATCGGCGTTGACGGCACCAACACCACGCTGAACAACGGCCGCATCCTGATCAACCTGAAGCCGCATGACGCGCGGAAATCCGACATTGCCACCGTCATGCAGCGGATCAAGGCCGCGACCGCCTCGCTGACCGGCATCACGCTCTACATGCAGCCGGTGCAGGACCTGACCATCGAGGGCACCGTCAGCAAGACGCAATACCAGTTCATCCTGATGGATGCCGATCCGGCGCAGCTCGCCGAATGGACTCCGAAACTGGTCGATAAGCTCAGGACCCTGCCGCAATTCGCCGAGGTGGCAAGCGACATCTCGGCGCAGGGGTTGTCCGTCTTCGTCGCGATCGATCGCGACCAGGCTGCCCGCTTCGGCATCACGCCCGCCACGATCGACAACGCGCTCTACGATTCCTACGGCCAGCGCATCGTCTCGACCATCTTCACCAACTCCAACCAGTATCGCGTCATCCTGGAGGCCGACCCGGCGCTGCAAAACTCGCTGCAATCGCTCAACGACATCTATCTGCCCTCCTCGGTGGGCTCGACACCGGTTCCACTTGCCGCAATGGCCAAGATGCGGGAGGAAACCGCACCGCTGCAGGTGTCGCATCTCGGCCAGTTCCCCTCCGCCACCGTATCGTTCAACCTGGCGCCGGGCGCTTCGCTCGGCGAAGCGGTCGCCGCCGTCAAGCAGGCGCAGATCGACATCGGCCAGCCGCTCGGAGTGATCACCAGCTTCCAGGGCGCTGCGCTGGCCTTCGAGTCTTCG
>Ga0210401_10000647_pt1 | contig 42142 bp, 31 predicted proteins | sample IncBWH32MmetaG_FD_150866 | JGI IMG/M metagenome (GOLD analysis project Ga0210401, IMG submission 150866) | Forest soil microbial communities from Barre Woods Harvard Forest LTER site, Petersham, Massachusetts, United States - Inc-BW-H-32-M | ecosystem: Environmental > Terrestrial > Soil >... | reverse complement strand
GATGCGAATTGTTGTTTTCAGTTCTTCATCGAATCCTGATGATCTGCGGCGCTCGTTCGAGTTGGGAGCACAAGAGTTCGTCCACAAGCCCATTGGTTTGGACGAATTCCGCCAGCAGGTAACGCAAATTGTTCGAAACTGAAGACCTCCACCTGCAAAACCGCGTTTCGCAAAAACTCATCATCGTCGACACCACGTAACTTGATGTGCCGGCCCATGGCCAGATCGGGACAATCCACTTGCAGAATCAGTCCGGATTCTACAATCACCTCATACTCGGGTCGCTTCGGCCAGCGCTTCCAGGTACGCCGCATGTGACGCGTAATATTCGTTGGGCTGGAATACCGCGATCAATCCGGGTGACGCCGCGTTTAAGAAACCTTCCGCTGCACTGGACTTCGAGAGAGCATCCTTCATGCGCGCAATGTCGCGCTCTCCTTAGTCTGGATCGGGCCTTGCATATCGGCCGAAGATACTGGTGACGCTCCCATCTTGACCAGTTGGTCGCGGAATTCCGGGTACTCGTCCAGATCCTGCGGGGTCGCGCGCAGCACCTCCCGGACTCAAACCCGGTGATCCGGCGGCGGATGTATGTCGCATAGCTGATCTTGCTCATCTCCCCGTCGCTCATGACATCGACGCGCGATTCAGCTTGGTGTCTCACCGCATCGTGAACGCCCCGGGCGATGACATCTTCGAATGTTGTGGCGTGGTAGCCTTCGCCGCGATCCCTGCGCAAACAGCACATCGACTACTTCCTGCGGGCGGGGCAGGCTGCCTACATGCGTTGTAAGGATGCGGTCGGTGCTTCGCTTCATAAGCCGGTCAGAATAGCATGTTTGCTGGATTTTGGTGTATAACTCGTTTGAAAGGTACGCTCATGCTGACGATCCGGTATTTGCGACGGCCTGCTTTACTCACCCTCATTCTGGCCATGCTGGCCGGCGCCATAGACCCGGCCGGGGCTCAACAACGTCGCGCGAAGCCGCCGAAGTCGGTAAGGCTCTATGTATTCGATTGCGGCGTCTTGAACATTGTTGACCCGGAGCGTTTTCGGCTCCAGCGGGATGAGATGGTCACTAACATCATGTCCGCGCCTTGCTTTCTCATCGCGCATCCGAAAGGCACGCTGGCATGGGACGTGGGGGTGATCCCGGACAGCGCCCTGAAGACTCCAGGCATACCGATCGGCCAAGGCTACGCGATGGCGACGAAGCCCCTTAAGGCTCAGATGGCGGAGGCCGGTTATAATCCTGCCGACATCACATATCTGGCTATCTCGCATTATCACTACGATCATGTGGCCAATGCTAATCAGTTCGCGGGCGCCACTTGGCTAACACGGCAAGTTGAACGGGACGCGATGTTTGCGGAAACGGCACCTACCAAGCTCAACTATTACGCCAACTACAGCGCCCTCAAGGACAGCAAGACGATTGTCCTGAAGGACGATGAATACGACGTGTTCGACGACGGCACTGTCATCCTTAAGTCGGCGCCGGGCCACACCGCCGGCCACCAGGTATTGTTCTTGAAGCTGGCGAAGACCGGCCCGGTGCTGCTCAGCGGCGACCTTTATCATTATCCAGAAGAGCGGACGCTTAACCGGGTGCCGACCTCTGAGTTTAACCAAGAGCAGACGGCGCAATCGAGAGCGGCGATCGAGGTTTTCCTGAAGAAGACCGGTGCGCAGCTATGGATTCAGCACGATTATGTCGGCAATTCGAAGCTGAAAAAAGCGCCGGCCTATTACGAGTGACCTTCCCCTCACTCCCGACGCAGCGCCGTCGCAGGATCGATTCGTAGCGCCCGTCGCGCGGCCATCACGCAGGCAGTCAAAGCCACTCCCCCGAGCAGCAGCGCCACGCCGGCGAACGTCAGTGGATCCTCGGGAGAAATCCCGAACAGGAAGGTTGCTAGAACGCGCGTTAGCGCCAGCGCGCCAACAATTCCGATCAATTCGCCGGCGCCGATCATGGTGAACGCCTGCCGAACCATCATCGCCAGGATATTCGAGGGCCGGGCGCCGAGCGCCATACGGATTCCGATCTCATTGGTGCGTTGAGAGACCGACCAGGCCACGACTCCGGCGATTCCAATCACCGCGAGAATCAATGCCAGAACGGCGAAAGCACCGATTAACGAGGTGCGCAAGCGCGGCTGTGAAACCGAATCGGCAATCACTTCATCCATTGTGCGGACTGCGGCCACCGGCTGATCGGCATCGACGGCGAGAATCTCCCGGCGCGCGGCCGAGGCAATGCTGGCTGGTCCCCGCGTGATCAACCACATCGTGAGGAACGGCCGCTGGCGATAGGACACATACAGTTCGTTATAGGCGTTGTTGTCGCCCAGGCCGCCGACCTTGACGTCCGCGGCAATGCCTACGATTTCGACCGTGATGGACTCGCGCGCATAGATCACGTGCCGACCGAGCGGATCTTCCTTCGGCCAGAAACGGCGCGCCATCGTTTCATTAATGATCGCCACCTGCTGGGTTGCGGTCGTGTCCGCGGGGGTAAACGCTCGGCCCCGGATAATTGGGATTCCCACCGTTTGAAAATAGCTAGGGCTGATGCTGTGCAGCCAAAACGTCGGCGCCTTGGTCGGATCCAGAGCCGGACGCCCTTCGATATTGAAGAAGTATCCGATAGCTCGATTCATGGGAAGAGCATTCGCCACGGCCGCATCGCGAACCCCCGGGATGACGCTGGTCCGCTCGAGGACCCGATCATAAAAGGCCGTCTGCTGTGTTCGCTGCGGATAGCGCGCACTGGCCAGGCCTATGCGCATGGTCAAGAGATTTTGCGGGCGAAAACCGGGATTGACGTTTTCCAGCCGCAGAAAACTTCGCATCAGCAGCCCCGCGCCAGTAAGCAGGATCATCGCGAGCGCGACTTCGGAAATAATCATGATTCCGCGCAGACGCCCGCCACCGGAAAGGCTGCGGCTGTTCGCTTTCAAGGCATCATTCAAATCGACGCGCGACGAATGCAACGCCGGACCGAGGCCGAATATGATTCCGGTTAGTACCGCCACCGCTACCGTAAAGAGCAGCACCGTGACGTCGACGTGGATCTCATCCGCGCGGGGCAGCATCTGCGGACCGATGTGGGTGATCAGACGCATACTCCCAAGCGACAGGAGCAGGCCGAGACCGGCGCCGATAGTCGCCAGCAAAACACTTTCGGTTAGGAATTGAATGAGCAGGCGCGGCCCGCTGGCGCCCAAAGATGCGCGGATCGCAACTTCTTTTTGTCGAGCGACTGCGCGGGCAAGCAGAAGATTGGCGACGTTCGCAGAGGCGATTAACAACACGAAGGCGACCGCTCCCAACAGAACCAAGAGAGTCTGGCGGATGTCGCTCACCAGCGATTCGCGCAGCGGGGTCACGGTCATCTGCCGGCCGGTGTCGCCGAACCCCTGATGCGATCCATCGTATTGTCCGCTCAGAGCCGAGACCTCCGCCTGGGCGTTACGAATGTCGACGCCATCGGCCAAGCGCGCGTAAAACACGAGGTAACTCGCGCCGCGTTGAATCTGAACTTGCGTGACCACCTGGTGTTGGAAGGCGCCGGGCATCCAAATCTCGATGCCGTCCGGGAAGTTGAAGCCCGCGGGCATTATGCCTACGATGGTCGTTGCCGAACCGTCGACGGTGAACGTCTTGCCGATGGCCTCTGGATCGGATCCAAAGCGATTCTGCCAGAGTGCGTTGCTGATCACCGCGACGGCATTGCCGCCGGGGCGATCTTCTTGATCGAGAAAGGTGCGTCCTAAAGCCGACTTCGCTCCGAAGACCCGGAAGAAATCGACTGGGACACGAACGCCTTCTACTTCGGTGGGCGCCGCGGTCGTGGGTCCCGCGATCTGGAATCGACCAAAGCTCAGCGCGGCTAAAGAGCTGAAACTTCGGGCGTGTTCCCGCAGGAAGTTGAACTTGGGGAACGAGGACGTTATCACGCCACCCGTGGCAGGATACAGATCGGCGATCTGGACAATCCGATCAGGGTTCTCATAAGGGAGGGGTCGCAACAGGACGGAGTTGACCACGCTGAAAATGGTCGTGTTCGCTCCGATTCCCAGCGCGAGCGTTACCAAAGCCAGCGCCGTGAAGCCAGGCGACTTGAGCAGAATCCGAATCCCGAACCGGAGGTCCTGCCACATGGACTCAGGATACTGAATTTGCCGTCGACGGGTTAACATAAAGGAGGCTTTAGCGTAAAAGCCGAACAGGCAATGGGTCATCGAAAATCAATTGGTCTACAGATATTACTTCTCGCGGTAAACGCCCTGGGCCAGTCTCCCCCCGCCTCCGATAATTCCACTGCGGCCAGTGCCGCGGCAATCGCCGGCTCCAAGGAAAATCCGGCGGCCGTGAATCGCGGCGCTAAACTCTTCGCGGCCAACTGCGGGGGTTGTCACGGCACGAACGCGAAAGGTGGTCCCGGTGCGCCCGACCTGGTTCGTTCGGTGCTGGTGCTGGATGACGAGAAGGGGATCTTGATCGCCCCGGTTTTGCGCGAAGGCCGGCCCGATCAGGGCATGCCCAAACCGAATCTGACTGAGCCGCAAATAGCCGACATCGTGGCATGGCTGCATGTGCAGACTTACGCGGCGGGACATCGTGCCTCGTACACTTTTCTCGATGTCGTTACGGGCGATGCCAAAAAGGGCCAGGCGTATTTCAGTGGCGCCGGAAAATGCGGCACATGCCACTCGGCGACGGGCGACTTGGCAGGCATCGGCAAGAGGTATGAACCATTCGCGCTGCAGTCGCGATGGCTACAACCTCGCAGCCCGAGAGGCGCCACGCCTTCCGATTCACCGCGCAGCGCTATAAAGGTTACCGTTACGCTACCTTCGGGCGAGTCGGTCTCCGGCAAACTCGATCACATCGACGATTTTAATGTCTCCCTGCAAGACTCAGCCGGTGAATACCATTCTTTCGCGCGCGATGGTGTCACGCCCAAAGTCGAGGTGCAGGATCCCTTGAAAGCGCATCGGGACTTGCTTGCGCAGTACACTGACACCGATATCCACAACGTGACGGCCTATCTGGTGACAGTCAAATGAACATTCGGCTATTTTTCTTATCGGCTTCGTTGACCGCTCTGGCCGGAGCAGCCTTCGGACAAGGACTGACTCCGTCGACCCTCCTCAAACAGCCAACCGACAACTGGCCGACTTACAACGGCGACTATTCCGGCCGGCGCTTCAGCCCGCTGGCACAGATCAACTCTTCCAATGTCAACACCCTGTCGCTAGCCTGGGCGAGTCGATTCGCCCCCGCCGCGGGCTCAGCCGGCGCCACGGTTCCAATCAAAGCCACTCCGCTGATGGTTAACGGCATCCTGTATTTCACATCGCCCAACAATGTTTGGGCGGTGGACGCTCGCACGGGGCGTGAGCTGTGGCACTATGAGTACCCGCCTAACACCGGTAGCACGATCGGCAATCGCGGCGTCGGCATGTACGGAAACTGGCTGTTCTTCGAATCGCCGGATAGTCACCTCGTCAGCCTGGACGCCCGCACCGGTAAGCAGCGCTGGAAAGTACAAATTGCCGACCCCAAACTCGACTACACCTCTACGGTTGCGCCGGTGGTTATCGGCAATCACATTCTGGTCGGAATCGGCGGCGATCACCTGGACAATCCCGGCTTCCTCGAGTCCCGCGATCCTGAAACGGGAGCGCTGCAATGGAAGTGGTGGACTACGCCGCGCAAGGGCGAGCCCGGCATCGAAACCTGGCCGGACGAATACGCCTCAGCCCACGGCACTGGTCAGACATGGATACCGGGGACCTACGATCCACAGCAGAATCTCTACATCCTGGGCACCGGCAATCCGAATCCGGTGATGGCCGAAAAGAGCCGCAAGGGCGACAACCTTTACACCTGTTCGATCGTGGCGATCAATCCGGACACCGGGAAACTGGTGTGGTATTTTCAACCCTCGCCGCACGACACGCACGATTGGGATGCCGTCCAGACGCCCATTCAGTTCGACGGAGTAATTGACGGGAAGCCGCGCAAGCTGATCGCGCAAGCTAGCCGCAACGGCTATTTCTTTGTACTCGACCGCACTACTGGGAAAAACATTCTCACTAAGCCATTCATCGAGACGCTGAACTGGGCCAAGGGGATTGACGCTCAAGGCCGCCCGATTCCGGATCCAGCCAAGTACCCGACCACCGATGGCGTGCTGGTGTCGCCATCATCGAATGGCGCTACCAACTGGCCCGCGCCCAGCTTCGATCCCGATACCGGCCTGTTCTACGTAGGCACCAGCCGTCCCTATGCCATGTATTACCTCACTGATACCGACGAGCATCCTGAGGGATGGGGTGGCCGCGATACCGGCGTCGGCGGAGATCCGGGCGCGCTGCTAGCCATCGATTACAAGACCGGCAACATCGTCTGGAGGCACGAATGGCCCAGCGGCAATGGCGTCACACATATCTTGACCACGGCCGGGAAACTGTTGTTCACCGCCAATGGGACCAACTTGATCGCCTTCGACCCGGCCAACGGAAAAATTCTTTGGCATGCAGGATTGATGGCGGCTATGAGTGCCGGTCCGATAACGTATTTGCTCGACGGTAAACAGTATCTGCTGGTCGCCGCGGGTGACGGCCTGTATTCCTTCACTGTGAACCAGCCGGCAAAATGATATTCGAGAACTCCCCGCGCAGGCAGCTTTTCTAAGTCTGAAAATCTCCATCCGCGATATTAGCCTTTTTCCGGTTGGACATCGCAAGGGTCTATCGGACCGGCTGAATGCAACTGCCATGGAAGGAACGGCGCCACACTTTTGTCTGAACAGCTCCCGTCGATCCCGAATCTCTGTCGGCGCGTTACCTTCTATGCCGACGCCACCTGGCCGTACGGCGAGCCGCAATCCCACATGCGTCAGCGCCTCTGGGAAATTTCCTAGTTGTTCCGTCCCTCGAACACCGCGATTCCATCTCCGGCGGAGCGCACTTCGCCGGTTTCCGAGGCGAAGGAGAACGTCGGCTTGATGGCGAGGTCAACATCCACCGTGCCTTCGGTACAGCGGAGAAGCCGGACCAGCCGATGATCGGCCGAAAAATCCCGGTCTGTAGGAGCGGGCCCCCCTCTCGCTTTTGCACCGGCATGAAATCGGTCAACACCAGCCGTCCATTGGAGGCGACGAACGTTGTTTCCAGGATATTATTCGGCCCCACTTAGCGGCGTGAGGTTGTTTGGCAAGAGGCTACCTCCAGAGAACAATATCCGCCCTTTCGATAATCCAACAGCCGCAGGAACATGGCCGGGCTGTCGAAATGCGGAAGACAGCCCCAGTCGATCGAGCCGTCCGAGCTGATCAGTACGGCAGTGTGCATGTCGCCTATCACGCCGTAGTCGGCGATGGGCCTGTAGGTCGCGCTGTCTTCCAGTGGCTGGCGTGCAGGCGGCGTCTTTTGGGTCGCCATCGTCAGCGCGCGGCAGCCTGCTTGGCGGTTGGAGCCTTCGCTCCGCCCGGATAGACCAGGATTTCCACCCTGCCGTCGTCTCCCGCCTCGGTAGTTTTCCCTAAACCCAAAGTCTTCAGCCGCGTGTCATCAAATTTGAAATTCTTTGCCAGATAATCGCGGACCACCGCCGCGCGGGCCTCCGAAAGCTGCTTCTGTTTGTCCCCATCGCCCTTCATTCCGGTAGACGCCACCACCACCGCAAGACTGAAAGGAGCTCCCTGCAGAAAAGTTCCGGCTTCATTCAGCGCCTTCTCGTTTTTGAGCTTCGCGGTGTCGGGCTTATTGAAAATCTGCTTGCCGTCGTACTCGAATGTCTTCGCATTCTGCTCGGGTGGGAGTCGCGAGATCTGATGCTTGGTGATTTCGTCCGAGTCCTCATAGCCGCGCTTTTTGAAAAAGCCTCGCAGCAGGAAGTTATGCTTGAGCGCCTCCATGTTCTCCTGGAAATCGGTCGCGCCCGCTTGCGCTTGCGCCGTCGCGGCACTCACTTGCTGATATATTTTCTTGTCGTTGAGCAAGGCTCCCATCGTCCCTTGCCCGTTATTTACCTTGGTGCTGATGGCGTCGACATTTTGCATCGTGTCCTTGGCCGAATCCAGAATCTGGTTGGTCTTGGTGATCAGGTCCGAGATGTCGAGCGGCGGTGCGGTGTCGATCATGTCACCATTCCGGACTTTGTCTACATCCGCCGACCCAAACGAGATCTCGATATACTTGTCGCCCAGCAGTCCTTCCGACTTAATGGAAGCGACCGAATCTTTCTTGATCACGTCGTGAGTGGAATTCTCCAGGTCCATCAACACGGTTAGTTTTTCGACGGGCCGATGGGGCAGCTGGATGGACCTTACCGTGCCCTTGTGAATTCCTCCCACTCGGACATCCGCGCCATTGATAAGGCCAGAGACGTTTTGGAACTGAGCTTTAAGCCTATAAGTCGGCCGGAACAGCGATTCCGTGCTGCCGATGAAGAACACTCCAGCGGCGAAAATCACCAGCGTACCTACGATAAATAGCCCCAATCGAAATGCTCTAGACATTGGCGTTCCTCTCAGGCGGCCTCCCTCAAGAATTCGGCGACAAATTCATTACGGCTCTCTCGCAGATCGTCGAGAGCGCCGTCGGCCAGGATTTTTCCTTCGTTCATCAGCACAAAACGATCCGCGAAGATTTTAGCGCTGTGGATTTCATGAGTGACCACCACCGACGTGATATTGCGCTTCTTTTGCTCGACTAAGATAAGCTTCCCAATCTCCGACGCGGTGATCGGATCCAAGCCGGCCGTCGGTTCGTCGAACATCAGAATTTCGGGATCCAGCGCCAAGGCCCGGGCCAGCCCAACGCGCTTTTGCATCCCACCCGAAATTTCCGACGGGAGTTTTTCCAAACCGCTTTCCATCCCCACCGCCGACAGCAGCTCTCGCGCCCGGCTCTTGCGCTCCCCTTCGGACATCCTGGTATGCCGGGCCAGCGGGAAGGCTACATTCTCCTCAATGGTCAGCGAATCGTACAGGGCGGCCGACTGAAACAGAAAACCGATCTTCTTTCGGATTTCGTTCAACCGATCGCCATCCAATCTCGCGATGTCTTGCTCCAGAACTCGGATTGAACCGGTATCCGGTTTCTGCAGGCCGACGATGAGTTTCAACAGCACGCTTTTTCCGGTGCCGCTGCGACCCAAAATCGCTAGAGTCTCCCCGCCATGGACGACCAGGTCGATTCCGTTCAGGACCTTTTGTTCGCCGAATGACTTGTGAAGGTCGTCGATCACGATGGGCGATTCCTCGTTGTTTTTCATGGGAAGAACTCCAAAATCAGCCGGACCAGCAGCACGTCGGCCAGGATCACGAACAACGAACAAAGAACTACGGAGCTGGTGGCGGATCGCCCCACTCCCTCGGTCCCCCCTTGCGTTCGCATTCCCTGAAAACTCGCCACTACGCCGATGATCAGGCCGAAGACGGTGGTCTTCAGCAAAGGGGGAAGATAGTCATCGAACGTCACCCCCTTCAGGCCGCTCTCGAGGAAGTAACGGAAGGAAACAGGTTGAGCGAGCGTGGTGGACAGCCAGCCCATGACGACACCGCAGAAATTCGCCGCGACGGTAAGCAGCGGCAGCATTGCGATGCAAGCTATGACGCGCGTTGCCGCCAAAAACTTATACGGATCGACCGCCGAGACCTCCATGGCATCGATCTGTTCGGTAACTTTCATCGACCCGAGCTCTGCGCCGATCCCCGCGCCCACCCGTCCACTCACCACCAGCGCCGTGATGATAGGGCCGCTCTCTTTGATGATCGAAAAAATGATGACTGCCGGCAGCATCGACTTGGCTCCGAAACGCGCCAGGCTATCGCGAGTCTGCAGCGACAGGACCACGCCGGTAGCCGCACCCGCCAGCGCCACCAGCGGCAGCGACATCGACCCGATCGAATCGAGTTGCCGAACCAGCTCCCGGCCTTCGTAGGGCGGAACAAACAAAGCGTGCGCCAAGCGGCGGCAAAACATGCCCAGCTCCCCGAACCACTCGAAAAACGACACGACCAGCGCGGCCATCGAACAACCAAGTGCGGATATGATGCCAAAGAATAACGATTCTAGAATCAGCTGCTTAGAGGCTAATCGCTATGCAAAACGTGCAAATATTACCAGCGTAGGCTCCCAAAAAGCGCCGCATTGGCAAACCAGTTGCACCTGTTCCCCGCGAGGTAGACATTTTCATGAAGTTGGAGCGGCGTATTCGCCGGATAACCAGGAAGATTTCTCCGGCCGTATTACCGTTTTTCCTATGTGTTGGCACCCTTGCACAATCCGCCCAGCCTTCCAAATCTAGAGATCCGCTGGACCGTGAATCGCCACAAAGTTCGGTTTATTCGTTCCTTCAGGCTTGTCACGCCCACGATTATGGGAAAGCCGCCAAGTATCTCGACCTCCGGAGCCTGCCTTCTGAACAGAGATTGAAAAATGGGCCCGAACTCGCTCAACAGTTGCAACAAATTCTCGATCGCGACGCTCAGTTCGATGTCGCCGACCTCAGCAACGAACCGGAGGGCAGTCGGGCCGGCGGACTTCCACCTCATCGGGAGCGGGTCGACTCTTTCACGGTGAACGGCCAGACGCTCCATCTCGAACTTGAGCGCATCAAACTGCGCTTCGGGGTTTACGTGTGGGTGTTTTCGTCGGACAGCATAGAGCGTGTCCCCCAGATGGTGCGGCTGACCAGCGATTCGCCGGTCGAAAAGCATTTGCCCGATCCCCTGGTGAGCTGGAAGATTGCTGATACGCCAGCCTGGCGTGTCATTGGGTTGTTCCTGCTGGCGCTTGCTTTGTTGGCATTATCGCGCCTGCTTTCGCGATTCACGCTCGCGTGCTGCGAGCCGATCCTGAAACGCATCTCGCCGAAGGCCAATCGCAGCGTGCTAGCCGAGTTCGTGGGACCGCTGGCCCTGCTGCTGGCTGTCATCCTGTTTCGAGCGGGGATGGTGTGGTTTGAGCCTTCACCCAAGCTGCACTTGTACCTCACGCGAGCATTGACCCTCTTGTTCTTCTCGGCGCTATTCTGGCTGAGCGCGGCGATCGTCGATCTCTCCGCTGGCCGCCTGCGTGTCGCCTTAAGGGAGAAGCATCAGGGCTTTTACTCGGTACTGCCGTTGACATCTCGAATCACAAAGCTGATTATCTTGGCACTGATGATCGTGGCCGTCCTGAGTTCCTGGGGATATAACACCACCACCATTCTGGCGGGCCTGGGAGTCGGCGGAATCGCGATCGCTTTGGCGGCGCAGAAGACTATCGAAAATCTGTTCGGCGGCGTATCTATAATCACGGATCGGCCGGTGTCTGTGGGCGACTACTGCAAGTTCGGGGACAAAGAGGGTACCGTGGAAGACATCGGCCTTCGCTCCACTCGAGTCCGCGCGCCCGATCGCACCCTGGTGACCGTTCCCAATGGTCAGTTTTCCTCCATGACGATCGACAACTTATCGGCGCGTGACAAGTTGCTGTTTCACTTTACGCTGAATTTGCACCGGGACAGTACGCCGGACCAGGTTCGTGCGTTGCTCGACGACATCAAGAAGATCTTTACCGATAATCCGAAACTGGAAGCTGGCGCCGCTCCAGTATACCTGTCGAACGTGGAGAAGGAATCGCTGGACCTGGAGATGTCGGCCTATGTTCTGACCCGCGACGGGGATGAGTTCACTCGGATCAAGCAAGATCTTTATCTGCGGATTCTGGATGCGGTCGAAGCCGTGGGCACGAGAGTGGCTTCATCGCCGCCAGCCTCACCGCCGGCATCGATCGGCCGGCCCTCGCCCCAGCCAGTGCAATCGAACGGCGGGCGATAGTCTCAGCTCGCGGGCTTTTGCGCGACCAATTCAGCTACCGGCCGCTGGTGGCAGGCCTCTCGTGAGCTCCCCTCGTACTCGTGCAGAATCTTCCAGTCTTCAAAGAACGCACGCAACTCTCCGGGCCGCGCGCGGGTGGAAGTCCCTTGCGGTTGATCCGGATCCGCCAAATGCACAATCGCTACAACAATTCCGCCTGGCCGAACTCCCGCTTGCATCTTCGAAATCAGGCTGCGCTGTAGATAGTAGCAATCGCAGATCAGTTCGTACGCCCCAGGCTCGATTGCATACTCGCCGCGTTCGAGATCGGCCACCCGGGCATCGATGGCGAGCTTTCGCTCGGCGGCCTGTTCTCGCAGTATCTCAATGGCGAGCGCCGAGCCGTCCACTGCTTGCACGCGCCAGCCTTGCTTGGCCAAGTACAAGGAATTCCGCCCGGGGCCGCAAGCCAAGTCGAGAGCACGCGCCGGTCTCAACTCGCGGCTGTACTGCGTCACCAGCGGCGACGGCTCGCCAAATAATTGCTCCCCCGCGCGGTAGCGCTCGTTCCATTGCTGGATGCTCAATTGGCTTTGGCTTGCTTAGCGGCCTTCTTGAATACGCGGTTCAGGATTCGGACGCCGCGGTCGATTTCTTTCTCGGTGATGATATAGGGGGGCAGAAACCGCAGCACCGTCTCGTGCGTGCAGTTCATGAGCAACCCTTGCTCCATCGCATCCAGGACCAGTTGTTTGCCCGGAATAGTCAGCTCGACGCCGATCATCAACCCCTTGCCCCGAACGTCCCGGATGAAGGGATAGTGCTTCTGCAGCCCTTCCAGCTTCATGCGGAAGTAATTTCCAACCTGGTCAATGTGCGGCAATAGGCCTTCCAGGATGTCGAGGAATTCGATAGCAACCCGGCAGGCCAAGGGTCCGCCGCCGAAGGTCGATCCGTGCGTTCCCTGGCCCAGTCCCTGAGCCGCTTTTTCATTGGCGACTATCACACCCAGCGGGATGCCGCAGGCCAGCGGCTTGGCGGCCACCATGATGTCCGGCAGAACGATCGGATCTGCTAGTTGATAGGCGAAGTATTTCCCAGGACGGCCGACGCCGCACTGAATTTCGTCGAACGCCAGCAATGCATCGTAGCGGTCAGCCAGTTCGCGCGCTTTGCGGGCATACTCGGTTGTGATCGGGAAGATGCCGCCTTCGCCTTGAATCCATTCCATGACGATCCCAGCGGTCCGTTCGTTCACTACTTGCTCCAGCGCAATGATGTCGTTGGCAGGGACAAACTTTGCCCCGGCCACCAGGGGCTCGAAGTCCCGGCGGTATTTTTCTTGCCCGGTGATCGAGAGAGCCCCGAAAGTTCGTCCGTGAAAGGAGTTATTGAGCGCTACCACTTCGTACTTGTCGGGATGGATCTTGCGCCCGTGCGCGCGGATCATCTTCAAGGCGCCTTCCATCGACTCGGCGCCCGAGTTGCAGAAGAAGGTGCGCTGCAGCCCGCTGATCTTCGCCAGCCGTTCGGCCAGCGGACCCTGGTACTCGTGATAGTAGAGATTGGAGGTATGCAGGATCAGCGCGGCCTGCTCGCGAATCGTCCTCACCAGCCGGGGATGCGAGTGTCCCAGGGCGTTGACGCCGATTCCAGCCAGCAGGTCGAGATAACGCTTGCCGGCTGGATCATAGACATAGCAACCCTTACCGCGATGCAGGACGAGCGGATAGCGGGCGTAGTTCTGGACTAGAAACTGGCTCTCCAGCGCTTGGATCTGCTCGAGGCTGCCGGGCTGGGCCGCTGAAACAGTGGACATAGCATTTATGATAGCGCCAGCCTTCATCAGGCCGAGCAACTCCGTGGACCGCCGCCCGTCGTTCGAGGTCTAGCCCGGCGGGCGATTCATCGCGCTCAACGTCCCGGTCACAGGCTGATCGAGTGGGCCTATAACATCGAGGACTCCCAAATCTCAGGCGGTCCGAGTTGGGTGGGCGATCTTAGCAATCGTCGAGATCTGGCCTGGGCGTAATGGCCGGCCCGATTTACGATGATCCCTCGAGCCCGGTTGACCGCTCAGGGGCTCATTGTGAGATTGGCCGCCGGATGAAAATCAGGTCGCGATGTTCCAAGCGAGCGCCGGAAGGTTTTGGAGGACCGGCGACAGATCCCCTAGTGCCTTTGCCGTTCGCTGCCTTGTATCAGCAGCTTGGATTGCGGCTCGATTCGCAAATCGAACGGCGGTCGGAGAATTAGCGGGGCGCCCAGCGTCAATTAATGGCCCAGGGTCACTTCGACGAAGCCGCGATCTCGGTGTTCTCCTTGGGCTCTTGCACCGTGATATAGACAGGTTGTTCCAACAGCAGCGGCTGCTTCCCGGGCGTCTTCACCAGCAGCTGCAGTCTGCCCGGTTTCACAGAAGGCGGGATGCGGAACTCGATTATGTCGTCCTGCTGGTCGAGCACTTTCACCTTCATGTCAAAGGTGTGATCGGTGAGGTAGACTTCCTCCACCTTAGCCTTGCCTAGAAAAACGCCATGGACCCGCAAAACCGAACCAATTTTCCCCTCGTTCGGCTGCACATTGTTCATTTGTGGCGCTTGCGCCGACAGCGATCCGGCGAGCCCGAAACATAATAGCGTGGTTACAAGCATCAGTCGCATCAAAAGTACGCTCCGTAATAGGACTTTAATCCCAGTACGGATAGACAACAATCCAACGAACCTATCAAATCGGTTGGGTAAAGATACTTAGAAAAGAGGCTCAGGGAAGTGCTTAGGCAGGAGAGAAATCGCGGGTTGGAGGAGGAGGCCAACCCGCTGAGGAGGCTAGCGTTCTGCGTTCAAATGGAGACCTTTGTGAATAGCATACAATGCCAGTTCCAAGCGGTCCGATACACCTAGCTTGTCGAAAATGTTGTGCAAATGGTTCTTCACGGTCTGTTCGCTGATAAACATCTTTTCGGCCATCTCTTTGTTCTTGTAGCCCTGAGCGACCAGCTGGACGATTTCCCGCTCGCGCTGGCTCAGAGGAGACCGCTCGCGCGATTTACCCGAGCCGGATGCCCCAATCTCGCCAGGCGCCGCGAACTGTCGCATTACCGCGGCCGTAGTATGGGAATCCAGCCAGATCTCGCCGCCATGGACCTTGCGGATGCTCTTGATGATCAGCTCCGGGGCGGTCTGTTTCAGCACGATGCCGGAGCAACCCAGCTTCATGGCTTGTACGAATTCGTTCTTATCCTCGGACGCCGTGAGGATAATGACACGGGTGCGCTTGTTGGTTTGCTGGAGTGCCTGCAGCGCCGAGAGCCCGTCCAGATTGGGCATCCGCAGATCCAGCAGCAGCACGTCCGGATCGAGTTCTTGGACTTTGTCGAGCACCTCGCAGCCGTCGCAGGCCTCTCCGACCACCTGGACATCTTCTTCCAGGGTGAGAAGCTTCTTCAGCCCATCCCGGACAATGGGATGGTCGTCGGCGATAAGGACCCGGATCACGCCCTTCCTAGCCTCCAAGAGATTCGGTCGAACTTCGTTGTTATTTTCGATTGTCGCAAAACCTTCGCTCATAATATTATGTATCGACCACCTGCTTCCCGATTCTACAGGGGTACTGGTACGGGATCAATTTCAGGTAATGCTTAATCCGGGCCAGCGAAATCCCTTAGATCTTTGCCCGGACCAGTTCTATTAGACCCCCTGGGGTTGACAGAAGCATAGCAGAACTATGGGTCGCCGTGGGCACACCCCCAAATGATCCACCCCAATCCCGGTAGAGCCGAAACTAGCACCGTCGGGGAAGGCTGGCAGAAACTGGCCCTTGTGGCGCGGCTTTGAACGGCCGTTACCTAGGTCTTACAAACCCGGAGTTTTGCGGTATATAGGCTGCCGGACGCGAACCGGGCGCTCAGGACAGTTGCAATAGATCGGTCTGCTCGCTACGCCAGTTACTTAGGGATCCGACCCGCGGAGATAAAGCCGTGCGCGAGGCTCGACGCCTGATATCATCCGGAGCAATCCACGGCTTCAAGCTGCATCCGCCGCTCCAGCAATTCCACGCCAACGACCATATTGCTTATCCTTTCTATGAAGTTCTTGCCGAGGCGCGGCTCCCGGTGACCTTTCTTACCGGGCACAGCGGTATCGCATGCCCGGTGGCGGGGGCGTGCGATTGAAGTACGGGAATCCGATGGACGTCGACGACATGGCAGTGGATTTTCCGGATATGCCGATCATCCTGGCGCACCCGGCGTTCCCACGCAGGACGACGCGATTTCGGTTTACCTGCACAAGCCGCAAGCGTACATCGATCTTTCGGGATGGTTGCCCAAATACTTTTTCGCCAACCTCAATCCAGTGCGGCAATACTTTGCTGAAGCGCAAAATGCCTTTCGGCTCGGACTATCCGCTGATCACCCCCAATCGTCGGTTGGCTGACTTTGCCATCCCAGCAACAGATTGCCTATGTCAGGGCGATGGAGACTGCTAACATTGAGTAGACGGTGGCTTAATCTCTGAAGGACGAGGGACAAAGAAAATGGAATCAATCAAGACGATTCGGAGTCGCTCCAACAAAGAGATCGGCGACGTAATTGAGCAAGACTGGGAGATTACGGCAAAGCGAGTTATCGCTGAGCCATGTTCAGGTGGGAACAGGCAGATTCCACGTTTTGGAATATACGATTACGAGGTAAAACCCATCATCCGTCGAGCTGTCGAGAAGCCGGCTCGCGCGAAGTCGCAAAAGGAGCCCGATGCCGGCGGGACGCGGCGGGAAGCCTCTTCTGTGCCGCTGACCGTGCGAAGAACATCCTAAAATACCCAGACTGCGTTTGCAGGCTGGCGACGGCACAGTGATAGGGTACGATAAAAAAGCGAGGAAGCGCCCATGGTTCGTATTTCAACGTTCGCATGCTTGATCGCGCCCGTTGTGCTGGCTGCCGCCCCGGCTCCCGTTACATTCAACAAAGACGTCCTACCGATTCTCGAAAGGAACTGTCAGGAATGTCACCGGCCCGGCGAGGTCGCGCCCATGTCCTTCATGACATATAAGGACACCCGTCCTTGGGCCAAGGCAATCAAAGGCGCGGTTCTCTCCAAGAAGATGCCGCCCTGGTTCATGAATGCGGCCTACGGCCATTTCGCCAACGAACGAAAACTCTCCGCCGCGGAGATCGCGGCGCTGACCACCTGGGCCGACAATGGGGCGGCTGAGGGCGATGCGAAGGACGCGCCGCCGCCAGTCAAGTTCGCCGAAGGCTGGAGTATTGGTCCGCCGGACATGGTGGTGGAGTTCCCTCACGACATTCAGATCCAAGCCACTAACATCCCCATGGACCAATACAACCTGTTGGTCAAGGTCAATTTCCCGCACGACGTGTGGGTAAAGGCGGCGGAGGTGCGTCCCGGCAATCCGCGCGTTGTGCATCATATGAAAGCCTGGGTGCGTCCTCCCGGCTCGCCGTGGATGGCCGACGCGCCCGAAGGCGAGTTGTTCAAGCCCACGCGCGCCCAATTTGCGGAACCAGTAGGCCCAGCGGCCGTCCGGGAACCAGAGGCCGTCCTTAAAGTGGGTACGACGCCCAATGGCCCTCGGCCAGCCCAGGAGATTCTGGCGAAATACAATCCCGGGGTGAATGCGCAGGAGTTCACGCTCGGTGGCGCGGCGAAGTTCATCGCGGCCGGCTCGGACATTGTATTTGAGTGCCACTATACGCCAACAGGAAAGCCGGAAACGGACCGCTCCAGAGTCGGCATGGTGTTCGCAAGCGCGCCGCCGGAACAGCGTTATGTAACCATCACCGGCGTCAGCAATGATCGTTTTGTCATTCCGGCGCATTCTCCCAATTACGAAGTGAAGGCGGAGGCGACCGTGCAATACGATACGCAGCTTGCCTGGGTGCAGCCGCACATGCATCTTCGGGCGAAAGATTATCAGCTCAGCGCCTATTATCCGTCCGGGGAGTCGGAGATTCTGATGAAGGGCGGGTTCGATTTCAATTGGCAGCTCGGCTACGAGTTCGCCAAGCCCATTGTGCTGCCAAAAGGTACGCGGTTGGAATCGATTGCCCACTTCGACAACTCCGAGAACAACGCCTATAATCCGAACCCAAATATCGACGTGAAATACGGCCCGCAGACCACCGATGAAATGGCCGTTAGCTTCATGGGCTTTATCATCGACGTGAAAGCCGACCCGGCCAGGTTGTTTCAGCGAAGGGGACGGGTCGAAGTCATCGAATAACCAATAGGGCTAACGTTTGACATCTGCGTCTCTGACGTTGCGCCCCGCGAAGTCCGCCGCCCGATAAGCCAAAGCCTGGATGGTAGCTGTCGGTTGTTGCCGCGCCGACGTTACGAAGCTGCTTCCGTCCACAATCCATAAGTTCGCGACATCGTGCGCCCGGTTGTGCCGATCTACCACGGACTGTTTCGGATCGTCGCCCATCCTGCAGGTGCCCATCAAATGACGCGACGGCATCATTTCAGGTAGCGAGATGCCCGTCGTCCAGGTTTTCTTTGCCCCGGCCGCTTCCAGAATCTCCACTTGCTTGGTGAGCATCCACTGCATGGTCGCAACGTCATCGGGATGATAATCGAACGTGACACGGATCGCGGGCAGCCCCCAGGAGTCCTTCACATCCGGGTCGAGCGAGATACTGTTTCGCATTTGGGCCAGGGAACTGGTGTGCGCTAGCAGCCCCATCGTGTGCGTGAAATACGTACCCAGCATCTTCTTATATTCGGCGCCCCATTTCGGCGCGTCCGGCGGCATTCCGTGTAACGCGAAACTCGCCGGATAGTAATCGAATCGCGCGTCTATCCCTCCGCCGCCGTAGAATCCACGCTTCGGGTCGGCGCGATAGTAGTCGTGGATCACGCGCGTAACCTGAACGCTTTTGTACTCGTTCAGGGGATGCTCGAACGAGCCGCTAGCGAAGCCGCCGTTGTCCCACATCAGATACTTGCCCACCAGGCCGCTGGAGTTAGCCAGCCCATCGGGAAAGCGCTTCGATTTCGAGAGCAGCAGCAGTCGCGCGGTTTCCGCGCCATTGGCGCATAGCACTACAGCCTTGGCCCGCTGGAAAATCTCGCGGTGATTGGCATCGAAATAAACCGCGCCTGTCGTCCGCCCCTGGGCGTCGCTTTCAATCTTGCGCACGTATGAATTCGGACGGATCTCGCAGCGCCCGGTCTTCTCGGCGACTGGAATCACCGAAACCAGAGTGCTCGATTTCGCGCGCATTTCGCACCCAAACGATTCGCAGAAACCGCAATGCACGCATGCCCCGCGCCCCTGATAAGGTTGCGACAAAATCGCCATGGGCGCCGGAAATGGATGCAATCCCAGCTTTTTCGTTGCGCGGTCAAATAATACGCCAGACGACTTCACCGGCATCGGCGGCAGCGGATACGGCTTCGATCGCGGCCCTTCGAACGGATTCGCGCCGCCTAAACCTGAAATTCCCAGCTCGTACTCCGCCTTCGTGTAGTAAGGCTCGAGATCCGCGTATTTGATCGGCCAATCGGCCAGGCCAGCTCCAGGCACGTCGCCGAACTGACTGCGCTCCTCGAAATCGCTTTCATGAAACCGCCAGTAATTGGCCGTAAAGTGGACGCTGCCGCCTCCGACTTGCCGCCCATACTCGATCGCTTTGACCCGTTTCGCCGCCTCTGTTTCGTTCTTTCGATACGTGATCGGCTGAACTTTTGGATCGTTGGTGAGTCCAGGCTGATAGGTGAACTTGATCTCATCGTGCGTGTAAGCCTTCTCGGTTAAATAAGGACCTTGCTCCAACACCACCACCCGAAACCCGGCTGTGGACAACTCCTTCGCCATCACGCCACCCGCGGCGCCGGCGCCAATCACCAGAAAATCCACGGGGTCGGAAGGCCGAAACGTCGCGCCGCTCATTGGTTGCCATCCTGGCCGCCGTCGTCGTAGTAGCCGAATGGCGGCTTGTATTCCATGCGATTTTCAAAACCAATCAGCTTCCACCCGATCTGATCGCGATTGCCACCGTAGCCGGGATTGCCGAGCAGGCCGTATACAGTGTGCGTTCGCAGTAGTTCGAAGAATTCCGCCGACTCTATCGCTTGGATCAATCGGATCTGCTCTTCATTTGTCAAAGTGGCAATAGCGCTAGAGCTCGGGAACATTTCTTTGCGCTTTTGCTGCACCTGAGACAGGCCCTCGCGATAGGCTTCGTGTAGATCCGCGTCAAATGTCGACAAAGCTCGATCAATGAAATAAACGATACCGGCTTCATGAGCGCCCGGGCTATCGGTCGAGGGAATGATCTGCGACGTGATTGCATCGATCTCAGCTGCGTTTGCTGGATCGAGCGTTTGAAATGCCGGCGGCGTGGACGATTGCACCGCTTCCCGTGCGTGCTGCTGAGCGGCGGCCATTTCAGCCAAAGTTGCGATTCCCACGCATTGCGACAGCCAGAGCCGCCGTGTGGATTGCATGAGCCATATTAACATCGGCCCTTGCACAGAATCGCCTCCTTCTTTTGCCGCAGCTCCTGGCCGCGCTCGCCCCCTGTCTTTGAAACCCTCGGTTTGGTACAGTTTCTGGTGGAACTCGAGGCATGACTAATCTCAAACCCGTGGACGTCGCCATCATCGGCGGGGGCTGGACCGGCCTTTTGATGGCCAAGGAAATTACCGGGAAAACATCGCTCTCCGTCGCCGTCTTCGAACGCGGCATCCCACGCAAGACCGAGGACTACGCGGCGACGATGGACGAACTCGACTACAACATTCGTCTGCGCATGATGCAGAACACCGCCGAAGAAACCATTACGCACCGGCATTCGCTGAAGGATGTGGCAGTCCCGGTGCGCCAGCACGGCTCCTTCCACCCTGGCACGGGAGTCGGCGGCGCGGGCGAGCACTGGGGTGGAGCGTCCTTTCGTTTCCTGCCGGATCTGTTCACGCTGCGCACTCACCTCATACAGAAATATGGAGCGGCCAAACTGCCCGAGGACCTCGCGGTTCAGGATTGGGGCGTCACTTACGATGAACTCGAACCGCTCTACTGGAAATCCGAGCAGTTGATGGGTATCAGCGGCAAAGCCGGCAATCTGCGCGGTACCAAGATCGATGGCGGCAACATCTTCGAAGGGCCGCGCCAGCACGAATATCCCACTCCGCCGCTGAAGCGCTCGTACGCTAGCAGCATGTTCGAAGATGCCGTGCGCAAGCTGGGCTACCATCCCTATCCCACGCCGGCGGCCAACTTGAGCGAAGCGTACAAGAATCCGGACGGGATTATTCGCGCGGGATGCGCCTATTGCGGTCACTGCCAACGCTACGGTTGCATGATTGGCGCCAAGGCGCAGCCTACCAACACGCTCATGCCGGTACTTGCTAAACACTCGAATTTCCAGTTGCGCACGGGAAGCTGGGTCCGGCGCATCGTTCATAAGGACGGCCGCGCCACAGGTATCCAGTTCACCAGCCCGACTGGAGAAGAATTCTTCCAGCCCGCTGCCACAGTTGTCCTGGCGTCATTCACGTTGAATAATACGCGGCTGCTGGCGCTTTCGAAAATCGGTAAGCCCTACGATCCAGTCGCGCGCAAAGGCACGCTTGGCCGCAATCTAACGCATCAGGTAGGAGTCAGTACACGCGTCTTTTTCGAAAAGCCGCTCAACGCTTTCATGGGTGCAGGTGAGCTTGGCACGCGGATCTCGGATTTTGACGGCGACATTGCATTCACCGGCTCCGAGGATGGGCTTTTGCGCTTAGGCATGATCGCCCTCAGCAGCACCGGCGACAGCCCCATCGGGTCTTTCGGCATCATGCCGCGCGGGGCGAGTAAATCCAATTGGGGCTCCGAATGGAAAAAGGCTTCGCTTAAATGGAAGGACCACTCGGCTGGCATCGGCATGTCGGGCGAGCATCTGGCCTATCGTCAGAACTACATGGACCTGGATCCTACCTACACCGATAAGTTCGGCGATCCGTTGTTGCGCTTCACGCTGGATTGGACCGAGCACGAGTTCAAGCAGCGCGAGTTCGCCGCACAGATCCAAGCCAGGATAGCGCGCGAGATGGGCGCCACTTTCGACGCAGGCCCACCCGCCCGCGCCCCGTATAACGTGATCAATTACCAGTCGACGCACATTCAGGGCGGCGCCATCATGGGATCGTCTCCCGAGAATAGCGTCGTGAACCGCTACCTGCAGCACTGGAACATTCCCAATCTGTTTGTGATCGGAGCGTCCGCCTTCCCCCAAAACGCCGCGCAGAATCCAACCCTCACGGCTATGGCGCTGACCTATATGTCATCGGATGCCATGATCAGCCGCTATTTTAAGCATCCGGAGCAACTGATATGAAACGCAGAGAGTTCCTGATCGTTCCAGCAGCCTCCCTCGGTGGCACGCTGCTATACACTTTGGGGGGTGAGCCGTTCCGCTTGCGGGCGCAAACAGCCAGCAAAAACGGCACCGTGAAAGTGCCGCTGCGTTTCTTCACAGCCCAGCAGGCGCGCGTGGTCGCCGCCGCTTGCGAGCGGGTTTTTCCGAGTGACGCTGCCGGTCCGGGCGCCACCGAAGCCGGCGTGGTTATCTTCATTGATCGCCAACTCGCCGGGCCGTACGGCCGGGATCAGTATCGTTACACGAAAGGTCCCTGGGTTCAGTCCGTGCCTGAACACGGCTACCAGGGCAAAGAAAACCCACAGGAGATTTATCGGCAGGGTATCCACGACCTCGGCGACTTCGCCAGCCTGCCTGTCGACGAACAGGACCAGAAGCTGAAGGCCATCGAGCGTACGCGCTTCTTCCAGCTCCTGCGCACGCATACTATCGAAGGGATGTTTAGCGACCCCATGCATGGAGGCAACGCCGGCCTGATTGGTTGGCAATTGGTCGGTTTTCCTGGGCCCCAGATGAGTTACCGCGATGAGATCGACCAGCACTTCGGGCAGCCATGGCGGCCCAAGCCAGCGAGTCTGGAACAGATCACTGGACGGCCGGGCAAGCCCTGGGAAGACGAGAAGGGCTAACTCGTGTAGAATCCCAGCCGCTACGCCCACTCGATGCGGTGGATTCAGAAGGTGTCTTCACCCAGCTCGACGTTTTCGTATCAAAATTTCCAACTTTCTGCAACTCTCGATATTGTTCTTCCGTTAAGAGCTCAATGCCCATGGCACCTGCCATATCAACAGCGTTATCTTCTGATTTATGTTCTTTCCTTGACTCCAGTGCTTCACGGTCGTAGCAAAGACTTCTGCGGCCCTTAGGACTCTCCGCTGAGCAATCATAAAAAATGTATTCGCCCGTCTTTTCATCATGACCAACAACATCCGGTTCACCGCCAGTTCTTTCCATTTCATTGAGTGACCACAGGTTTTCAGCATTAACTTCCAGCTTTGCCTGTACTTTAGCCCATTCAAGACCTTTATGGCGGTTCATGTTTTTCTCAAAATGGGCCTTCAATACTCTGAGTAGTTCTTCACGTTGTTCTGATGACAAGTCCTTTTTATTGCTATCAATGTTTCGCGCTCTTGTTGCTCTCATAGTCGTCGCTTCCCGCGTTTCTTATCTGTCACTCCGCTGCGCTCCGCCACATGGGTGTTTTTTCGGCTTGTCTTTGCGTTCTTATCAATTCGCAGTTTCCACGCCGTTCGGAGTGCACCCGTCAGTACATCCTCGCTTGCCGCCGCCAGGCGAATATGCGTGTGTCCCATCTTTCCCCAGCCGCCAGGAATCGGCAGGAAGATCTCGGGTGCCTCCCCCATAAACGCTGCCTGCTGCTCCAGCGTAAGCATCAGATTTCCGTACCCCTCTGCTTGCGACGCGAGCGAAGCAAATTTCCTACCTCTTACACGAAAAGCCGGCAAGCCCGCGTGAGGGTACTCTTCCACGCCTTCCAGGCTCAGGGCAATCCTGCGAAAATCCGCTGCGGTCATGTGGCGATTCCCATTTGTCAGAGTATCGTATCTCACCATTAGCGGAAATGGCATATGTCTTCCGCGTCGGGGGCGGATCACGGGCAACCTGGAACGCTCCTTCCGGATCTCGCCGCGCTGGCTGTAGTGTGGTCTATGTATCTGGGCCGCGCAAGAGAAAAAGAAACGCATACAAAGATTGTTGGTATGAACCGGACTGCCTGGAGAGGTCTCGCAACGGCCCAGATGTTTAGATGACACAACTTGATTGGCCTATGTTTGATCACGATCCGGGTGACAAACATTACTCGTCTCTCAGTCCGATCACGCCTGAAAACTTCACGACGCTGAAGAGGGTGTGGACAGAACGACGGCGTACGCTTTGGAGCACGGGATCGCCACGACAACTTACCACCCTCCGCTCAGCCGGCCGCGGCGAATCTCAGATAGCTGAGCTGGACGCATGTGAATCCGAGCTTTAAGGGGCGTTCTCACTTCCCTACATGGCGAATCGTCACTGTGTCTGATGTCGATTAAGCGCAGGATGAACGTTTCCACCTCGTCTCAAATCGCCGCTATCTTTTTCTGAAACTTGTGGAACACTTCCTCACCCATGGCATTCTCCGAACAACTCCCCGAGCTTCTTGGGCAAGTGAGGTCCTGGGTCGGCTTCGATTTCCAGCGCCAGAATAGCCTCTGCCTGGACTGCGACCGGCATGAGACGAACGAGTGTCCGGAGGGCTTGTCAGGTTGATACTGTAGGGCTTGTGCGGGGAGACATGGGCCGGCGAGTCAGCGGGAGTGGCGCGCAGCATCAGCCTTTGGCGTGACACTTGATGCCGGACGTCAGCCAGGTTCAGAATTCGTGGGAAATCGGATGTGCACGTAGCGTAGCGAAGCGTGCAGCCGGGTCAGAATGATCCCGGTTCAATTTGTGCTGGCCGCAGTGGTTGCGCTTTTTGCAAGCGGCAGTCTAATAGGCTGAACGAAAGCGCCCTCCCCGGCTGAGTCCCACACCGCAAAGCGCACCCACTTCTTCCCATCAGCGTTGAATGGAATCTGAAAGTGGTGTTTCCCGAACGGCGGCAAATCCGTAGCGGCGATCATCTGGCGGCCAGTGTGCTGTCCATCGCCCCACACAATCTCTGCAAATTCCAGTGGAAACGTCCACTCTACGTCCGCCACGATGGTGCGTTGACTGCCCGTCCCCTGCACCGACCACGATGGAATTAGCACTTCGCCGGAGGTAACGAAATAATCTCCGCGCTTCATGGAATCGATGATTGGTTTCCAGTTGTCAATCCCGGGCGGCGTATCGACCTTCACATAATTCACCGGATTGTTGGCATAAATGTCGTCGCCAGTTCCCTGTTGATACACCTCCGAAATCGCCTGCATGTATTTGGGTGGCGTAGGCAGATCGGCCACCCAGTTATTCATGTCGTCGAACAGAGGCATGCAGCGATATTCGCAGAGCCGCTGCTCCGAGCCATCCAGGCCCATGCCCCAACGGAACCCAACACCTCTATAGTTCTCGTCGCGGAATGTGGGCGTATCTTTGGTCGCGTCGGGGTAACCCGTCGATCCCTTTGAACGAGGGTGAGGCATAAAGAGAATCAGGTTCTCGCGATGCGACATTTCGATCAAGTCCGCCGGACTGCCGACGTGGTAGACCTTCCCGTACTTCGGATTGTCTTCAACGAAAGGTTGCCCCGCGGCGCGCGTCTGCGTCCAGAACACCGGGTGCGAGATCAGGAGATCATGGTGTCCTCCGAATCCTTCGGTGGGCGGGCCTCCAAAGATTTCTTCGTTCGGCATAACGACGAAGTTCTTATCCGAATGCAGCCGCGCAACCTGGTAGTAATCGGCCAGCGTCGAAAGCCGATCGCGAGGAGTTACGCCGCCCGGGACCACCATGCCCACGCCGCCGCCATCGATGGGCGCAAAGACGGTCACGCCCGAGGCCTTGATCGCCTCGAAATCGGGTAGGGTGTTATCGAGACCGCCGGACAGCATAAGGCGCCTGACCAGCCCGGCGTGAAAGTGAGTTGCCATCACTTCATATCCGGGCAAAGGCTTAAAGTGATCCTGGCGCGTGTAGGCCAGAGCCGATTCGACCGCCGTGTGGGCCGTTTCGGCGCTCACATACAGATACAGCGGCATCCTCTGCATCGTCCCGGGCCGAGCACTCCGCAACGCAAAATTCTGCCTGCGGTCTTCGGGCCCCCGGCCGGCGTCCGCCGGATCCGATTCAGCTTCCGGTTGCCGGACACCAAACGAGAACGAAGTATCGCTGTCCTTTCGATACCAATTGAATCCGAGGTTGAAATCAATCTCGCGGGCCCAGAAGAAGTTGTGGACCGGTGGAAACGCGGCGATTGAGCCGCCCTTGCCCTCTGCCACCAGAATCCGATTCGAAGCTCGCACCGTCACTTCCTTCTGGTTAACTGCTCCTCCAAATTCGTTTGCCTGCCAGAGATTCGCGGTGTCGCGCCAAACCACTCGTGAGCCGGGTGCGATCGTCATTCTTTTGACGCCGGCGTCATATTTATAAGCCACTGCAACTTCTTCCGTTTTGGCGATCACTTCCTGGCGAATCAGGTTCGAGCCTTTATAGACTGTGTACTGCAAGGAGCCGGAAAAAACACCGAGTTGGACACCAGGGTAGGAGACCTCCAGGCGCCCTCCAATAGTTTTGACGCTGCAGGTCTGAACGTCATACCTGGCAGAAGAGCGATGAATCTCATCGGGCTTGCGGGGCAGACCGGGCTGATTTGCAATGCCCTCCGCGGGCGGCGTCGCCCCCCCGTGAGAAGCTTGCATTCCAGGCACATTCAAGGGCGCATCCCAAAAAGCCTCCCACCGATCTTGATCTAGTATTTGCGGAGTAATCTTGATACCGAGACCTTTCAGCGGGAGGATTTGCTGATCTGTCATCCGCCGTATGCCTGAAACGACATCGAACTCCGGCTCCAGATTGGTGGCCAGCGTGACCCATGTCCCTCCCTTATGCCTGAGAGCGACATCCTGGATTACTGGCGTACCGTTCTGAACGCCGAGGCGCAGCCGGAGCTCGTCGTTCTTTTCGCCATCCCAAACGAGGGTGAGAGTTTTTTGCGCGGCGTCCGCGGTCAGGCCTGGCGATGGCTTATATTCCGACAGATTGCAATTCTGCGCCTGAAGTGCAGGCGCCGCGATGATGCCCGACACGGCCATCAATTTCAGCAGGTGGGTCATGCGACTCCTTCAGAACGAAAACTGCATTCCAATGCGCGCCACTCGCGGTGAAACGATACCCGTCGGATGCAGGAACGTTGGACCTGTCAAGTAACTGGTGCTCGTGGCACCACTAGTGTTGAAGATGTTGAAGACCTGAAAATTGATCTGGTACATCAACCACTCTCGTATCTTGACATTCTTAGCGACTTTGATATTGGTGAGCGAGATCACCGGCCCTCGCTCAGCGCCGTAAGGCTCCATACGAAGAGTCACGGCGCCTTGCAGCAGCAGCGGACTGGAGAAGCTTTCAGTCCTTTGTCCTGGCAGGCCAGACTGCGCGCGATAAAAGCCCGACACTTCAAATCCCCACGGTAGATTATAAATACCGGAAGCGCGGGCTTCCCAATTCCAGGTGTTGTCGATCGGAAATCGGTCGTCATTGGGGGTAGGGACGACGGCCTGGATCCATTCGTGGTTCTTCGTCATCCAGAAGGAACCCTGAACGTTCCACCGCTTCGAATATCGTTTCGTCACCGCGGCCTCGAACGTGTTGTACGTGTCCGGGCGGTTACTGGGAGCATTCATCACTTCGAATTGGTTGAATGACGAACTCGCGTAGGACGCTGGATAGGTGTAGACGGTCACGGGAGTATTGGTCAGCGCGTCGGTCAAGGTCACGGGAACAGTATAGACACTCGGGGGTCTGAGTATGTTGACACCGCTGGCGGTCGAGGTCGTAGTGCCCTCGAGAGAAGTATACAAGTTGGTCACTTTGTGATGAATGTAGCTCAGGCTGAGCGACACATTCGGCACCAGTTGCCGTTCTACTTTAACGACATATTCGTAGGTCTTATCTTGTGCGAGCTTGGGATTGTTCAACTCGTTTAGGCCGCCGGTTGCGCTAATAAAGTTCGGGCTACTGGGGTTCAGGCTTGCGAGCGTAGCGGGACTTGCGTCGCAACTTGTATTGTTGTAGGAAACATTGTTGTAGCCGGTTTGAACGCAAGGTCCGTTCCACTTATAGGTTGTCGTAACCAGCGCATCGGGATTAAACGTGTTTCCCCAAAGATCACCCATGGTGTCGCCGAACATTCCAAACGAGGCCTTCAGAAGAGTCTTGCCATCTCCGAAGATATCCCACGCGCCTCCAACCCGCGGAACCACGTCCCTCCAGACCAGCAGCTGCTTTCCGGGGTAGGTGGCCGCAGCGCTGAACTGGCCGGCGCTTTTCATCTGGGTTGGATAAAAATCGTTATAGCGCTCCCAGCGCACGCCGTAATTCAAGACAAACCTCTTAGCCAGCTTCCAGGTGTCCATAGCGAACAACGATTGATTATGCAATTCGTTGTTCGGGTTGAACGGATAGTTAAAGGTCTGGATCTGATTCGGTACTCCCTTGTTGAAAAGCAGGAGGTAATCGCCGGCGGCCTGATCCTTAAGCGCTTGTGTATTGCCGGCTTCCCAGGTGTCCTCTGTGCCGAATTTGAATTGGTGGCGGCCGCTGACATAACTCACGTTTCCTCTGATCTCATAGCGGTTTTGGGGCTTGTCGTCCGGAAAATCGTTGGGTCCGGTCAGTAGCTTGGTGGTCTGTTCCTGGCTGCTGGGATTACCCGCCACGTCGGTTCCTGGCTCGTCCGTGTAATGGACGTGATAACCGCCATAGCCCGCTATCACATTGATAAGCAGGTGAGGCGTGGGCACAATTTCCGCTTCGCCTTTCCACATATTCGCGGGCTGATGCTCATACAAGCTGGACGGCCCCGGCTCGGTAGCAGACGCTCCCTGGGCGGAGAGAAACTTCAAGGAGTGTTGCCAGGCGCCGATAAACCGCCAGATGGGATTGAGCTGGTACGACACCTTGATATTTTCCTGAGTCAGTGTCGAGACGATATTGGCTCCCGGCGCATCCAGGCACGTCCAACAGCCCGCCGCATCCGGGCCGCTTACAAATCCCAACAAACCTGAGGTCAACGTCTGCTTGCTGATCCCACCGTAAAACCATAGCTTGTCGCGAATGATCCGGCCACCGAGGTCTCCGGCGTAATCGTAATAATGCTTAATCGGATTAGTGAACTTCAGCCCCTGCGCCGCGAGAGCAGGCGTAATGTTACTAGCCTGAAAGTTGGGACTTTCCCAATCGCCCAGGGCAGTTCCGTGAAAATCGTTACTGCCCGATTTCATCACCGCCACCATGTTCACCCCGGCAAACGGCACATCGGCATTGTTCCCGGAAGTCTTGAACTGGGTCTCCGCCAATGACAGGGAATCAAAATACACAGCGGTATCAAGATCGTGAGAGCTAGTGACATTGATACCTTCCACCTGAAGGTACGGCTCAGAAAGCACTCCGTAGGTGATAATGGCACTGCGGGACGCCAGATTGCTGTCGCCGACATCCGGCTTGCCCTGCAAGCTGACTCCGGCCGACATGGGAAGCAATTCCTGAAGGCCCAATCCTTTCGGCGTGAGTTCAATTTCCTGCCTCTGTAAGGTTGTGCCGCCAGCGGTGTTCACGGTATCGACTACCGGGCTGGATCCAGTCACTTCGACCGTCTGCTCAACCTGCCCTACCTTCATGACAGCGTCGACGCGGGCCGCGAATCCGACTGTCAGATTCAGATCTGTGCGCGCAAAAGTCTGAAAGCCGGGCCGCGCAAAGTTAACCTTATAAACACCAGGCGCCGGCAGATCCAGCACCTGATAATTACCGTCCTGGTCCGTGACCGCGGTCACGTTGGATACCTGGAGAGCGGGGCTGGTCACCGAGATATTAACGTCCGGTACGGGTGCGCCGGACTCGTCGAGTACTCTTCCGGTGAGGCTGGCCGAGCCCACCGCCTGGGCCTTCACTACAACCGGCGCGACAGCCATAACTAACAGAGCAGCCGCAACAGCTAAGTATCGGACGCGGAAACTTATTCGTCGCATATTAACCTCCGGGTTTGAACAGCCGTTAGCGGGTTTGCGTTGACGAGGCCGGCGGATTCAGCAATACCGGCTGCGTGTAAGCGCCGTCGCCAGCCGAATCCCAGACCGCAAAACGAACCCACTTCTTCCCCGTCGCATCGAAGGGAATCTTGAACTCGTGTGATCCGAACGGCGGCATCTCGGTGGCCGGAATGATCTGGCGATCGACCTTTTTGCCATCGCTCCAGACCAGCTCCGCGAATTCCAGCGGAAAGGTCCATTCGATATTGGCGGTGTAGACACGCCGCGCACCGGAGCCCGAAACGCCATAGTTATGGAAAAGGACCTCGCCGGTGGTTCCATAGAAGTTTCCCGTGCGCATGGCGTCAATTACCGTACCCCACCCTTCGTTGAACAGCGGAACGCGATCAAGCTTGATATAGTTGACCGACAGCTGGGGATAAGTCTCGTCGTCCGGCCACTTGGTATAAGTGTCGCCTTCCGCCAGCATGTACTTTGGTTTCGGAGCCCAGTTGCTGGAATCGTCCATCACGCCGAAACAACGAACTTCACACAGTCTTTTTTGCGACAGATCCACTGGCAAAGATTCCCACGACGCGCCGATATTCCGGTCGCTAAGAAAGAAATCCTGATTGCGGTATCCGTCCGGGTAACCGGCCGTATTCTTGGTGCGCGGATGTGTCGAGTACCAAATGCCATTCTCCCGGTTCACGAGATTCATGATGTCATTCGCCGAACCGAGGTGATACACCTGTCCGTATGTCGGATCGTTCTCCATGAACTGCTGGTTGGCCGGCCGCGGCTCCGCATGGGAATAGTAAACCGGGTGAGGCGTCAGCAGCCACCAGTGTCCGCCCAGATATGCGTTGGGCTCCTCGCCCGGAATGAACAGCAAATCGCGGTCGGAAATACGGGCGGAGCCGTCAAAATAGACTTTTTGTTCCATGAACCGTTTTGGTCCAGGATCCCGCGGGTCGGAATCGTCGTGGAAGTCTCCGAGGTTCACGATATTAACCCCCAATGCGCGAAAGACATCCACAAAAGGCGGCCGGTAGTCGAGAGTCTTCCGGTCTCTGAGCATTTCGTTAAAATCCAGATGGAAGTGGCTGGCCATTACCTTGTAGCCGGGAACTGGCTTAAACACGTCGTCATGCGTGTAAGCCATAACCGCTTGCTGGGCGGCGTGATCGCCTTCCGGGCTCAAGTAGAAATAGACCGCCATGTGCTGCAAGGTCCCAGCCGGCGCGTTGTAGAGAGCGAAGTTGTCCCAGTGCCCCTCGGAAGTTCCGTTCCGCCGTTTCCATTCGGCGTCCGTGACGCCCCAAGGATGATATCCCTCGCCTTTTTCCGGCTGCAGCGCTCCCACGCCAAACGCGCCGTCGCTGTCTTTGCGGTAATACACGTAGCCCAGATTAACTTCGTCTTCACGCGCGAAGAAAAACTTATGTGGAGGCGGGAACACGGCCAGCGATCCGCTGACTGCATCCACGATGGCCAGCCGATTACGCGCACGTAAGCCGACGGGCTCGGTGTTCGTTGCACCGCCGAACTCATACTTCTGCCAGGCGCGCGCCGTATCGCGCCACGCTATAGCCGGATGCTTTGCAATGTCGAAACCTTTCAAACCGGCGCTGTAGATGTAGGCTACGCTGGGCTCATTCGTTTTCGCAATCGCCTCCTGCCGCAACAGATTTGTGCCGCGATAGACGGTGTATTGCAGCTCGCCCGAGAAAATGCCCATCTCCAGGCCGGAAAACGTGGCTGCTAACCGCGCGCCTTCGGTCGCGACCTTACAGCTGTCGGAATGAAAGGTGGCAAAAGAGCGCCGGACCTCACTCGGATCTCGCGGCAGAGGATACGAATCCCCGCGGCCTGCAACTCCGGGCACCACCAAGGGCGCGTCCCAAAACGTGTTCCATTTTTCCTTGTCGTACAACTCCGGCGTCACTTCAATGTTGAGGAGCTTGAATTGAGTTGCCATGGCTATCGCCATACGCCGCTTGCCGCTGGTCACGTGGAACTCCGGCTGAAGGGCATTCCCCAGCACAATCCACTGGCCGCCGCCTTTTCGGACGGCCAATTCCTGCACCACCGGCTGGCCATCCCGGATGGTGAATTGCGCGCGCAACTGCTGGTCGCCTTCACCGCGCCAAGCGAACTCCAGCGCGCCTCCGCGCATCTCGGCTTTCAGGCCATCACTAGCTTTATAGCCCTGCAGATCGCAGTTGAGTGTTTGAGCTTGTGCCCATCCACCGAACAAAGCCAAGCAAAACGGCAGCCCATTCAACCTCAGCATCGTAGAACCTCCAAACACAAATTTCGTTCATCCGCTCCGAAGAGAATCAAGTATTTCACGCCACGAGAGTAGGAGTCAATCCCCGGAGCGGTAAGTCCGACTTAATCCCTGCTTGCCAGGGGCGTTTGCTCCGTCTCTTTGACTGCGTCATAATGGAGCTCCCTGGCCTACCGGTGTGTCCTGTCGATTGGGGTTGATTGTTCCGACGACTTGGGCCCGAGGCGAGGCAGCCGCGAACCCCAGCAATTGGCCATATGGTCTGTCGGAACGGTCATGGATTGAAAATGCCACCAGCCTGAGGCCTAGCAAGACCCGAGGAGCCGCGAGCTGGATAATATGGCTCAAGACGAGCCAGCTTACCGATGAAGAATTCGATGCCGTCATGGATTACATGGCGGCAAGACTGCGGTGGGAAGCTGAACGTTAAAGGCGCGAGCCCGGCGCAAACTGGGAGCGTTGTTAGATGTCTCCATCGCGTAAGGCGACGGGCATGTCCGCTATCGCAACGAGAACGGCGAGATCTGGAAAGCGCCGGGGTTAGATACCAAGGGGTTAGATACCAAATGGATCGATGCAAATCACAGGAGAGAGTGGCCACGATGAGACGTGATTTTCTATGGGCGATGTTCGCCGGTGTTTTCGCTGTAGCACTGTATGGCCAAACCGATTGGCCGTCGTACGGCCACGACCCGGGCGGCATGCGATTTTCACCGCTCAAGCAGATCAATACCGGCAACGTGAGCAAGTTGGTGCGGGCCTGGACGTACGACATATCGGCCCAAAGCCCGCGGAAACGGCCGGGCGAAGCCACACCCCTGGTGGTCGGAGGCGTCATGTACTTGACGACGAGCTATGGCCGCGTGGTGGCGCTCGAGCCCGAGACCGGTAAAGAAATCTGGAAGTTTGAGACGCGGAAAAACGGCGCGCCTTCAACGCGAGGTCTGGCATATTGGCCTGGCGACAAGGATTCTTCAGCGCTCATCCTGTTCGGAACCAGCAGTGGTGTCTTGATTGCTCTTAACGCAAAAACAGGACAACCGTCTCCAGGATTCGGCAATGAAGGTCTCGTCAACATGCGCGAAGGTGTGGCGGACAATTTCCCCAACAGCCCTTACGGCGTCAGCTCTCCGCCCGTGATCTACAAAGACCTGGTGATCTCCGGCAGCCACGTGCAGGAAACTCCCAGTCAGGGCCCAATGGGCGATGTACGCGCCTGGAGCGTCCGTTCTGGGAAGCTGGCTTGGACGTTTCACACCGTCCCACGGCCTGGCGAGCCGGGGCACGACACCTGGGACGGCGATAGTTGGAAAGACCGCTCGGGTGTCAACGTTTGGGGCCCGATGACGGTTGACGTCGAGCACGGGATGGTCTTCCTGGGGATCGGCGAGCCGTCCGCCGACTTCTATGGCGGCGACCGCAAGGGCAGCAATCTGTACAGCTCGTCCCTAGTCGCGCTGGACGCCTCGACCGGCAAGATGAAGTGGTACTTCCAAACCACGCATCACGACATCTTTGATTACGACCTATCCGCTCCGCCGGCGCTCATCGAAATCAGTCGTCAAGGAAAGAAAATTCCCGCCGTTGCGCAAACGACGAAAGAAGGTCTGCTGTTTCTTTTCGACCGCCTGACCGGGCAACCGATTTATGGGATAGAAGAGCGTCCGGTACCCAAGAGCGATGAGCCGGGCGAGGAAACTTGGCCCACCCAACCCTTCCCGATCAAGCCCCCGCCGATTGCGCGCGACCGCTTCTCGCCATCTGATATCGCAAAGATAACACCGGAGCAGCAGAAGTTCTGCGAGGCCCTCCTCGCGCAGGACGGCGGCGTGCTTAACAGAGGTCCTTATACGCCCTATGGCCTCAAGCTCAGCCTGAACTTCCCGGGCATGTTCGGCGGCGGAAATTGGGGCGGCGTCTCATTCGATCCCGAGCTGGGTTACATCTTCGCCAACACGCAAGACCTGGGCACGATTTTCAAAGTGGTGGTGAAACACGAAGGCTCGAACTATCAGGTCACGCGTGTTAGTCCGGCCGGCGACGTCGGCGGCCTGGGCGGGATGGGTGGCTTTGGAGGGAATGTCGGTGTCCAATTCTGGAATCCGGCCAACGGTATGCCGTGCCAACAGCCGCCCTGGGGTCACCTGGTTGCGGTGAATGCCAACACCGGCGAGATTGCGTGGAACGTGCCTTTGGGAACTTTCGATGAACTGGAGGCAAAGGGGATCCATAACACCGGCGCTCCGAATCTGGGCGGATCTATTGCGACTGCCGGTGGACTAGTGTTCATCGCCGCTACGAATGACAGCCGGTTCCGCGCGTTCGATTCGCGCACCGGCAAGGAGCTTTGGGTAACCAGGCTGGATGCGAGCGCGCATGCGGTGCCCATGACGTTTCAGGGACGCGACGGGAAGCAGTACGTAGTCATTATGGCGACCGGCGGAGGCATCATCGGCGATACAACGAGCGCTGCATCGTTGATCGCCTTTACTTTACCTTAGGCGGTTTTGAAATCCGCGTCCAGCAAGCGCCTTCACCGTGATTTGAGAACGAAATGGCTCTCATAGCGGACGCTCAAAGGCAACACGCTAGCGGCCGTGCAGCCGACTACTACCTGATATGCGCTGGGAAAACCAGGGTAACCCTCCCGGCGAAACCGTTGCAGCAGTTCTCGAAGATGACTGGCCGAACTGAAGAATTCCGCCGCGCCGATCGTGCAGGAAGAATGCGAGCCGGATAAAATCAGCATCCGGTGCTGGCTCCCCCCATCTCCTTCTCCGGGCAGGACCGTAATGAGCGCGTGGCTTTCGACCAGGTTGCTGCCATTCCGCTGACTTATATATGTATTCGAAGCACTCGGGCCCCGCCGCGGGCCGATGATTGTTTCTCTGTGGATCGCCTCGTCGAACGCAACTTGGAAGCCGCCCCCGGACAGCAGACGATCAGCAATGGGCGAATTCTCGGGCATTCCGATCAGCACCACGTTCCGGTTGCGAAACATTGCCTCCGTGACTAGGCGTTCAGGAAAAACCTGCGAACTGCCCCGGTATCTCGCGATGGTCTGAAACACTTCCGAGGCCCCAATGGCGTCCCCGAAGCGCGTGGACGTATCGACAAACATCAGATACAGTTTCTGGTCGCTTCGAAGTGGAAAATATTTTCGATACCAATCGTTGACCTCGACGGGGGCTTCGACGGCCGATTCGATCGGATCCGGTTGCCGCGTCCGCGCCTTCACCTGCATGTGATTGTGGCTGGCCACCGAAACCAGAACATTGCCATCCGCCTGGAGGAGCGGCCCCCAAGCCTCAGCCACGATACTGTCGGGCCGGGCGATAAAGCCGCGAGTCCACATGCCGGCCGTGAATGTAACTGCCAGGCACGCCGCTCCAAGAAGCACGAAAACCCACCTTCGGGATAAGGCCGGGCTTGGGGACCCAGCAGGCTCAGCTACAGGCGGAATAGGCGGCGGGACCGGAATCGGCCTGGGCGCCGGCGAGACAGGCATTTCGGGGCTTCGCGCGGCGAAGCTCGGACGATAGCTGCCCTTGATCATTTCAATGCGCACTGGCGCATCGGGCATTTCGTTGGTGTAGAATTCTTCGAGCTTGCCACGAAGCGCGTGTGCCCGGCTTCGGACCGCGGAGTCCTCCGCCGTGGTGTAATTCTGTGGCCTGCCTAATGCTTCCACTGCGATGCGGTATTCGGAGATTTCCTCGCCGCGCCCTGCCATCTCCAGGTGACACACGTAGCGCAGAAAAGCGCGCAACTGTTCTGACCGCGTAAAGGTGCGGCTGTGCAGAACTGACTCGAGAGCTCTCTTCTTTTCTTCCGGGGATAACTTCGTCAGCGAACTCGACACAGAGTGCCCATATTCTACTTCATCGATACGCTCGGGCACAAGGGTAACAGCCCTGCATTCTATGCGTTAACCAGACGTTTCGTAAACGTTTCGTCACAACTCGGGACTTATGTTTCAGGCGTCCGTTAAGGTATTCTTCAATCTTCACGGGTGAAACGACAATGAGACTTTCCACGACGATAGTGCTATGCGCCTTTCTGACCAGCGTCGCGTCAGAGGCCCAGACAACCGCTGTATCCCAAATCTCGGGGTCCATCCAAGATGCCAGCGGATTGGCCGTAGCCGGCGCTGAGGTTCGTGCCACTCAAGTCACAACCGGCTTTGTTCGGGAAGCGGTCAGCGGACAGGATGGAACCTATGTTCTGCCGAACCTGCCAGTCGGGCCCTACCGGCTTCAGGTAACCAAAGCGGGCTTTAGTGCTTACACCCAATCCGGTATCGTTCTCCAGGTAAATATCAATCCGCAAGTCAATGTCACTCTGCAGGTCGGAGCGGTGACGCAGAACATCGAGGTTCAGGCGGACGCGGCGCTAGTGGAGACGCGGGATAGCTCGCTCGCTTCGGTGATCGACGAAAAGCGAGTCGAAGACATGCCATTGAACGGCCGTCAAGTTACTCAGCTCGTCCTGCTATCTGGAGCCGCTGTCAGCACGACTGAAAACGAAAATACCGTGTCGAACAAGAATTACCCCACTGCGGTTGCGTATTCGGTTGGCGGAGGTCAAGGGAATGGGACAACTTACCTCTTGGACGGCGGAACGAACAACGACTTCTTTACGAACGTCAACCTGCCGTCTCCCTTCCCAGACGCCCTCCAGGAGTTCAGCGTCCAGACCAATTCCTTGCCGGCTCAATATGGCTTGCATCCTGGAGCGGTGGTGAATCTGGTCACGAAATCCGGTACAAACGAATGGCACGGAGATATATTCGAGTACATACGGAATGGAGATCTCAATGCCAGAAACTTCTTCGCGACTAAGCGGGACACGCTCAAACGGAACCAGTTCGGCGGCGTGATTGGCGCGCCTATTCGAAAGGACAAATTGTTTTTCTTCGCGGGATTCCAGGGCACCTGGAACAAGTCCGATCCCCCGGTCACGATCGCGCACGTTCCCAATGCTCAGATGCTGGCGGGAGACTTCACGGTTGCGGCATCTTCGGCCTGCAACAGCCGCAATATCACTCTATCAGCGCCATTTGTGGGCAACAAGATCGCTCCGTCGCTTTTCAACCAGCAGGCGCTGAATTTCCTGAAGGCGATCCCGGTATCCACCGATCCTTGCGGAAAGATTCAGTATGGCCTCATCAGCGACAACCGGGAAATTCAAGCCATCTCCCGCATCGATTACAACCGGAGCGAGAAGCACTCCATTTTCGGCCGGTACATGATCTCGGACTACTTGGCGCCCGCCTATTCTAGCCCATCCAACTTGCTTGCAACTACCACGCCGGGGCTGGCGGACCGCGTCCAGACCCTCACGCTGGGTGACAGCTACTCCTTCAGCCCGAACCTGATTAACTCGTTTCACGCGACTGGGACCCGATCCAGCGTCAACCGTTTCCCCGCTCAAGGTACTCCCACGCTGAGTCAACTTGGCGTAAATCAGTACAGTCCGGTAACCGGCCAGCTGAATGTGACGGATTCTGGTTTCTTCGCCATCTCTCCATTGGTGGCCTTCTTCGATACGAACGTGTTTCAAGTTGCCGACGACGTTAACCTGATTCGCGGCTCGCACCAGATTTCGTTCGGTGTCGATTGGATTCACGACCAGTTGAACAACATCAATCAGCAATTTACGAACGGGCAGTGGACTTTCAACGGACAGGCTACCGGCTATGGCCTCTCAGATTTCTTGCTCGGGCTGCCAAGCCAATTCCGGCAAGGCAACGCCGAATTATCCTACAACGCCGAGAACTATTTCGCGCTCTACATCCAGGACGCCTGGAAAGTCAATCGCCGGCTAGCCGTCAACATCGGGCTGCGGTGGGAGCCGTATCTTCCGCCTTATTACGACAACAAAGAAATGTTGCACTTCTCCATGGCCGGCTTCCTGGCAGGCCAAAAGAGCACCGTCTTTACCAATGCCCCGGCCGGACTCACGTTTCCCGGCGACCCAAGCTGGAACACGGGTGGCTCGTTCTCGCATGCCTTGTATAACCGGTGGGCGCCACGCCTTGGTATCGTGTACGATCCCACCGGAAGCGGCCGTCAGACGATTCGTGCGTCCTACGGGATCATGAACGAGATTCCGGAATTGTACTTCGATGATTTCGTTCAGACCGGGCCACCTTGGGGCAATCTGATCACGAACACCAACCTTCCGGGCGGGTTCACCAATCCGTGGCAAGTGTGGCCGGGGGGAAATCCTTTCCCGCCGCCGCTGCCGCCTCCAAAGAACGCCATTTTCCAACCGTTCTCTACCTACACCAGCGTGACCCCGAATTTGCCGCCGCTTTATATGCAGCAGTGGAACCTCAGCATTCAGAGGCAGTTCGGCACGAACTGGTTGGCCACGGCAACCTATCTTGGGAACAAAACCACCCACATGTGGGTGAGCCAGATGATCAATCCAGCGGTGTACATTCCCGGCACATGCGGCAGTGGTCCATGTTCGACAGTCGCCAATACTAACAATCGCCGAGTTCTGAATTTACTCGATCCCGTAAACGGGTCCTATTACGGGTACACATTGCAGACGCTTCCCGGAGGCAACGCCAGCTACAACGCATTGATGTTGGCGCTGCAACACCGATTCAGCCATAACTACACGGTCTTAGCGAACTACACCTGGTCGCACTGCATTGACGAGGCCGACATGCCAGGCGAAATCAGCAACGCGAACACCTACCAGATTCCCAATAATTTGAAAGCTGGCACGGGCAATTGCGGGTCGGATCACCGTCAGATCTTCAACAGTTCGTTCGTCATGCAGTCCCCAACCTTTGCTTCAAAATGGACGCGTATTCTTGCGAGCAACTGGGAGCTTGCGCCAATTTTTACGGCCTCGACTGGCGGATTCGCGACCGTCTTGACGGGCGTGGACAGTTCCTTGACCGGTGTGAATGTCGACCAGCCCAATCTGGTCGGAAATACCAACGTGACGAGTAGCTTCAATCACTGGTTCAATCCCGCCGCCTTTCAGTTGAATGCTCCCGGGACCTACGGGAATGCCGGGAGGTCGATCATTCAAATCCCGAATGCCTGGGATCTGGATCTGGCTCTGATTCGGATGGTCCGGATTCGTGAGAGACAGTCGCTTGAGATTCGTGCGGAAGCCTTCAATATCCTGAACCATCCAACGGCATCGGCCAGCGGACTGCACGTTGCCATGAACGACCCGCTGTTCGGCACGATTAACGTCGCGAACGATCCCCGGATTCTTCAGTTCTCGCTTAAGTATAAATTCTGAGATCCTAAGGCGGCGTACGATTATTATCCCCAGTCGATCTCTCGCTTCGTTAGGCGTCTTGGCGGCGATCAGCGGGATGCTACTCTCCGGGCAGACTCCGTCCGTCACAAGGGCTTGGACTCCGCCCCGTACACCGGATGGTCACCCTGATCTCCAGGGAACCTGGACGAATGCAACCTTGACACCCTTGGAACGTCCAGTTGAATTCGCTCAAAAACTCACACTTACGGACGAGGAAGCGGCGACGTACGAAAGACAGAGAATCGCAGCGGCTAATATGGATCGCCGCGATGGAGGCGCGGAAGCTGACGTGGAGCGCGCCTACAACGACGTGTTTTACGATCGGGGATCTCATCTCATAAGAGTGGATGGGTACAAACGGACTTCCATGATTATCGATCCGCCGGATGGAAGGATCCCACCCTTGACACTGGAGGCGCGGAAGAAACTGGAGCATAACCGGGCAGAGGCTCGGCGGCATCCCGCGGATCGTCCGGCGGACCGGTCGCCGCAGGAACGTTGCATTTACTCGGCAAGAGCCGGACCGCCCATGCTGGCGGCCATGTACAACAACAATTATCAGATTGTGCAGACCCCCGAATATGTGATGATCTTTGTCGAAGAGATCCACGACCTGCGGATCATCCCGTTAGATGGACGGCCGCATCTACCGTCAAACATTCGCCGGTGGGTAGGAGATTCGATTGGCCAATGGGACGGCGACACGTTGGTAGTCGACACGACCAATTTCACCAGCAAGACGAAGTTCAGGGGATCCGGCGAGAACTTGCACGTGATCGAGCGGTTCACGCGCGTCAGCCCGGATACGATCCTGTACAGGTTCACGATCGACGATCCGTCGACGTTTACAAAAGCGTGGACCGCGGAGTCTACCTTCTTGGCAGTATCGGAAAAGCTTTATGAGTATGCGTGTCACGAGGGCAACTATGCTATGGTCGACATCCTTCGTGGAGCCCGGCTTGAAGAGAAGGCGGCGGATGAAGCTGGGAAGAAGGGCGAGCGGTAGCCTCGTTGGAAGCGACAATGGCTGCTAGGAACATTGTTCTGGGAGTTGCGCTGAGTCTCCTGGCCACCATACAGCTCAACGCTCAAACGCCTCCCGCCGGAATAGGCGGTGGATTCACAGGGAGAGGCTATCCGGTATACGATCCAACCGCCGTGGATCGGGGTAAGAACGCATTTGTCTCCTCCTGCGGCTTCTGCCATGGGGCCAACGCCAAAGGCGGGGAGAGCGGTCCGGACCTGCTCCGATCCGTCCTGGTTCTTGACGATGACAATGGCGAACGAATCGGCCCGGTGATTCTGAACGGCCGCCCAGACAAAGGCATGCCGAAGTTCGCTTTTTCTCAAGCACAGATCTCCGATATCGCCACGTTTCTCCACAACGGTATCCGGGCAGCCTCATTGCATGGCGTTTATCCAATAATCGACATCGTGACGGGTGATCCCAAAGCCGGGCAAGCCTATTTCAACGGCGCAGGAAAGTGTAACGCCTGCCACTCTGCTACCGGTGACCTGAAGGGTATCGGTTCGAAATATGATCCGGTGACGTTACAAGGTAAGTTTCTGATGCCGCGCGCTACAGGACCAGCCCGTCAGGCGCCGGCTGAACAGGGTGCCGCACAAATTACGGTAAAGGTCACGCGACCTTCCGGCCAGTCTATCGAGGGCAAGTTGCAACACCTTGATGATTTCAACGTCGCCTTAATCGATTCAAGCGGGGAATATCACTCCTTCGCGCGCGACGGTGAGACGCCGCGAGTCGAAATCCGAGATCCCCTTCAGGCTCACCTCGACATGCTGAGGAAGTATACGGATGCCGATATGCATAACCTGACAGCTTATCTGGTGACACTGAAATGAATCCGCTACTGCTTCTGAGCACTTTCATCCTCACGCAGATAGCGCTGGTCGCACAGGGGCTGGATCCGGCTCTGCTCACTCGCCCCGCCACCGATGCGTGGCCCACTCACAATGGCGATTATTCGGGCCGCCGGTTCAGTACTCTGAGTCAGATCAATCAATCGAACGTCAAGCACACGCAGCTGGCCTGGGTGTATCGGGCGGTCGCCGGGCACAATGCGGGCTCGATTATAGGCGGAGAAGGCCCGGACGTTCCGGAAGGCGGAGTTGCAGCGGCTGCGACTGGCGCCGGAAGCATGACCATCAAATCCACTCCGCTGATGGTGAACGGCGTTCTCTATTTCACAATGCCGGACAATGTTTGGGCGGTGGACGCGCGCTCGGGCCGCCAGCTGTGGCATTACTTCTGGAAGACACGGGGCGGCATCCACGTCGGCAACCGCGGCGTCGGCATGTACGGCAACTGGCTTTATTTCGAGACGCCGGACGACTACCTGGTGTCGCTCGACGCCAGGACGGGAAAAGAACGCTGGCACGTAGAAATCGCTGATGTTAAGCAGGAGTATTTTTCGACGCCGGCGCCGATCATCATCGGTAATCACATAATGGTCGGGACGGGCGGCGACTCGCTGGATGTGCCGGGGTTCCTCGAGGCGCGTGACCCGGAAACCGGCGCTCTGCAATGGAAATGGTGGAGTGAGCCGTTGAAGAAGGGTGATCCAGGTTCCGAGACCTGGCCGGATGACTACGCCATGCGCCACGGCGGCGGCATGACCTGGTTGCCAGGCACATATGATCCCGAGCTGCATCTTTA
>Ga0210401_10000646_pt1 | contig 42161 bp, 35 predicted proteins | sample IncBWH32MmetaG_FD_150866 | JGI IMG/M metagenome (GOLD analysis project Ga0210401, IMG submission 150866) | Forest soil microbial communities from Barre Woods Harvard Forest LTER site, Petersham, Massachusetts, United States - Inc-BW-H-32-M | ecosystem: Environmental > Terrestrial > Soil >... | reverse complement strand
AGAGCTGGCGAAGGTCGCACGGGCGGAGGGTCAGGAGTTCGATTGTGCAATCTGGTTGCACAAAGCCCGAGAGATGCCGGCGGAGCAGTTCAAGCGGGAGGTGGAGAAGGAGCTGACGGGACGCGAGACGGAACCGCACGAAATCATCTACTTCAAGATCTACAAAAGCCAGATCCCGGTAATCGAGCAAGCGCTCGAGACGGCGGCCCTGATGCTGGGCACAGATAAGTCTCGGGGCTACTGCCTGGAGATGATTTGTGCCGATTTCCTTGCGGGAGCGCACCTCGAGGACGGGAATCCGGAGATACTGCTGCAGTCTATCCAGCAGTTCTTCAAGTTCCTGCCCGGCGAGCAGAAACACGCATTTCTGGAGCACCTGAATGGGCTCGCTTCGTGAGTTCTATTCCACCAAAACGTCGACGGCTGCGGCTGGATCCGGAATCGTACGAGCAACTGCGTCAACAAGTCTTGCGGAGGGATGGCTGGAGATGCCAGTTTTGTGGCGCGAGGTCGAACCTCGAGGTCCACCATAGACAGCGCAGAAGCCAGTCCGGAGACGATTCCGAGCAGAACCTGGTCACACTCTGTGCCAAATGTCACGCGCTTGTGCATCGCGAGGCATGCGCCAAGTGAACACTAGGTCAAGCTGCCTTGCCTGTCCCGGCAGGTCTGCCGTCCCCGCCCTGCGCCCACGTATTTGTATTGACGGCGATCGAGATCACAAGCAGAAGAATGCTGAGATCCACGAAGTTGTGAGGGACAATACGAGGCGCAGCACCAAACAGGCGTGCGCCTATTCCACCGAACCACAAGGCCCGGTAAATGATTGCCACAGCCGCACTCACGCTGCCGAGTCGGTAGGACCATTCGGCGATTCTTGATCGAAGCATCGGTCCCTCCTCGAAGGCCTCTGGGGCGCTTCGTTAAGCCCTTTTAACTCCACAGAGCGGCAAGGGTACGCCAGCATGTTGAAAGGTTCAAGAGGGTCAGGGATCGGAACGATCGAACATGGGGCGGAAGGACTGTGGATTTAATCGTTTCATGCTTTGTCCGCCCGTGCAAATACCCAATCAGCTGAAGAAAGCCGACCTTAACGAGTAGATTCGAGTTGTGCCATTCCCTCGCAGAGCTTAGAATTTTTCAGGCCATGCTGCGTATTTTGAATTTCTTCTCCCGCTACTCATACCTGCTCGTCGTGCTTGCCCTCGCGCTCCTATTCCAAGCGAGTTTGGCTCAAAACAGCACGGCTGCTCAAGAAACCACGCATAAACCGGACGCAACAAAGGAACCGTCTGGAACCGTCAGTGTGCCGGCGGGCAACGATTCCGAGCAAAAGAGCACGCAACAGTCCAATCCTTCGCGACTCGTCCTCGGCCCGGGAGATGAGGTGGAGATCACGGTCTATGGTGCGCCGGATCTCAGTGGACATACGCGAGTCAGCGGAGATGGAAACATCTCCATGCCGCTCGTCGGATATATACGAATCGCGGGCCTTACGAGTAGCGAGGCCGAAGGGGCGATCGAGGGTCAACTCCGTCAGAACAACATCGTCAACGATCCGCAGGTTTCGGTGTTCGTGAAGGAGTACAGCAGTGGCGGTGTTTCCGTGGTGGGCGAGGTCGCTAAGCCAGGGTCTTATTCCACGTTCGGGCCGCACCGCCTTTTCGATGTGTTACAAGCGGCCGGCGGGCTCACTGAAAAAGCGGCCAACCAAGCCGTCATCTCACACCGCGGTAGTGACAATTCCGACACGGTTGAGCTCTCGAAAGACCCGGCGAAGATGGCTGAACGCAACATCGAGCTACAGCCAGGCGACACCATCGTGGTACCGGCCGCTCCAATCGTCTACGTGTTAGGGGAAGTCGTGAAGCCTGGAGGGTACGTCCTTGGTTCGAGCGGAGGCGTGACGGTTTTGCGGGTGGTGGCAGCCGCGGGAGGGCCAACTCGTTACGCTGGGGTTGGGGGAACCAAAATGCTGCGCCGCACGCCTAATGGGCTGCAAGAGGTGCCAGTGCCCCTGAAGAACCTGTTGCGCGCCAAAGCGCCAGACATGCCGCTCGAGCCTGACGACATCATCTTTGTCCCTAACAGTCGCTTTAAGGAGGCTCTCAATCTTGGTGCGCTGGCCGGCACCCTCGGAACCGTAGCTTTATACCGCATACCGTAGTGACTTTCACGACACCGAGGAAGAGCAGCTTTTCTCGGAAGTCGTAAATCTGGCCGTTATAGACAATCCAGTTTCCAGTCGCCTTGTCCTGCATGAGGCTGATGGGCGAGTGCGGAGAGGTCAAGTATGGCGAGGCGTGTTGCGCAAAGCCAATTCTCCAGTGGCTCGGGCACAGCGTCGTGCAGGATGATGGAACCGAGATCGTCCGGGCCGCGATGTGCCAACGAAGTGTGGCGCGATCCAGAAGTGCAGTTAACTGTTGTTCTGCAGAACGGCCATAAGAGACGTGCCTAAGATCTTCTGCGGCAAAGGCTCAAGTCGGGCTAGGCACGAGAGGAGGCCGTTGATCACGCTTCCTCTAGTATCGAATCCAGCTCTGCCATCAGTACGTCGCATACTGATCGCTTTGCGTGCCAAAAGAAGAGGAACGAGAGGTAGCCCCCAGTACGTTAAGACACATATCTTGAAGCCGTTCTCTTCCGCAACCTTTGTCAATCGGCCAACTGAGTAACGCCGAACGTGACCGGCAGCTCGGTCGTAATCAGAATGAAAAAATTGGTGTGCCGGAACGTTGACCAAAAGAGCCCCAGAATTGGTCAAATGAAACTTAATGGATTGCAGGAACTCGTTTTCAACTTCAATGTGCTCTAGAACATCAAACAACAATAAAAGATCGAAACGTGCTCGGAACTCCGAATTGCGCTGATGAATATCATAGCAATAAAGGGGGCTCACGCGGCTGACGTTCTTCTGAAGGGCAACTTCATTGAGATCGAATCCGCTGACCGAGATCCGATAGTAATCTTCTACTTCCCTTTGCAGCAGGCCATTACCGCAGCCGACTTCGCCGGTAGACCTGGAATTCCTTAAGATGGAGTCTGCGAGCCGCCTCATAACATCAAAACGTCGGCGAATCCAGAAGTGATCTATGGTAGCGATGTCGAACCACCAATCGCCCATGCTAACCGGCCTTGGAGGGGATAGATAGATGATGGGCCGATGTTCAGAATTCATGCTTTCCTTGGGGTAAGCCTGCGCACGCTTCATTCCCGACGGAATTAGCTGAGAGGTTTCCTGGGAAGGACTTCGGACGCTTGGCAGGCAAAATCATAGCATTCGTGTACTTGAAGCGGGTGGGGGAACACAACCTTGCCAAGTTCCAATAATCTGTCAAAGAACAGCCTATATCTCCTACCAGCGTGCAGGATGGCGGTCCATCCATGCACGGGCGCATCGATCGCAAGATATTCAAGGTAGATGCTTCTCAGCCTCGCCTACCATTCGTGTCGGTATGAATCTCAGTACCGCTGTCGGAATAACTACTATTCACATTTAGGCGCGCTGGCTGTCGGTCGCGGCAGGAACCCAAGTTTGATATTGGTTTTCAGGCGGATACTTGTGCCCCATGCCATCAGAATTGCAAACCACCTTCTTGATAACATACTTCGGACGGGATTTAACTTCTTCGTATACGCGCCCGAGATATTCGCCAATCACACCAAGAAAAAGCAAATGCACCCCTGCCAAGAAGGTAATGAGCAAGACCAACGCAGTGAAGCCTGGCGGAGATTGATGTAAAGCAAATTTCACATAAAGCGCATACACCGCATACACGACGGCTATACAAATCGTTGCTAATCCGACGCCTGCCGCTGCGCGTAGTGGCACAACTGAAAACGCAAAGATGCCATCTGAAGCCAATTTAAGCAATTTGATGAAGCCGTACTTTGTCTTGCCAGCTTGCCTCTCCGAACGTTCGACTAGTAAGCCTGTTTGACGGAAGCCGACCCAACTTCTCAGCCCTCGGATGTAACGTTGACGTTCTGGCATTCGCCTCAGCTCTTCAACGACGCGGCGAGACATGAGTCCAAAATCGCCGGAATCCAGCGGAACTGGCACGTCACAAAGTCCCGACGCTATGCGGTAAAAAAGGAAATAGCAAAGACGCAAGTACCACGGTTCTTTCCGCTTCACCCGCTGCGCATAGACGATGTCATAACCTTCACGAAAGTAATTCAGAAAAGCCGGTATTTCTTCAGGCCGATCCTGAAGGTCGCCGTCCATAACCACGGTGACGTCGCCTGTAACGAAGTCCAACGCAGCAGTCAGTGCTGTCTGATGGCCGAAGTTTCGTGACAGCGAGACGACGACGATACGGCTATCGCGAGCGGCGGCACTTTCCAAAATGTCCAGGGTACAATCGCAACTGCCATCGTCGACCAGCACCAATTGATGCGGCCCACCATTGATGCTGTCCAAAACCATGCACGTACGCCGAATCAACTCCGGCAACACCATTTCCTCATTGTGTAGCGGAACTGCAACTGAGACCCGTAACCCTGTATTCACGTCTTCTCCGTTCCGGTAGTGGAATCGGCGGCCCGTTGTAGCCGTCCTTCACTAATCACGCTAGTTTCGCGAACATGCCCGTCATTGACTCCTGGGTAACGAGCACTGCATTGAGTGGCGCTGCGACGCCGAACTGAAAGCGAACCAATCCATGAAATTGCCGTTGAGAGTGCCACTCCGACGTACAGAAACAAGAACTGCCTTGCTGGTAACGAGTACCGTGTCTCCGAGTGGAAAATCGAGTGTAAAGCCATTAGATACACGGGAACTAGCCAAAAGCACAAGTGTTGCCGTAGGTTGGATCGAGATAAATAGATTCCGGTGAGGATCAGAATGACCGTGAAGGCATAATGAAACTGCACGACACGGTGAAATCGCGTCATCGCCAAAGGGCTAAAATCGGCCACGCCCCAGAACCCGGCAAGCCTCGTCGGAACAGAGCGCAATAGCTGCAGAAGGGTTAGAGATCGAAGTTGGTGGATGGCCTCAAGCTTGAATTCCTTGTCTTCCTGTACCTCAGCCATCAAGTGCTGATCGTAATTGCCCGGTTTTACGGCGACGCTGGCCCGGCTTAAGATCATGCTCGCCTGCGGTAACCAATGTTGCCAGTCGTGAAAATCCATTTTGCCGCTCAGGACACCCTTGTACTGCATGACTGATGTATAGAGGCTCATTCCACTGCTGGTCCCTAGTGGAATGAACGCATGCGTCTGGATCGTGTTCCTAGCGATCCACGGCGCGACTGCAAGACAAAAGCTTAGCACGAGGAACAGCAGCGGTCTTCGACGCCCCCTAAAACCGCGCTCGTCGTTTCTAACCAACAATGCTGCTGTGGGAAGTAGTAGAAGCGCAAAGGATGCCCGGACCAAAACACTTGCTGCCAAAGCAATACCGACAGACGAATAGTCGAGTGACGGCAAACTGCTTTGACGCATGGCACGCGTAAGGAGCCACACGAACGCTGTCATCAGGAAAACAGATAAGATTTCAGTCATATGCCGCAAAGCCATTCCCCAGAAGGCGGGGTACGTCGCGCACCACAGACCCGTGATCAGAGCTGATTGTTTATCGACAACCTCCTTTGCAGTTGCGTAGAGGAGCACTGACGCAGCAGCAAGCAAAGTGAACTGGCAAACTCGCAAGAACGCGAAGGAATATCCGCTAATGCTGTAGGCAAATGCCAAGAAGAGGGGGTACCCAGGTGGTTTGCTTGCCGTCAGCTCAAACGGTGGTCCCGCTGCCGCGGAGAAGCGATGGGACTGGATGAGGTTTACAGCCAGATTGTGATATTCAATGTCATCCCCATTGGCTAGAGCGATTTCGCTGAGATGAGACCATCGCAGCACAACAAATGCCTCAATGCAAACCAGGAGAACCAGTAGCATCCAGCGGTAATCTGAGGCTTGCGCGCCGCTATGGTTTCGAACCATTACACCAGCGCCTTTCAGAACAACAGCGTGTCGAGAAACTCTACAACAAGGTCATGACAGCTGTCATCACCCATCGGGCCACGGGACCTCCAAAGGCGCTACGCAGTGGAGGGGCTTTCTCGATGAAATGCGACGACCGATCCGGGTGCTCTGCTGGCGCCCAAGAGCGAGGGCAAGGAGTCGAAGCTGAGTTACAGGGGCAATCTGGCGGGTGGCCCGCACGACTTGAGGGTACCTGTAGATTGTCAAGACGTTGTACCCATCGAAGCCGGGCCGACGAGGCTTGATTTTGGTGCTGAGCCGTGCAAAAGGCGGCGCGATAAGTCCGCGCCTTGGAAATCGTTACGGCCGATTTCCACTTTCGCACCGCTCCTGCCGCGGCGGCGTTGATGCTCCCGCGAAAAGGAACAACTAAAGATCACGGGTGCGCCATTCAATCGCGCCCTTTGGCTCCTCTCTGTAGAAGTGGGATGCTCGTTCATTGCGTAGTCCTCTCCAAGGCCGGCATCCGTTACGGCCACAGAATCGTGAAGTGGTTCAGTGTTTCCCGCCAGTGATGAATCGGCATGGTCCATTTTTTCGCGGCTTGCCGAAGTGCCAGAAATAGCAACTTCAGTGCTGCCTGTTCGTTGCGAATCCGCCGCGGGTTTTGATGATCTTGCGCAGCGACCGGTTCAGCGATTCCACCCTATTGGTGGTGTAGATCGCGCGGCGGATGTCCGGCGGGTAGTTGAAAAAGGGCGTGATCCGCGCCCAGTTCCGCCGCCACACTTGGCTCACGCTGGGATAGGCTTTCCATTTGCCTCCAGTTGCGCCAGATGTTGCTCGGCCTCGGCCGCTGTGCCCGCGCGGTAGATCAACTGCAGGTCGGCCGCCACCGGCTTGCATGCTTTCCAAGACGATACTGCGTGAAGAACGGCCCCGGATCCCACGTGCGTTTTGATTGACCGTTTTATCCAGGTCTATCGCCAGCAAAGAATCCCCCTCGAGTTCACCTGTTATTATTGGCTCCTAAGCGGACCCGGAAATCTTCAATGCGGCACCCGGTTTTCGCATCGCGCTGGGTGGCTGCGTGACGTATTCGCGGGTTCACTCTGTTCCGGACGACAATGCGGCGGATCTCTTCGTTGAAACGGTTACTCCTTGTCCTACTGCTGGCCAGCATCTGGGCGTTGGCGCAAACGATCGGCTTAGAGCCAACTGCACAGAGCGTTAAATCTGTCGCCCACATCTACCAAACGCAGGCCAAAGCCGTAATTGATATCCGCGATCATGGTGCAATCGGAAATGGGGAGGTTGCAACTGATTGCTACATGACCTCCGGAAGCCCACTCCTGTCGTGCGAGTCCTCCCACTTCGTCGCCAGCGACGTGGGCAAACAAATTGGCGTTTATGGCTCAGGCCCAACCGTTAAAGGATATATTCAGCCATTGGCATCTAGCATCTCGTCAGTCGTAAGTGCGACTCAGGTGACGCTTGCGAATACGGCGGGAAATTCGACGACACATGTGATTGCCACGATCACGACCTGCTCGCGCGCCCAAAACGTCGCCACCTGTAACACTTCGGCTCCCCATAATTTCCACGCCGGGCAGATGGTAGCTCTCGATAGCGTGGGTGGGGACCTCTCGTTTACAGGCGTATGGCCGATTCAGACAATACCTAGCAGTACATCATTTACGCTGCGCAGTATGCTCCTAAAAGATGTAGCCCTCGCGTCTGGCGGAAGGGCCGACGGGCACAGTGAGCGAACTGTTTGGGGAACCGATAACACGGCAGCGTTACAAGCGGCAGTAGATGCGGCAGGAAGAGAAGGTGGCGCAAAGATTGTCATACCCAAGGGTCTCTATCTCTCGAAGGGTGTAAACATGCCTTGCTCACAAATCGGGAATTTTGCCCGCAGTGGTCAAGGCTTTCTCAACTGCACCATCGCCTACAACAACATCACGTTTGCTGGAGCTGGGGCGGATGTGACTACTTGGGAAAATTGGGATCCCACAGTCAGCGCCTCAGGCGCCAGTGCAGACAGCTCTCCCGGAGCCTCGCATCCTGGGTTGATCTCCATTGGCTCGTCTGCCACCGGAGACTATGATGCCCCGGGCCCCAACATCCCTGCCGGCCCAATCAAGAACCTGGAAGTCTACGGAATCACGTTTCGAGAGCCTAAGAATGCTACGTACGGAATCAAACCTATATTCGATTGGGTCTCTGACAATGTACAAATCCATCACTGCAAATTCTCTGGGCCCTATGAGTGCGTTTATCAGGGCGGTAAGAGCAGACAGTGGGATGTGCATGATAACTATCTCACCCAGTGTGGACTGACGGGACCAGTGACCTTCACGACCAACGCTGCACTGAATGAGAACGGATCCGATACCATCATTCATGACAACGTTGTGAACGATTCAGGACAGTGCTTAGAAGGTTCGCAGCATGATGATACGTTTTATAACAATACGTGCGACATGCGTGGCAACGATATTACAGGCACCTTTGGACCGATGGAGTGGGCCAATCTCACCTCCGCGACTTATGGGCTGTGGCGCTGGACTCTAAAGAACAACCACATCGTCGGAGGTGGGGGGGCGGTGGTTGAGAATGTGCTAGGAATGTTCCGAGACGTAACCATAGACGACAACACGCTCACCGACGACTTGAGTGGCGTTACTATCGGATCTGGAAAGGAGGCGAATAACGTAGCCTACGGACCGCAGCCCGATAGTCCACATGGACTTACAGCAGTCAGGAATAATACCTGGACATATACCGGAGCTCAATCTCCGTCAAGCACTCTGTTCGCCGTCAATGGCAACCAGAAACCCTACCTGGAGAGTGTGGTCTTTGATCATAACCAGGTTACCTATAAGACCGGGTTCTGTAGTACAACTCCGCACACATCCTGCGTTCGGACGGCTGATTGCCAAACAGGATCTTGTACAACTCCAAACGGGATCTTCGCTGTTTCCGTGCCTGGATTGAGCGGCCCTAAGTGGTTACCGTCCACAACCTACAGGAAGGGTGAGGTCGTTGTACCAGCGATAGACAATGGCTATATCTACATGAACAAAGGATCAGTAGGCACCAGTGGAACTGCGGAGCCGACATTCTGCGCCACTAAGGGGTGCACGACTGTAGACAATAGCGTAAACTGGACACTTTATGGGCCCAGACCGCACGTGACGATCTCGAACCTTACGATCTCGGCTCCTTCCGGAATAGCGCCCTTCGGAACCGAAGTGCGATTGGACGCGGGTTCGTCACGGCAGGCTCTTACAATTACTAACCTTCAATACAACAAGGCGGTTCGCATTGTTACTAACGGAAGTGCCGGGCTCTCGGATGCAGGTTTTCGGGTTGAGACAATCCCCGCAGGTATGGCCTACAGTGACCAGAATCGCTACTCCGACGGACTGCCCACTTCTGGCAAATGGACGCACGGACAAGCTATTACGAGGATCGCGCCAACGGCCGGGGGCGGAGAACAAGGCTGGCTGGTGACGCGCACCGGTTATACGGGCCCCGTCTGGTCGAGCGGAGCAGCCTGCACCTTTGGAGACTTCATCACCGCCAATCCAGATAACAACCACGTTTTTCGAGCGGTTAACGTGAAGGTTGGCGTAACCGGGCCCTCACAACCGGCGTGGAATACCGGTTCAGGGACGACTACCACCGATAATACTTGTACGTGGCAGGAGTCTGGTGTGTCTGCAATTTTTTCACTGCGCTCTGCTGGTCATGTTCAACCCACAAATCAATAGAAACGGACCGTACTTGTGTAACGCGAAGCTACCTCGCCAGCCGTCATAGCCGGCGCAGCTGAGATTTCGACCGTGTACTAATGCGAAGCGTGACTCCGGACTTTCGAGTCAGCGGTCCGAAACGCTCCACCGCCGCTATTAAGGCAGTATCGTTCAATCGCCGTCACAATCTCGCCGATCAAGAGGTCCTTTGCAAAAGACTTTCGGACATCGGCAGGTAATGCGATTGATCGGGGACTGCGCAAAGCCTGCAGGATATTCTTAACAACCCTGTCCACGTCGCCATGAGCAGAAACATATGTGGCATTCTCAGCTGGCAGCTTTGCGATAATGTCAATTACATGGCTCTCCGGTGGGCCTATGTACAGGAATGGTCGACTTGCTGCGAGAATGTTGTAGATCTTGCAGGGATGTACGATCCCGACAAACTGCTCTCCCATAACCACCACGTGCAGATCGGCGGCGGAGAGCGACGCTGACAGTGTTTCTATCGGCTGGTAAGGAAGGCAAAGGACATTGCGAAGATTGCGGTTACGTGCATACTGCTTGACATTGCAGAACTCGCTGCCACCTCCGATAAAACAAAAAGTGACATCCTCGTGGTTGCTAAGTTTTTCCGCTGCTTGAAGCAGCGTGTCCAAAGGGTGGCATGGACTATGATTCCCCGAGTACATTACGACGAATTTCTCGGAGAGTTGATGTTCCGCCCTAAATTCATCCCTGCCCACACAATCGAACCTAACGTAGTCGTCATGCGACCAAGGTGGCACAACAAGGATCTTATCCGGGTCAAGTCCTTTAGCCGCAATGCGTTCCTTCATAAAACGATCCAGCGCTATGATGCGATCGGCTCGCTCCAAGCTGTGCAACAACATGTATGACAGCAGACGCGCAATCGGCGAAGTCTCTCGCAGCCATCCCGCCGCGATGGCCTCATCCGGGTTGAGGTCCATGGACCAAAATACAAAGCTTCGAGCCTTTCGCGGTACAGCTAGACTCGCAATGAAGGAAATCAGAGGCGGCGAAGTCATCGCGATTACGAGATCAAATCGTGGAAGTGACCAAAAACGCAAGATGCAGGCGGCCATGAATGTGCCGAAGTCGGCAGCACGGCGCCATTTAGCACGCTTTCCGAAACCCGTCGAGCGCACGCGGATGATCCTTACTCCATTCCAGGTTTCCTGCTTCGGAAAGCGGACCTTAGGATCGTCGTACCCGCGAGAATTGCAGAGTATCGTGACTTCGTGCCCAGCCTGCGCGAGAGACAGGGCTAAATCGCTGGCGTGCTGGGCGGTCGAAACAACATCGGGGTGGAAGGCCTGATTAAGAATCAAAACATTCATTAGCCGTAAAACCGTTCTTACCGCAGCAGTGCTGTATCGTGCAGTTGCCGGGAGAGACATCTTTTTTATTCATGGCGAGAAGCTCAGCCGGAAATCCGATCACGTGCGACATCGGCCAGAGAGACGCACGATCACATTCAAACAAGGCGCAGTCAGATCAGGTTGTACTGTCGGCATCGCCTTGGCTAACTCACCTTTTTTGTAAGTCTGCAAAGACCTCCCGTTTATCACTTAAGTGCAAGTTGTCTTCTTTGCGCAGAAGGAAGCTGCCGATTGACAGCACATCCATCTGCGTCCGCAGGAAGCAGTCGATAGCCTCGGCCGGCGTTTGCACGATGGGTTCATTTTCGTTGAAAGAAGTGTTTAGCAGCACCGGCACACCTGTAACTTCCTCGAACCTGTGAATCAGCTTCCAATACAATGGATTTATTTCGCGCTCTACGGTCTGGAGTCTACCCGTTCCGTCGCCGTGCGTCACCGCCGGAATCCGTTCGCGTTGTTCCGGCTTAATCTTGTATGCCATTACCATGAAAGGCGACGGATAGTCCGTCTCGAAATACTTCCCCACTCTCTCCGCTAGAATCGACGGGCAAAACGGCCGGAATGGCTCGCGATACTTGATGCGGCTGTTGAGAGTTTCTTTCATGTCCTTGCGGCGCGGATCTGCAAGAATGCTCCGGTTTCCTAGGGCACGCGGTCCAAACTCCATGCGGCCCTGAAACCAGCCCACAATCTTGCCGTCGGCAACCGCCTCTACGGTGGATTCAATCAGATCTTCCCCGTCAAGCTTATGGAACCTGCATCCGGCCGCCTCCAGCGCCAGGAGAACCTCAGCGTCCGAATACTCCGGTCCGTAATAAACGTGTCGCATCTCGAAACACCGGGGTAGCCCCAACTTCTGATGCTGTACGTAGAGCGCCGCGCCAATCGAGGTGCCAGCGTCGTGCGCCGCTGGCTGCACGTACACGTCACGAAAGCTCGTCCGCTCGAAGATCATACCGTTAGCCACACAGTTCAGCGCAACTCCACCTGCGAGGCAAATCGCTGTCGCGCCCGTCTGCTTCTGAACGAAATTCAAGAGGGCGAAATAATTCTCCTCCAACACCAACTGCACGGAGGCAGCGAGGTCCTTATCTCTTTGGTGGATTTCGGAGCGAGGCACGCGTGGTTCGCCAAAATCCTCAGACATTTTGCCTGAGAAGATTCCGCCTAGACTTGGCTCCCCGCCGTACCAAGTCATCTCGACACCCTTGCTGTGATGCGTGAAGTAGTCCAGATTAAGACGGCACTGATCGTTCTCGGTCCGGACGACGCGCCGCACTTTGTCGGCATAGCGAGCTTCGCCATAAGCCGAAAGACCCATCATCTTGTACTCGTCACCATATTTGGGGAAGCCGAGGAATTGGGTGAAGGCGGTGTAAAAGATGCCCAGCGAATGAGGAAAGGAAACCGACCCTCGCACCTGGATTTGATTGCCCCTTCCCACACCCCACATCACGCTGCTGAAATCACCGAAGCCATCGATGGAGATGACGGCGGCCTCCTCAAACGGGGATGCGAAGAAGGCGCTGGCGAGATGTGCCCGGTGATGTTCCACAAAATGCACCTGGCGGTTTTGCCGAGACACGATGCCCCCATCGGCGAGTTCCTGGCCGACGCGCGCAACGCGAGCGCTGTTCGCCGCGCGCGAGCTAAGGCTCCGCCATCGGTGCGGCCTTACTGCTGCCCGCAAAACCTTGTCCCACAGATGAGCCTTTGGGTCGCGCGAAATTGCGATATGGTCCGGTTGCACGCCTTGGAGGCATGCCTTCGCGGCAAGCAAAGGCAACCCCGCCCAGTGCTTGATGCGATTCAGTCGCTCCTCCTCGACGGCCGCCACCAATTGCCCGTCCCGCAGTACCGCCGCCGATGCATCGCCATGGAACGCGTTAATTCCTAGAATGTTCAAACGACTACTCCAGAGCCTCAACCTTGGTCAGTTGGCGCATCTTAGGTATTTCACGCCCTGTGTTCACGCAAACGAAACCCTGAGCTGTTTCCACGTTGCCGATCGTTGTGGTACGCCAACGCGGAAAGCAAACGCTTTTGAAATTGATCAACCGTGAAATGAGACTTGAACCGATGCAACGCGGCACTCCCCATCTGTTCACGGAGTGAAGAGTCCAAGAAAAGCCGCTTCAGGTATTCGAACAGCTCGTCTGAGCACTGGTGTCTGACCACATAACCAGAGACACCATGCTCGATAATCTCTTCAGCAGATCCTTCAGCCCCGATGCACGGCTTCCCTGCCCGCATCGCCTCGAGAAATACCAAGCCAAATCCCTCTCCCGAGCTGGGCATCACGAAGAACGAGCAGTCCCGAAAAAGACTATACAAATGCTCATCCGAAACGCTTCCCGCGAACTCAACAGCATTCTGTAGCCCCAGCCCGAGAACCTTGGACCGAAGACGAGCAAGATCAGTTCCGTCTCCGACTACAACCAACCGGGCGCCAGGAATTTCCGCGATCAATCGCGGCCAGATCTCGAAGAGCACGTCGTGACCCTTATACCTTTCACGCGCATCCATCCTGCCAACGATTAAAGCAAACGGGGCTGACGGGCGATCGAGTGCAACCACAGGAGAATTACCGGCGTTGATCCCTAGATGACAGACCTGAATGTCCTGTTCCTGGAATACAGGATTGAAAGATAAGAACTTCTTCTTGGTGTGCTCGGAATTAGCAATCACAAACGAGGAGCATTGCAACGCCTCTCGCTGCAACAGGCTGACCCTTTGCCAACACTCTACCCCATGAAGAAAAGTGACGAGTTGACCTCCACGAGCAACGATCGGCAAAGCCACCGGGGCAAGATGCAAATGCAACATAAAAATGAAAAGGTCATTGGCGGGAACAAACGCTTGGCTCAACGCCCTGCGCAAGAACTTCCACTTTGCGCCCGAGAAGCCTTCCACCGAAATCAACCCCCACGGACAGGTTTCGTCGGCTAGCGACCAAACCACTAATTGTTGGAAACGACTGCTGTTACCGAAGAGGAAATCAGCTACCTGCCTCGAGACGTTTGATACGCCGTCCCTTCCGGTCAGCCTTGGCGTGACGAGTAGCGCACGACCAGTCCGCGGCAGCGAAGCGGAGCTAAGGGATTCTGAATGTTGCAGGCTGATCTCAGACAACACGGCACTCCGCAAGAACTTCTCCGTAGTGATTGAGCATAGCAGCCGCTATGCTGCTCCAGCTGTATTGCGCTTTTGCCAGCGCAAAACCGCGCAAGCCCATCTCTGCTGCTTCGGACGGATTGTACACGATTCGGCTGAGCGCTTCGGATATGGCAGCGGCGTCTTGCTCCACCCACAATCCGCACTGAACCTCTTCGATCACTTGCCACGGGCAGGTCCGGGTGACGACCACAGGAACCTTGGCAGCCATAGCCTCCACAACCGCTACGCCAAAGCTTTCCGAATCCGAGCACATCACCAGCACAGTCGAGTCATGCAGGAGTGCCCATTTCTCTTCGGGCGTGAGCTCTCCCGTCCACGTAACGGCGGCAGCGAACGGTTGAAAAAGAGGGCGTAATTTGTGCAGAGACTGTTCGTCGTCAGGCCCGGCAATGACGAGTCGAGCCGCGGGACAGTTAGCGTGTAATCGCTGAAATGCGGCAGCTAGCAGATTAAGGCGCTTTGTCGGGTGAATACGGCCTAGGTAGGTAACTAACGGTGCCGACTGCTCAACATTTATTTTGCGTCGGAAACAACCACGTGCAGGAGGGTCTGAGGGCACATCGACACCATTCGGCAATTCAAATGTTTTGTCAGCAAAACCGAGAGTTGCAAGGCGGCGCATTTCATAGTCAGAGGTCGCATGCAATCGAGCCGCGCTTTTCAAACCACTCCGTTCAATCAAGTGATAACCGACGATCTTTCGCCATTTCTGATGAGCCAGAGAGCCCGAATCCAGCATCCCACGAGGTGAAACAATATAAGGAACCGAAGCTTTTCGAACAGCCTGGACTGCCGACCACACGGTAAAGTTCCACAAACCATGGACATGGATTAGGTCGTACTGGCGAACCGAAGTAGTCAGGGCGGCGGCAAGATCAGGAGCACGGAAGAATCGCTTGGGAAAACGGCGGGGGAAATAATGGACAGGAATACCTTCGAAAGTTTGGCCGGCCTTGGGCGAAGGCGGGAAGTCGCTCGACCCATTTGCGGTCGTGGTGAATACCTCTACATCCACGCCGGCCTTCTGCAACGCACGACAAAGACCAAGCACCGTGCGAGGAGGGCCACCGTATACGAAGGCTGGAGCAAAGTAGGCGACTATGTGCAGAACCCTCACGAAGCCGACACTCAACTGTGAGAAATTCGAGTCACAGGTATGCGCTGGCCCCAGTGCCTCCGCCGATGAGTCGCAGAACGTAAATAGTGATCGAATACGATGGTCGCTAGCCCAGCGTAAATCATCAACGTTCCGGCGGAACCCAGCGTCTTTACCCAGGAGCGCTCGAACAGATAGAGAGACACCCAGAAGGTCGTAACCACGAAGCCTGTCGCCAATTCGCGATCGTGAATCGTGTGAAGGAAGAATCTGTAAGCGAGGCCCATGAGAATGCCAAATCCGAGAACGGGGACAAACATCCCCGGAATGCCAAAATCTACATAGGATTCCGCAGCGTACCCGAACGCAATACTGGTGTTTTGCTCGGGGCCGGCAACCCAGACGCCCGCGTATTTTCGCACCTCCTCGCTGTCAGAAGGCAAATCCGGCTTATCGGGGAACAAAATACGCGGAGTCACAATATGCTTGATGGCAGCCTCAAAAATCGCGCCGTGCTCGTATGGCAGGACCGACGGGACTCTTTCGAGTACGCGCGCGGGCAAATCAATTGTCCACAGGCGGCTAATAAGATGGTCACAGGCCGGCCCAAATCCATCGGAAAACACTTCGAATTGTCTGGAGGACAGGGTTTCGGCAAAACGAAGCCGGGCGGCTTGCGACTCGGCCATTGTTTCATCGGTGTCGATCGCAGCGCGAATCTCGGTGCGAATGGACATCCAAAGTATCGCAGTACACCCGGCCAGCGCGAGCACGGCTGCCAGCGCGAGCCAGTGCCGGACCCGGCGCGGCTGAAGAATCTCTAAAATGGCCAGGAAGACCAGGACTTCTGCTTCGCGAAAGCCGGCAAAGTAGCCACTAAATCCAATGAGCACTTCAAAACCCAGTAACATTGCGGCTAAGCGCCAACGAAAGCGTGGAAAGACAAACCGGCGGGCCAGGAGATAGAATACAGAGTAACGTAACAGAGAGAGAACGAGCAGCGGCTGGGTAAGTTGTGGAATATCCCACGCCAGGTGCGTCAGGACTCCAGAGCCTGCTGTCGCCGCCAAGTAAGCAAACACCAAGGTTGACGTCGGCAATCCCATTCCCGGAGACGAGCCGACAGCTGCCGGCTTGTACTTAATCAAATTGGCGCCTACCCGCAATCCGATCGCTAAACATAGAACGCACCCCAGGCCGACCATGACCATCGGCCGGTAGTCCGCTGCATCCATTTCTGGAACCCGGCGTCCCGTGAGGCCAAGGTACAGAGGCGCAGCGGTAACCTGTACCCATTGAAAAGTCAGCGCCAGCCCCAGAACTGGCGGCCCCTGTCCGGCAGGAACGATCTTCCAGACTAACCAAAGAGCGAGAATGGCGAGACCTACGATCCAGTCTTCGCTAAGAAAGGAGAATACGGCCGCCACGGCAATGATCAAGCCGAACTGGGCGAGCCCGTCGAACCCCGTTGAAGCCTCGAGTAGTCTTTTGCTTACGATGGGTCCTGCCATCATTGACTCGGCCCCACAGTGAACGCGGTCACAACAGGGACTAGGAGTACGCGGCGAAGGTGTGGTCCACCCGGTACGTAGGACAATAGTTTCGCCAAAGAGTGCCAGAAAATCAGTCGAATCACCACCAGGAAAACGATCCCGTACGTGATGGTCACCACAGCAAGCCGGGCTACCATCTGCGCCGGCAGTAAGTCCGCCTTCAAAGACCACACGACCAAAGACGCCACGATCGAACTAACCAGGGGCGGCAGCACCACCTCCCTGGCCCAGTTCGCGTTCAGCAAAGATCTAGCTTTCCAAAGAGCGAAGGCGCCAACTGCAACCTGCCCGCCCGCGACCGCCCAACCGTAAGCAACCAATCCTCCACCGATCCAAGTGACTCCCAGCATGGGTACCAGGAAACTCGCGGACACGACATCCAGTATAAAGCAGGATCGCAGCCGGTTCGCGGCCAGGAGAACCGAAGACCCTACCATGAACGCCGCCAGACCAAGTCCAGCTAACGCTCCGGGCCAGATCACGGGGTCGGCGGCAATCCACTTCGTGCCGTAGACAACTCTAGACAGGAGAGGACCCTCAATTCCGAGATATGTCATTCCTCCAAATGCGACCCATAGAACTGCTTGGCAGAACAACGTCGCGTAGGCGGGGTAGCGCGCTGGCTCGGCGGCATAACGCGGCAGCAACGGGTATACCGTTTCTACAACGATGGTTTGAACCCTTCCCAACGTCGTTGTGTACAGCGCTTGAGCCCGCCCCCATAGGCCGATCGCAACGAATCCAAGTGTTGCGGGAAGGACCGCGGTCTCCGCTGCACCGCGGAGGGTATTAAGCATCGAGGATGCCACTTGCTGAAAACCGAAATTGATAGCTGGACGGTATGCCGACCAATCTGGCCACCGCCACCATCCTGGCTTGGGGCGCCAACCGCTCACGAGAAATAGATCTACCGAAAAAGGAATGCCGACCACAACGTTTTGGCCCAAAACGATGGCATAAGCACCGTCACCATGAACTCCAAGACTAATCGTCACCGCGACACTAGCGAGTGTGCCGGCCGCATACACAATTCGTAGTCGGCGAAAATCCATCTCACGGCGGAGCATGGTGACACGAAGGCGGTTTCCGCAATCAAGCAACACGCCAATACCTGCGATATGCAGTAGTGGTGCGATCGACCGATATTTAGGTGCGAACCAACAAAGCCCCGCCACTACCTGCGAAAGAATGCATAGGCCACTTTGTATGTACATGCCGGCGGACCAATGGAGAGACCAATCGGGTTCTCGGTCAGCGGGAAGCTGTAGAGCCTGATTCATGAACTGCGCGCAGCCAAATGATCCCATCAACAGCAGCCATCCGACCGTTGCACTAGCGCGACCATACTCGGACGGTGGAATGACGCGTACCAAGACCAGCATGGCGCCGAAGCTCACCGCTGCCTGGAAAAGTTGGTAGAGAGTATTCCAAGCTACCCCATGTGCGACACGCCGACGATTTTCGTTGAAATTCACTCTTACACTTTCCTCGTGCCATCAGCTTATCATTCCCTCCAATGAAGGTCGGCTTCTCACATGGGCTGTTTGAACGGATGAACCGTTTCTTAGATTCCTCCTCCGTGAGAAAATGCTGAGTGCGGGCCAGATGATGAGTAATTTTGTGGAAAGGCTTTTCTCCCGGCGTCCTCGCGTGTTAAACGCTTTACATTCGGTGAGTCTCGTCAAACCCACTGGTCAGACTATCCCCGTTGAACTAAACGCTCTCGAGCGGTACGCCACGGGTGCCTGTCAGGCGCTAGAAATTGGAACCGATCAGGGAGTTTCGGCTGCTCGAATCGCACGGGCATTGGCGCCGACCGGCCTTCTCTACTGCGTCGATCCTTGGCCAGAAGGCGACAGAGGAGAACACCCTTGCTTGTCAATCTGTCAGAGACACCTACGGCGCTCTGGAGTGAAGAGGCGTGTTCGAATCTTGCGAGGACTACAGCAGAGAGATGATGGACCAAATTCCCGACAAATTGGACTTCGCGTTTGTCGATGGCGACCACTCGTGGGAAGGTGTGAAGATTGACTGGACGATTGTCTCCCAAAGAATGATTCTTGGAGGTGTGGCCTGCCTGCATGATAGTTTGGTACCCGTGGGAGAAGATTGGCGGCACTTAAGATTCTTGCGTTTATTTTGAGGATGTGATTCGAGCCGATTCTCGTTTTTCCGTTATCGAGGAGGTTCATTCCCTTGCTGTGCTACGGAAAATCAGATAAAGGGTGAATATTGTGCTTCCCCAACTCCCACCACCCTTGTCGCGTAAAAAGCAGCGGCTCCACTCATTGACTTTTCGTCTCGAGGCCCGACCGCGCCACAGACGTGACAGCTGGAATTGAATGGCGATCACCCGACTAGACGCTAGCAACTCTCTCCGCGAAGCCCTCGCCCGACATTATCAGAACGAGGGAGTAGCCGATGAAGCGTGGCACATCGGCCCTGAGCATCCGGCTCTTGAGCGAACCGCGCTCGAAATTCTCGAAACCCTGGACGGTCGCCGCGTTCTGGAGATTGGATTTCAGGCGGGCGGATTCGCTGTACCGATCATTCTGACTCTCCATCAAGACCCGAGATTTCGATATGTCGGTGTCGACAACCTTGCCTATACGAATTCGGTGCGGCCCACGACAATTGAGAACTTTCTCAGGTCAAGAGTGACACCTGGGTGTTACGAATTCATTCAAAGTGATTCGACGAGATTCTTGAAAACGCTTGCACCCAGCTCCATCGACCTCGTTTTGCTAGATCATTTCAAGCCACTCTACGAGCGCGATCTGCTCGTTCTATGCCGACGAGGTGTTGTTAAGGCGGGCGGCGTAATCTTCCTTCACGATGTTCACGCAGGCGCCGCGAGTGCCTGGCGCAATTGCAGCCACTTAGTCCGCACTTTCGGACTGCAGGTCGATGTGAGAGCGGATGTGCCAGCAGGATTAGCAATTCTCCGAGTCCCCTTCGGCGTGCGTCCGCGACGTCTTACAATGATAAGCAGTTGGACGATTACAGCCGGTCGCGTCGCTAAAGACGATGCGATCCTTCATACGCGGCGCGCTGTTGGACGGTTCCTACGTAAAGTCGGTTTGCGGAGCTAGCTCTGAGATCTCTTCTTGCTGAAACACCTAGGTTTATGTGAGCTGGAGCCAAAATGCCCAGATGAAGCGTGTCGCGTTGGGTTAAGGATTTATTCGCACAAAAAATACTTATGCGCTTGCAAACCATTGGCCGCAAATTTGTTAGGAGTTCCCTGCCCAAGAGCGTCCAGTTGTGGATTCAGCGGAAATATCTGGCACACGAAATAGCTCATGGGCGACGACGACATTCTGAGATGGATTATTTTTCCCTCCTTGTGCGGCCTGGAGACACGGTTTTCGATGTAGGGGCAAATGCCGGTGAGTATGTGTTCGAGCTTTCCAGGCTGGTGGGACCTACGGGAAAAGTGTTCGCATTTGAGCCGGTCGCATACAACTTTTCAATGCTGATGGCCACAATCGACAAAGCCCGCTTACGAAATGTAACTCCCTTCAAACTTGCGCTCTCAGACAGGACTGGCTCCCGCAGGATGGTAATCCCCGACTCGTCAACCGGACATCATTCGCTCGCCAAGTTCGCAGTCGAGTGGGAATCTGGACGGGAGGAAACGGTGCAGGCTGAGACTTTAGACAATCTCGTAGCAACAGGTCGAGTAACATCTCCAACTTTTGTCAAATGCGACGTGGAGGGTTCTGCGGGAGAAGTCATACGTGGTGCGGTTGGATTGATCCGAGACCACAAACCCGCCTGGCTGGTTGAGGTTTGGTATCAGCATGAATTCGAAGTGATGTTAGACCTTGGGTACCGCGCTTTCGCCTGCTCCTCGCCATTGGCGCCCGCGACTCATTTCGACTCTGAAGTGGCCACCGACTATTTCTTCCTGCCTGAGCATTTTGCCGGCCTTTTCTCTCATATCATCTCAGCTAGTGGCTGAGCTTTTCGTCAAGAATCGATTGATCGACCTTAGATTTCTCGAGCTTCTGCCCCTGGGCGAACACCTCCCACCATCGCTGTTCGAAGCGTTCCCGGCCAAACCTCTCCAACGACGCGGAGGCGGCTTTACCGGCCGCACGGGCCGCCGCCGGATCGGGTAAGAGCTTTTCGATGCCCTCTGCTAACGCCAAGGCTGAGATATCAGCACAGATCCAGCCGTCCTCTCCGTGCCGAATCAATTCGGGAAGAGCACCCCTTGGCGTTACCACGGAAGGTATGCTCGCCATCTTGGCTTCGAGGACAACAATCCCAAAGCCCTCCGGCTCTTGCGACGGGCAACAATGAATCCCTGCCTGCGCCAGCAGGCTGTGTACATCGTCGAGATAACCAAGAAAATTGATGCGGCCCGCAAGGTCGGGCTCTGACGCACGTTTCAACAAGCTCTGGCGGTATCCTGCAAACGGGGGAGCCTCCCATCCTTCCATAGCTCCAACGACATCGAGCTTCACGTCCCAGCCTTTCGTCGCCAGAAGACCAACAGCATCGAGCAGCACATGCACGCCTTTCTCTGGAATGAGTTGGCCTACGAAGATGATTTTGCGCCAGTCGTGCGTGGAACTGTTCGAATTCAAGCCATGGCGTGTCGGGACCGTGTTGTAGACATACGACACTTTTCGCCTGGGTATGCCGTAGGCGAGCAGTTCCTTCTCGGTGTACTGGGAATTGCAAACGAACTGGTCAACCAGCCTGTCGATGGCCCATTTCCAAAGCCGCCGGTGGAAATGACCTGGGGTGGGAGCATTGCCCAGTCTCATGACGACCTTCACCCCAAGGATTCGAAGGATCACCAATCCTGGCGCGTTACGCACTGCCGCCTTGAATTCCGGCAGCAGAATGTGAGTCGGACGAAAATTCCAGCAGTCCCGAAGCAGCCCAGAACTCGTTACCAGAATATCCCAGAAGGCCGAGACCAGCTTGGCCGGGCTTCGAGCCTGACGGTCCAGCCACGCCATGTACCGACCCTCAGACCAACTCGCTCCGATCTGCTGAGCAAGCGCGACGATGCGGTGATTCTCCCAGCTGTTGACGATGCAGTGCACGGGAACATCGCGTTCCCGCAGCACGCGCAAAACCTCGAAAGTCATGCGCTCGAGACCAGCCACGATCACCATGTGCCCACAACATGCCAGCACGCGAGGATGCTCTGAAGTGGTTCTTTGACGCACTTGTTGGCAGGCTCCGAGCAAGCCTTGAGTGGCAGCCGCAAACGAGAGCAGCGCGGCTTGGACACGGCAGGCTGTACTCCAGTCGTGGCCGCGCTCCTTGCCCTGCTTTACAAGCTTCAATGCCGAGACGAGACTCTCCGTGTCACCCATGGGGAAGACGAACCCGGTTTCCCCGACCTTCACCAGGTCAGGGGCGCACCCTACTCGATCGCTGACAACACAGGGCAGGCCTGTCGCCATCGCTTCGTTGACCACCAACCCCCAAGACTCACCCGCGCTCGGAAGGACAAGACAGTCAGCAGCAGCGTATGCCTGTGCCATTTGTGATTGGTTCAAGAACCCAGCGCTTACGAACCTTATATTCAGTCGTTCCGCCTGCGCACGCAGGAAGCCGCTCAGTTCACCCGTTCCCACCATGAGAACCGAAAAACCGTTACCCATCCGCGCCGCAGCCTCGAGGATGTCACCAGGGCGCTTGTTCGTGTCGAATTTCCCGGCAAACAGGGCCACGAAATCATCGCTACCGAGACCAAACGAACGTCTCAGTTCTTCTCGTCCTTTGGAATTTCGATATGGGGCAGCGCTTTCATAAAAGAAATCGTTATCGACGCAATGTGCACAGTTGAAGATTTGAGAATCAGGCACTCCGAATGATCTTAGATACTCGCGCACTCTTGTACCCACTGCCAGGTAGCCGTCGAATGTACGTAACAGCATGTGCGTTCGAGCGCGCCAGAGACTTCCCTTCCAACCCGGGGGCCGATTGCCGAGATGAGTATCCCCGCGAAACAGTATCGGGATGCCGCGACGCCGACAGAAATACAAAGCACGAAGATAAGTGGCCGAGTGCCATCCCGGCAGAAGTACCACGTCCGGCGAGCTCTCTTCGAGGGCCCGGCCGATACCCCGGGCATGCGCTCCCCAAAAATTCCGGCTGCTCACATCGGTGCCCAGGTGGTTGTCGGAGACGATGCGGAAGCGATAGCCGTTAGTGACCGAAGAGTCCCAGGTAAAAGGCACGCCAAAGCCCACGCCCTGTTGTTCCGGCGTCGGCATGGTCGCATACAGAACGGTTAGGTCGAGTTCGGGGCAGTTCTTCGCGATGTGCCGGAACCAAGGGGCGTAATACTGAATGGGATGGGTCAATACTACTGACAACTTCACTGTGCGCTTCACTCCCAGGAACGGTCGGTCAAAAGTTGGCTGTCTTTTCGAACAAAGATAACGTCGCCCATGCGCAAACGCATGTCTCGGGGACGCTGCGACAGGCAAGCAATGTCATAGATTTCAAATTCGTGTTCCTTGAAGAACTCCAACACATCGGTGAATGTCGGCCTGCCACTGTCGTTGATGTCGAAAAAATGCACCTCGGTGAGCGCGACCTCGACCGCCTTGAGCAGGCGGCTGGCGCCTTTCAGAGCGTCGATCTCATGGCACTCTAAATCCATCTTGAGCAGTGGTCGATCCTCTGGCGAGACGCGGTCCGCCAGCAGTTCGTCCAGTGTTATGGCGGGACAAACGACTTCGGTGGGCGTATGTTCGCCTGGCTTGGCCACCCACGCCCCCGTACTGCCGGCTCCGCACATGCGCACACTTCTAATGCCCGGTTCAGTCACCGCAACTCCATGTACCTCAACCTTAGAAACTGTGCGCATCGCGCGCTGCAACTCTTTTACATAACCCGGCTGTGGCTCGATGAGGTGGTAGGCAGCATGAGGGAAGATTGTACGGCACATTCGCGTCCATGTGCCAACGTTAGCACCCGCGTCGATGACCACTCGCGGATCAAATCCAAACCCGCGAAGCAGCAGCAGCGCTTCGTCCATCGCCTGAAACCGGTTCGCTGGCCGTAGCCGCGTAACTCTATATCCGGCAAGCTCGAAGCTACGACGCGCCAGCTCCTTCCACCACCAGCCGACGGTGTTTCCGTACTTGTCTTTCACGAACTCTCCCTACTCAAACCGAGACAATTGACCTGCCGCTCTGCACCACGCTGTTGAACACCTCTGCCATCTTCCCTGCCAGATGTTCCGCCGAAAATTCTGCCACCGCCTCCATGTGCACGGCGGCGGCATTGCACTCGGGGTCGCACAACATCGCCGACAGCTCGCAATACAGGGCTTCGGCCTGGGACTCCGCCCGACCGACATCATCATAAGTGATCATACGAATATTGGGCGGTTGACCTGCGGAGCGCAAAATATCCACCACGCTGCTCGCCTCATGATACACAGCTAAAATCGGTCTTCTGGCATGCAAGCCTGGGTACAGCTTGCTGGCGGTGTAGTGCTTTTCGCTACTGCCCATCATAAGAATTCCGCTGGCCTGCGTAAGCACAGTCAACGCATCGACGTAGTCGATTCTGGGAGCAACCTCGGCGATGCGGTCGTCTACTTCGAACTCCTTGGCGACGGGGATGACGCGCTGGGGGGCGTTCCGCTCCCGTTGATTGCTAGTCCCGAAGAAGTGCAAGCGGAGACGTTGGTATTGTTCTGGACGTCTCTTCTTCAACAAGCCGATGGCGCGCAAGAACGCGCGAAGCGTCTCCATTCCCAAAGGCAGCAGGGTTCCAACGTAGCAGAGATGAAAGTTTCCGTCCATCGGATCGAAGTACTGGTTTGCCGGTGCTTTGTCGCGCAGGTGATCGAAATCTGCCGCCTCCCCGCCTAGCGGAATGGCAGTACACGGAGTGTGTTTCAGCGCCGGATTGCGCTCTAGAATCGCTTCAAAGGTACCCGTGGACACCGCTGTGATTGCGTCAGCCGATCGCAACGCCCGCGGCTCCAACCAACTGGCGAGATGGCGCGTGGCCCAGCTCTTCAGATCAGGTTTGCCGCCTGGACCGCCGCCAACCGTTTGCCCCCAGGCTCCTACCCACGGGTCCTGGTAGTCGAGCACAAACGGGACTCCGAATCGAGGCCCCAAGAGACGCCCGAGCAGCGCTGTATATCCGGGCAGCAGCGTCACGAACAACACGTCGAAATGCTCTGAGGCTAGCAAACGATGGCAGACCTTGTACAAGTTTCGGAACGCCCGCAGGCCAAGATCACCGATACCAAACAGTCGTGTCCAGCGGACTGGCCATGCTCGGCACCTGACGACTCGCAACGATGGCGGCACAAGTTCGGCGAGGCGTGGATCGAGTTGTCCCTCATAATCGCGCGGATCTACCGTCACCACCGTAGGCTCCCACCCAAACGTGCGGAGGTGGGGCGCGAGCAAACGCACCCGGTGAGCACCGGCGCTGCTGTCCGGCGGAAAGTGTGGGCTCACCATCAAAACCCGGCGCGCTCCATTACGCTCCTCACAGATCATATTTTTGGAATTCGATTAGCGATCAGGAGCGATCCGTCTCCGAGTGCCCCACATTACCTCATGACGCAAGCAAGCGATAATAGAGCTGTTCGTACTCAGCTAAAATTGCGTCGTCGCTGAATCGGCGAATGGCCTCTGCCCGGCAGACAGCACGATCAATCTTGCTCAAATGTTGAACGGAGGCAACCATCTCTTCTTTCGTGTTGCACAAGAAACCGGTTCTCCCGTGGTCGATTCCCTCCGGCACTCCCCCTCGGCGAAATGCGATGACCGGTGTCCCGCAAAGCAGGGCTTCCGGCAGGACAACGGGAAAAGGCTCCTCAAATTCAATCGGCATGAGCAGTGCGGCTGCGTTTCCCAGGAGGCGATTCTTGGCAGCGTTGTCGACCGGGCCGATGTAATTAGTCTGTCCCCCGTCCAACTGGGGTTCAATCTCCTCATGAAAATATTTCTGTTCGTGAGGCAAGGTGGAAACATTTCCCGCGATGATGAGTTTGCGACCCGCCTCTTTGGCTATCGCAATGGCAGTATGGGCGCCCTTGCATCGCTCCAGCCTTCCCAAGAACACGAGCGGAGCTGTTGCGGGATCAGTGTCGCCGCAGAATGTGAATTGCTCTACTGGAGCACAGTTATAGATTACGCTCCACTCCCCGCCGCCGGGCGTCCCCGTGTCTCGAATCGCGGCACTTACCGCCGTGTAATGCAACCGTCGCTCACCTAGTCGCCGAGCCAGTATCATATTTTTCGCGTCCACAGTGCGCATGTAAGTCTGGACCTTGGGCAGGTCCCACCGTAACACTGAGGTCAGGTATGCAAGTCGGCCGAAATTGTGGATAAGATCGACCTGGCCGCGTAATCCCCACAGACGCGAGCTTAGATGAACCGTATTCCGGATGTTACTCCACCGAGTCCATTCCGATTCCCGTCCAAAGGGTACGACTTTACCTTGAATGCTGGAGCCCGGAGCCGCCCATAAGGTCACCTGGTGTCCACGTCGATGCAGGCCGTTTGCCAGATCTGCAATCACTCGTTCGATACCACCATAATGCTGTGGGGGAACCGCGATGAACGGGTCCATTATGAGAACAATCCGTAGACTCATCCAACTACCCTTGAGATGGAAATCACCCTCGATCTTGTTGCAAGCGGCTTCCTAACGAGCATGAGAGTCACCCGGATCGTGCGCCCGCCCACTTAGCAACCACATGAACGCCGTGATCCCGTGCGATGGTCTGCCATTTGTAGAAGATTAGCCCTGATTCACTAACCTCGGAATCCAGCGTTACGAGCTCGAGACCGCTGTGCTCAGGCCCGGAGCGACGAACAAGACTGCAGTCGCCATCGATTTTGCCACGCAGCCATGGTACACGCCTTATCATTTCCGCTGCGACGCGAATCGTTGATGTGATCATGACGCACTGAGAGCTCGATCTACGCTATCGAGCAAACACTTCGATTGGTGCTGGTAGCCGAAGCGCATGTTTGCTTCCCGGTAAATCCACTCTTTTCTTTGTCGGATTCCCGGCAACTCGGTTATCCAGCCATTCAGAATTCGCGCCAGCGTCTGGAAATCACCCGGGGAGTAACACAATCCCGCTTGAGGTATCTCACTGAGAACTTCCCTCTGACCCAGCGTGTCGGTTGCTGCTACCAGCAATCCAGATTGCAAGTACTGAAAGATTTTGTTGGACGCGGTGAGTTGCTTGTTAAGGCAGTAAGGCTGTTCCAAAGCAAGACCCACGTCATGGCGTGCTACGACATCTGATAGCTCTTCAGGGGGAACCGTAGGTTCAATTCGCACGCGCGATCGTAGTGCAGGCGCTACTTGCGACTCTACCCAGCAGCGCATAGTTAGAGAAGCCCTTGCGCGCAATTCTAAACTCCACTCCCCTTTCAACAACGGCAATGCAGCGAAAATATCTTGCAAGCCTCGGTCTTTACCCAGGGTTTGGGAAAACCAGAGCAGCCGTAGGGTATCATCGGAAGGACTCGATGGGCCCCCTGCGATAACTGACGTGCTGTTGTAGATCACAGTAATGTTCCGTGGCGAGTAAGCCTTTTGCAAGGCATTTGCCATGCTGCGACTCGTCGCCGTTACGTGAGCAGCGCAGTTCAGCATTTTACGCTCAAGATCTCTGTAAAACTGCACTGCCGCGACATTCAAAGAAATCTCCGTTGAAGCTTCAGAATACCAATCTTCGAAGTCTACACCTACGGTGAAACCCATACGCTTTAGCTTAAGACCAACCCACAAGGCTGGCTCTAAATGAGTGATCGTCAATTGAGCGCGCTGTTGGAACGCGCAATCGTATAAGCTGCCAACTGCATAGCCTAGAGCATTAGCATTATGGATGCTATTCTTTAGGAGAACGCGGCCACACTTGCCTCTTACTCGACTCCATACACGATACGCCTTCGAATAGAATGAAGATCCACGCAGGTCGGCAGCAGGAATGAATTGCCAATGTCGCGACTTGAGCATCTGTTGGTCAAGTTCAGCTTCGACCGGATCAAGCCAGACACCTATAGCCACTACGTCGTGCCCAGCCGCGGCCAGAGCATCGGCCTCCCGCCACACCCGCGGATTTGCCGAGACATGACCATTCGTAACTATGGAGATCTTTGCCACGCCGAATCTACAAGGAAACAATATACTAACGATTGGTGCCATCAGCAGCCAAGACCTGTCAGGCTTCTGAGCTCCAAAATAAACACATTGCTCGCGTAAGGCTACCCTGGGGCGAAGAGCATTTTCACACCACCATTGCTTCACAGTTCATCCCGGGGCGCACTTGTGCCAGAGCTGCGGACCACCGTTATCTCGGATCAATGCGCGAGGGCAGTGTCCGGGCTTGAGGCAACTTCCTTAAGAGGCGATTGAGCGATGGGCGACATCTGATTGTTTTCGACACCAAAAAGTCAACAGCACCGGATACCGCCAACTCTGCAAATTCAGCTCTTCAGGAGTCAATTCCTCTGACGCAAGTCCCAGCATAGCCGCGACTACAGCCAGGCAATTGCCATGAGCTTCGATCTTTACTTCACAGCCAGCCCATACGCGAGCAGTGATCTCCTCCCATCCCATCCTGCTCAGCCGCCAGTAGTCAGCGCCATCCGAGATAAGGGGTTCGAACACTGCGCTGCTGGCCAAAATGACGCCACCGGGCTTGACAACGCGCAACGCGTTACGCAAACAAACCTCAAGATCTCGCAGGTGCTGCAAAGTATTTGGCAAAAGGCAACAATCGTAAGTATTGCTCGGCAAAACAGTCTCGGATTTGGCCAAATCGCAAACGTACGTAGTGCGGAAGCGTGGGTCGATGTCGAAACTATCAGCGTTCGTTATATCTTGTCCAAACTGTCGTGTGTACGCGGATCCCTGTACCTCCAAGACGCTGCCCCTGATCTCAGTACGATGCTGTTGCAGAAACCTGTGGAGATAGTATCTGTCGATCGGCGTTCCCCGATCAAACCCGTAATGCTCAGAAAACGGACTTGGGCTTCTAAGATTGCCCCAAATAGGCAATCGTTTCCCACGAAAAATGCAACGCAGCCTGGTGGTCCACCGTGGACCTAGTAATATCTTCACTTCACGTCGTATTGAAGCACTGTTCAATGTCATTCGGATTAGTGAACGCGGTCTCTCTAGTCACACACGTCATAAGATCGCCGAGGTCGCGCTCAACCAACATCCGCAGGAAACGGTGCCAGCCGGCGCACCAGTCGTGTATGATGGTTTGTGAAGGATCGACTCTTATGTCCCAAACAGAATGAGTCAGAGTTCCGATCTGGCAGCCCCTCGAGGTTCGACATCTTCGTTACATTTAGCTTGCCGCACGATGGCCGACAGCAATCAAATACTCGCCATTTCTTAGCACGCGATCAACACCACGAAAAAAGCCCTTGTAGGCTTTCCAGTGCAGAGATTCATGGTCCGGCACATGCGAATAACCTTGAGTATGAACTTCATCGCAGCCCGCTTTTAGCAGCAGCTTTTTAAGATGTTCCGCTCTAAACACAAAGGTGTGATCGGTCGAAGTCTGAAACCGGGGCACGCGCCCCAGAAGACGGGCTCCAATGCGTCCTGCAAAATACTGACTCGCTAAAGCATCTTCGGTCGTGATTACGATTACACCGCCGGGCCTGACTAAACTTACCAGCTCCCCAAGGAAACCCAACGGATCCCGCATGTGTTCGATGACCTGCAGTGCGAGGGCTAAGTCGACGCTACACGGAGGCCATGGAAAACCAGGGCTTTCCCCGACGATGGCTCTTAGTCGCCGCGAATTGCAGTGAGCTACTGCTCTCGCGCTGGGGTCAAGCCCTTGAGTTCTATAGCCGAGATTTTGCAGTATCTCAAGCATCACTCCGTATCCGCACCCAATCTCAACCGTCTCTGCAGAGTCGGGCGGTGGCCACTCGCTCCATAGTTTGCGCATAAGCGCGAGCTCGTAGCGATAGTACAACCGTTGATTTGTCTTCCAGACCACCTCCGGATCTGGCCACTTCTGCTCGTAGTACGTACAGCGGTAATATTTTGCAATCTCTTCGTCGGAGGCCTGCGGTTGGGAAACCAGCAATCGACAATCTTTGCACTGAGCTTGGGTGAAATGCAGGCAATCTCGGGACCACCGGTTCATGGCAAATGGCCTTAGGTCTGTTCCGCCACAGACCTGACACTTTTCAACTGGTATCATTTGATCCTACGAAGGGTGTTCGCCAACTTCAGACTAGCTGCGCCCCCATTCGAACTCCCAGGTTACGTTGATGTCTCTCATCGGAATTCTTCCATCGACGTTCCTTGCTGATCTACTCAGCAATGCTGAGTGCCTCACGTCGCGATGATACTGTGTCTCGGCCAGGAATGCGCCAAGCGATGTCCAAGTTCTGCCCTCGAAAGGCCAGCGAGCATCACAAACCTGGGAATCTCCAACTGTTGTTCGGCATTGGCGTACCCCTGCGCAGTTGTGAACGCAAGCTCATACCCTGCTTCTTTGACCACAGAGACACTGTCGCTGTTGTAATCCTTTCCGGGCAGGCCGTTGGGATAGGCAAACGATCTCACTTTCCGACCAATCCACTCCTCCAACGACCTTTTGTTTCGAAGCACTTCCTGAAATTGTTCGTTCCTACTTGCTTTGGCAAGTCTTGCATGACTGACTGTATGTCCGCCAATCTCGATACCCGGCATGGCGGCTAAAGCCTTGATTTCCTGCACAGTCAACGGAGCATGAGGATCGTAATTCGCAATCGACTTTGGCAACTTCGTACATGTCTCGTGCCACTCACTGTAAGGCAGGTCGGCCAGAGATTCCACCTTGGCCTCGCCGAAGGATCGAGCGGCAGCGTCGTACCACAATAACTCCTGTTTTTCGACTGGTTCGCTGCACACAAAAAGGACAGCTGGAATACCATATTCCTGGAGTATAGGCTGAGCAAGTGTTAGGAAAGTACGATAACCGTCGTCGAATGTCACCAATATGGGCCTGGCAGGGAGTGGTTGCCCACCATTCAGCGAGGCCTTCCATTGATCCAAATTGATTGGATGGCACGTGTCCCTAAGCAACCTGCAGTGCGATTCAAAATCTTGTACAGCGACGTGGAGTCCACGAAAACAAACATCATTGCTAGCGCGGCCGGTGCTCCGTAAGCTGTGATAGCAAAGCACAACCGGCGACTCAAACTTATCTCCTTTGAGCCGACGGTGATAATATCCTGCCCCGAATAGAAGCTCCTTGGCTGCCGATTTTACTTCGAATTTCATTGCTAGGCCGTCAGGGTCTTACTGCGACACAAGTAACTATATCTCCCAAATCCCGCTCGGACAGCATGCGACGAAATCGCGCGTCCGAAGCCCACCACTCTCGCAATGTAGCACGGGTTGGATCGGCGCTTCTGTCCCAAGCCTGTTCAGTTTCCAACTGACTAATGCGCCACCCAATTCGCGGCAACTCTTGTTTTATCGTTGCCACGCTGACTTGCCCAACCCCCAGATGTGTCCAATCAAAGTACCCTTCCCAATCAGATCCGAAAATCATGTGGCTCAGGCTGTCGGCATTCGTTGTGTTGATGAGAAGTGTTGCGCTTGGGGCCATAAGGCGCGTCAAGCTGCTCAAAACGATGAAAGGATTTTGGAAGTGCTCAAGCACAGCCCAGAGCACGAGGGTTCCAAACGGGGCGTGACGCAGCAACGCTTCTGGGTACTCTTCGGAGCTTGCATCGCATAGCCAAGCTCTCCCTGGCCCGAGCCTCTCGCGGGCTTTCTCGACAGCCCATTCTGATATATCGACGCCATATGACGGAACTCCCTCTTTGTCCAGTCTATCTAGCACGGCACCAGTCGCGCAGCCGACTTCAAGCACTGGTCCGATCGCATGATGCTGGCGCATGAGCTGCGCTATACGTTCCGGCTCCCCCTTGCTTTGCAGTTCGTGGTCAACGTAATTGTCACCTTGAAAATACAGGGAATCATTCGTTCGATTCCTTACCTTAAGATAGTGACTCGTGATTCGATGACGTTTGATACCGTTTGAGTGAAGTGTAAATGACCAACAAAACCGACGGCTTTGTGGGACAGGAGCCTGCCCCCAGCTGTGCCCGGCGATATGAACAGAGCCATCAGCTAAGTTGAACACAAAATCGCAGGGACCAGCATACTCGTACGGGGAGCTTTCCCACAGCTTTACAACCGGAAAGTGGCCGCTGTATCCCATCAGAGAAGCCGTAATCAGCCCTGGGTTTATCTCGCGCAGATCGATCTGGAGCCGATCTTCAGTTGGGTACGGCGCACGCAAGTCAAAAATTTCGTACTCACTGCGCGCCTCCTGAGGCAGCATCACAATGCATCTCCGCGTAACGCGGCCGACCAATGCAAGGCAGGAATCCTTTAAGCGGGACTTTATGTTCATCGTTTTAGACTCCGACTAATCTAGATCATCTGTTGTTGCGATGCTCGAGATTGTCGCCCGAAAGCGGGCCCCAGACGCTCTTCGAGGTTTTGAGTCCGAATTACCGAAAGCCTTTCAACTTCTTCAAGTCATCAACCCATGCCCTGGTGCGTGCTAGCACTGTGATGGGAGATTCTCGCTAGGAACAATTTGTTTTAGAGATGCTAACTGGGATGGACGGAACGCCGAGTACAGACCCAGATAGTCCCGTACGATCTCAGCCATCGTCCGTGGAGGGTGAACGAGTGACCGCCACCGGTCGATCGTGGAACAAGGGTCCAGCGCCATTTGCTTCAACACCTCCGCTAATGCTGGCCAGTCCCCCGGAGGCACCAGCCGTCCATTCTCACCATCGGTTACAATTTCTGCCAATCCTCCGATTCGGGTGCCAATCACGGGTGTCCCGATGGCGTGGGCTTCGAGCGCAACCGTAGGACCGCCTTCGACACATACGGAAGGACAACACAGGACGTCGTAGGTAGCCAGCACTTCATAAGCCGCTTCAGGGGCAACAGGCGGAGCGAAATTCACTCGTGGATCTCCGCGTAAAATCCCCTTCAAGTGATCGACCAGATCTCGCTCGGCAGCGCTGTTGACCGGACCCCGAAACTCAAATCGAATGGGCAGTTCGCGGGGGAGGCTCGCGATCGCCCGCGCAAAGTCTTCGACCCCCTTGATCGCCTCGAACCGGCCCAGGTATCCGACCATGATCGGGCGGGACGTAGGCCTTCGATCTGGACCGGGCTTGCGGGCGGATGGTAGTTCACTCACGCCGAGCCGATTCAACCGAACTTTCTCTGGTCGGGCTCCATTGGCCACTACCTTGTCAAAGGCCCAGCCCGTCAGAACAACGAAGGCATCCACCAACTCCAGCATATCGTCTTGCCGCTGCTGATTAAAGGCGATCAAATCGTTCAAGCTCAGAGCTGTCCCCAGCCTGCCTGGCAGCCTGTTGGCCACCTCTGAGATTTTGGGTGGCAAAGCAGCAACGGTTCGAGCCATTCGCTTCGATAAGCCGCGGTGCTGCAGCTCACAGGCCGAGCACTTCGCTGGCTCACAGATGCCATCGCACAAGTACTCTCCCCACTGCATCATCGTACCGCGTTGGCAAAGGAAGCCCAAACTAGCCGAGTGCGTGGTGGCAATGACGCGAGCCCGGGCCGCTTTGGCCGCTTTGATTTCGTGCAGCCCGAGACCCGTCCCAAAAGTGTGAAAGTGGACGACGTCGGGTTGCTGCTGTTTCAGCCACTCGTGAAAACTCTCGGCCCCGCGCACGATCGTTCTGCCTTGACACTCTTGCCGGCTGGGATCGGCCGGTATGGGATATCGGAACACCGCAGTCCCATCGTGCCAATATGCCCTGGTTCTCATCGTTAGCGGGTCCGGTGCTGCAACGGAAACCTCGTGGCCCGCGTCCCGGATTTTACGGCAAAGGGCCGACACGTATCGCTCGGTTCCACCCGAACCATCAGGGTAATACCATTCGACCGCTTGCACGATTCTCACAGTCGTACTATATCGCAGAGGGCGAAAGCTCGAAGCCTCACGAGATGTGGCGCGGCGCGCCACGCGGAACCCGGAATGGCAACGATAAGCTCTCGTCGGACGGAACACGAGATCCATGGCCCCGGAAAGCGCGCTTGCTGCAGCATAAAACCTGGTCGGATACCTGTCAAAAAGCCAAGTGGCCAGATTCAAGCGTGCTAAAATTGCTGGCTGCTGATTCCAAGAATCACCAAAGCGAAACGGGAGACCCTAGGGTGACAGAGTCGCCGATAGTAGTGAGATCCGCCGACAATGGGCCTGGGCAGCGCCGTTACGACGTCCTGGAGCCGGCAACTGGGAACGGTCATTTTTCGTACTCGGCGACTGCGCCTGAATTGAGCATACCGGGCTATCACTCCAGTTTGCTGCATTACTGGCGGATTTTGCTGAAAAGAAAATGGACCGTACTCGCGACCTTGACGGTCGTTTGGGCACTTTCAGCGGTCGCCACTCTCAGACAAACCCGACTCTACGAAGCGGTTTCTGACCTGGCAATCTTCCCAGAAAACTCAAACGTGCTTGGTCTCAAAGACGGCGAGGGCGCTTCGCCCGAAGATTGGGATTACTCCGTTGCTTTGGAAACGCAAACGGCTATCTTGCGCAGCGATTCTCTCGCACTCAATGTGATTCAGCGGATGCGCCTCAACCAGGATCCTCGATTTGTTGGCGAGCAGGCCAGCCGTCCCGACCCCACTCGGGAGCTGTCTATACCGGAGCCAAGCGACGAAGAAACGACGAACCTGTTGGGCGCATTTCATGCTGGCTTGAGTGTTCGAGCTATCCCACGCTCCCGTCTAGTGGAGATTCGCTATCTTCATCACGATCCAAATCTTGCGAAAGAAATCGTGAATACGCTGGCCAAAACTTATATCGAAGAGAATTTCAAAAAGAAATACGAGTCTCTGACGCAAACCTCTGAATGGCTCTCGAAGGAACTGACAGATTTGCAGCTACAGATGGAGACATCAGAGGAAAAAGTGGTGCGCTACCAGAAGGATCACGGCATTCTGGGCATCGATGAAAAGCAAAACGTCGTGACCTCCAAGCTCGATGAACTGAACAAGGAACTGACGGCTGCAGAGACAGACCGCATTCAGAAAGAAGCAGATTACAAGTTGGCGATGACGACAGACCCGTCGGCGTTGGCAAAAGCTTCGCCAACAGGAGCAGATAGCATGCTGGACAAGCTTCTCGAAAAAGAGGCTGATCTGAATACTGCCTACGCCCAGGCGACCACCCAGTTCGGCACCGGCTATCCGAGAGTTGCCGAACTCAGTAATCAGGTGAAACAGATCCAGGTTGAAATTCGAACAGAACAGGGCCGGATACAGAACAAGATCCGCGATGAGTATTTGGCCGCGGCGCAAAGAGAGGCCTTGCTGACATCTGCGTTCGAGCGGCAGAAACAACTCGCGAACCAACTGAACGAGAGCGCGATTGAATTCTCTTCCTTGAAGCGGGATGCGGATACGAATCGGCAGCTGTATCAAGACCTGCTTCAGCGAATGAAAGAGGCGGGCGTCACCGCCGGGCTGAAATCGAGCAATATCCGCATCGTGGATGTGGCCCGCACGCCCACCTATCCCGTCAAACCGGATATTCCCCGAAATCTTAAGCTGGGGTTCTTGCTGGGACTTTGCTCCGGCCTGGGGCTAGCGTTTCTGCTGGAGAGCATGAACACAACGGTCCGGAATCTGGAAGAGGTCAATGCCGTATCGGCTTTACCGGTTCTCGGAGTCATACCATTGCAGGTCGCAAACAACGGGAATCTGCCGCGGCGCTTGAAAGGGCTTCAAATTTCCGATGATCAGACCGAGTCGGAGATGCTCATTACGCATCGCCCAAAATCCCAAGTTGCGGAATCCTACCGAGCATTGCGAACTTCGATTCTGCTTTCATCGTTCGGTGCTCCACCCAAGGTGATTCTTGTCACCAGCGCCTTTCCGCAAGAAGGAAAAACCACCATTAGCGCCAATTGCGGCGTGGCGCTGGCGCAGCGCGGGGGGCGTGTTCTGTTGGTCGATGCGGACCTTCGTCGACCTGGCATCGGGAAAATGTTAGGAGTTAAGCCGCAGGGCGGGCTGAGCACTTTAATCAGCGGAAGCGACAAGGCCGAGGACGTAATTATTCCCTTTGCCGACGTTCCAAATTTATGGATTTTGCCTGCAGGTCCGATCCCACCACAACCGGCTGAGTTGCTCGGTTCAACTGTGATGAAGGATTACCTCGCCCATTGGCGTGACGAGTTCGATCACGTCATTATTGATACGCCTCCCTGTTTGTCCGTGACGGACGCCGTGATCTTGTCCGCCGAGGCGGACCGTGTCATTCTTGTGGCGCGGGCGGGTCAGACTACAAAACTCGCACTTCGGCGAGCATGTGACCTATTGCTGCAGGTCAATGCCAAGGTGATGGGTATTGTTCTAAACGCGCTCAATCTCCAGACAGCGGATGGCTACTACTATTCCTACGGAGGCGCGTACAACCAACACTACTATGATGAGGAGAAATCGGGGGGTGGCGCGGCGGCCGCAGATAGCAAGGTTTCCTAGCATGACCCGTTTTTGGATCTTCAGTGGATTTGGTCGCGCTGCCAATTGTTGAACATTTCCTAACGGCTAGATACATAGATCCGATGCAGATTGAACTGCGATCACTACGTCGGAAGCTTTCTTTCACAGCGGCGTGCCTCATTTTTGGAGCGCTGTACTTTTGCGTGGCTTTGCAAGCCTATCGTGCGTCCAATCTCGCGGCGAATCCGACTGTATCGCACATCCAAAAGGCCATCAGCCTCGAACCCTCGAACGCTGAATACCACGATCTCGTCGCCCGTAATCTTGCTTTGTCGGGCGCAACTCTCGATGAGGCAATTTCAAACTATTTGACAGCAGTTCGTTTAAATCCATTCGAGGCTCGATACTGGTTGGATCTGGCGGGTGCTTATCAAATAGCAGGGCGCATTGACGCGCAGGAACAAACCGTGGAACGGGCAGTGGAAGCCGACCCCACCACGCCACACGTGGCGTGGGAGGCGGCCAACTTCTTCCTGGTCCAGGGTAATGTGGGAAAGGCCCTTCACTACTTCCACGTAGTCCTTGCAAATGATCCCGAGGCCGTTGACTCCGCCCTTCAGCTTTGCTGGCACGCGACCGGAGATGCCGATCAGATTCTTGACCAGGCATTGCCACGAAGGCCGGAGCTCTACTTGTCTTTCTTGCGTTTGCTTGTCTCGAAAAATGAAGTTGTTGCCGCCGAGAGCACTTGGGACCGTTTGATCGCGTTGCAACAGGCGTTTCCAGCGAAGCTCGCATTCCCGTACCTGCGGCTTCTCATCCTCAACGGGGAGGTCGCCGCAGCAAAAACTGCCTGGCAACAACTGGCGAACATCGACGTAGGCCTTCAACGATATCTCCCTTCCCGAGATAACCTGATCGTGAATGGAGGATTCGAAGAGGCGTTGCTTAACGGTGGGTTTGACTGGTGGTACGAGTCGACCCCACATGCCGCTCTGGCGATAGACACGAGTGAGTTTTACAGCGGAACACGATCCCTTTCCGTAACCTTCGATGGGTTAAGTGCATCCTCAGCAGGAATCTTTCAATTCATCCCGGTAAAACCGAATACAGATTACGAGTTCAGCGCCGAATCCAGGATCGAGGACATCGAGAGTGCCAGCGGTCCCCGCTTTGCGGTGGTGGACCCTTACACGAACACTTTCTACGTCCTGACTGACGACCTTCTGGGTACCACTCCCTGGCATTTACAAGAGTCTCGATTCCATACGGCTGCGAACACAAATCTCGTGTTCCTGCAGGTTATCCGCCAGCCCGCGGGGCCTTTGATCCGCGGCAAGCTTTGGATCGACGATCTCAGGCTGGTTGAGAAATAAGAACTGACAAGTCGAATAGGGGCGGCAAGATTGAAAATATCGTCCTACATGATTGTCGACACGACCGATTCTGTTGAATTGGGACGTCGGGGTGGTCGCAATCTTGGAGTGTTCGATTGGGCGCTGGTTCTCGGACTATGCACTGTCTTGATTTTTGCGATATTGGCGTTCGGCGCAGTCGATGAATGGTCGACCTTCATCTTCGAGGCTGGCTCAGTAGTCCTGTTCCTCATCTGGGCTGGCAAGCAGGTTTCTTCCAGACAAATATCCCTATCGAAGAACCCTCTGTACTTGCCGGCACTCCTGTTTGCGGGGCTGATCCTGATGCAGATTGCGTTGCACCTGTCTGCGTACGGTTACGTTACCCAGTATGAAGCACTTCACTACGTCTCGTACGGAATGGTTCTGCTGGTTGCAGCGGAATGTGTCCGGGACGAAGAGGTTCGCAAAATATTCGCACTGGTCATGGTTATCTTCGGGGCCCTGTACGCCTTTTTTGCGATCGCGCAGGAGCTTACTTCCAACGGAAAAATCTTCTGGATTCATCATCCGCGATTCCACGGCTCGATCTATGGCAGTTACGTTGACCACGACCACTACGCCGGCCTGATGGAGATGCTCGCACCGGTTCCTCTGGTACTCACGATGGGCCACTTGTTCAGGGGCGGAAAACGAGCACTCGTTGGTTTCAGTTCTATCTTAATGGCCACCACGATTTTTCTTTCCGGGTCCCGGGGAGGAATGATTGCGTTCGTTTTCGAAATTGTTCTGTTTGCCGCCCTGACTTTCGCCCAGAGGAAAAATCCTCGGGTAGCTCGTGGTTTACTGGCTGCGTGCGTCTTGGTTCTCGGTTTCCTCGTCTTTCTGGGCAAAGGGCAGGTTCTTGGACGGCTTGGGGACCTGGGCCCGGGCATCCGTCTGGACATCACTAAGAACTGCCTGAAAATGTTCCTCCAGCGGCCTTGGTTAGGGTGGGGCTTGGGAACCTTCCCAACGGTGTACCCCGGTTATCGCACCTTCTACACGAATCTGTTCATAAACGAAGCGCATAACGACTACGCACAGCTGCTTGTGGAGACTGGCTTGCTTGGCTTCGGCCTGATGATCTGGTTCCTGATATGTTTATACCGCCGCGGATGGCCAACCTCTCGTCGTTGGGAGTTCAAATGGGACGGTGCCTTGTCACTCGCTGCTTTGCTGGGATGTAGTGGAATTCTAGTCCACAGCTTTGTAGACTTTAATCTCCAGATTCCTGCGAATGCGGCGCTGTTTTATGTGTTTTGCGCGATAGCAGCCTCCGAGTTCTCGTCGGAGTGGTCTCGTTCCAGGCGGAACCGAACCAGACAAGCAGAGACTGACCGAAATTTTGACGACCAGGCTCGTTTCGAATGAAGGCCAGGCATAACGTCTACAAAGAAGATTACCCAGCGGAGCGCAAGAAGATGGCTGCGTGCTATTCTACTCGGAACTTCGCCGAAGGCAGTTTGACCAGGAGGAAAGGATGTCGATGAAACGACTCGCAATCTTAGCTTTTCTGGCAGCCTGCATCATTGTTCCAGAGGCGATGGCGCAGAAGAACGAGCTGGCCGGGATGCTTGGGCGTACGTTCATCAGCGATCAGACCATCACTGGCAGCACCCTCACCGATAACAAACTACGTTTCGGAGACGGGTTAACACTTGAAGGGAACTATGCCCGTCACCTGATGGGTGCAGGATTGTTGTCGCTCTCGCTGGAAGTGCCGTTCCTGTTCAATCCTGACGAGGATTTGCATGCCGCGCTTCCCAACAGAATACCGGAAGACTACCGATCCTACTTCGTCACTCCCGCGGCGCGACTGAACATCTTTTCCAGCTTGGGAGTTTCTCCGTGGGTCAGTGTGGGCGGCGGATTTGGCCATTTCACCGAAAGCTCCAACCTGCTCTTCGGAGGAAAAAACCCAGGCAAAACCGGAACCACCACTGGGGTATTCCAGGTTGGTGCGGGTGTGGATGTAAGGCTCATCCGCAGGTTCAGTCTGCGCGCTGAAGTGAGGGACTTCTGGTCCGGTGTGCCGCAAACCAATGTGCCCACCGGCAACAGTCGCCAACATAACTTGTTTGCCGGTGCCGGTCTGATTTGGCACTTCTGAATTAAGGATATTCCCGCACTGACCGACGTTGGAGTTTTCGGGACTTTGGCTTTGTAGTGAATTGGGCAGGAGGCACGAACGGAAGGGTTGTTGTGGGTCGCTCTTCAGGTCCTGGGCTCCTGTCGGTCGCGTACCCTAGCCATCCGTTGAGCTACCTCGCTGGACTGGCTGGCTCGTCGCCCCGGCTCAGCACATACGCTGCTACCCCGACAACGATACCAGTACCAATTCCGATGGCCACAGGAGAATCGAGTGCCCCTCCAGCGGCTGCGGGCGCCGTTCCACCTCCTGCCCGCTTCTTCTTTTTGTTTTTGTCTTTCTCTGACTCTTCGTCTCGCGTCGTCTCCTGACCTTGCGCTAGCGTGGTCGTGCCGGTGCCATCGTTGACGGTCAATCCGCCCTTGCGAGCCATGATCCAGACCTTGCCATCTACGTCTCGAACTTCAAATTCAGTCAAAACGCCGGCGGATGGCGATACGGTGACGGAACCGGCGCGAGTCGCAAGCGATTTCGATGTCGAAACGGTTACGCCTCCGTGCTCCAAACTGACGCGATCGCCCTCATACTGAACCAGGGAATCGTTCAGGACCAAAACCGTCGAACCTGTGGCGTTGATGTTCGCCACCGAGTCTCTATTTGTCTGCACCACGTCACCGGAGAAAATTGCCGAAGACCTGGGGATGCTGCTGCCATTGAGCATGGCGGTCCCGTGGCTGTAGAGCATGGCGCTGGCTTGGTCGCCCGCGAACAAGGCAGCCGGAAAAATGATGACCATCAAGCAGCTGAGGATCTTTACGTACAGAGCCCTTATCATTGCGTGGCCTTCCGCGCTCCAGGGGTAACTGCGTGATGTTATTCCGAATGCCCCTTTTGCGTCAATCAGGTTCTTCGAGTCGCGGGTTACTTCTGGGTCGCTCCGCTGAGTGTATCGATCTTCGCACAACATCCGTTCCAACGTACACAGCCGCTAGGCACGAGCGGGAAACGATCGAGTGAAAAAGAGCATTGGATGCACCTCCAGCGGTGCTCTCTGATTGGCATCGGTGAGTGTCACCGATTGCAGGTCCGCTCAAAGATTTCGCGGAGGGTGCATGATCGAATACTGCGACAGGTTCGAGAGTCCCCCTTTTCTCACTGGAGAAATAATGCGCTCTGTGCTCCCGCGATAAGTGCTCAAGCGACGCCTGGGACGGGACTGGAGTAGAGCGCGCGGGCTTGCTCGCGAATCATTTCCGCAGCGAATGACATCCGATCGAGATCTCGATCGACTGTCCGGCTCGGCCCCATAAAATCGATTGTGGTACCATTCGATGTTGTATCGCCTGCCGACATTTCGGCGAACGCAGGCCGACTCTCTTCCTTTTTGGGACGCAGGGCAGCAAGATTGCAAGAATGCTCCCTGAGACTACCCAGACGAGAACACCTGGCGAGTTCTATTTTTCGCGTGATAACCCTCTGGCTCTCGCATTGACTCCACGGGTCAGACCGTGGCTGTTACGAAATCAGAACAAAACCACCCATAATTCTTGAGGTCCGCATCCAAGTGATATTCAAGTTATGGTGAAAGTTGTTTTCTCACGAGGCCTAAGCAAGGAGACCCCCAGGTGCACTCAAAAGCAACAAATTCGAACAAAGAATCGATCAAGCCCGGAGCGAAGCAAAAAAAGCCCTACAGCCCTCCAAAGATTACGATCTTGACAGCGGATGAGGCCAAGACGGAGTTAACGCAGAAGGCTTTACCTGGTCAAGACGCAACCTCACAGATCCTGGCAGCAATAAACCGAAAGCGCTCGCTTCCAGGTAAAGCCAAGGGCGCAGCACGAAAGTAGCTTAAACGCGAAGTTCGATTCCGTTAGAAACCTTCAGTGTTGTTCGTTGCAATTCTCGTGTCGGGCGGTTTGAGTCCGGAATCTTAGATGAACCCTGGTTTCTGCTTGGCTTAAACGGGTATTTCCAGGACGTCTACACGGTGAGTCTGGCGAAGTCGATCATGCTCGCACCATCGGGCGGCGCCGTGGCGGCATGGGCCTCATCCGGGTTGACCGACTCACCCGGGCAGTCACTTCTAGATCAGGCGATGGTTTCGGCGCTTTACGGCAGCCAGTCGTTGACTATAGGTGAGGCGGCTGCTGTCGCGAAGAGGGCAGTGACCGTTCTAGACATTAGGCGGACATGGCTCCTTCTTGGGGATCCGGCAACCACGCTGCAGTAAGGATTCCAGACATTG
>Ga0210401_10000645_pt1 | contig 42163 bp, 36 predicted proteins | sample IncBWH32MmetaG_FD_150866 | JGI IMG/M metagenome (GOLD analysis project Ga0210401, IMG submission 150866) | Forest soil microbial communities from Barre Woods Harvard Forest LTER site, Petersham, Massachusetts, United States - Inc-BW-H-32-M | ecosystem: Environmental > Terrestrial > Soil >... | reverse complement strand
CGCCGGGCGGTTTCGGTGATGCTCCCGGTTTCGACAACCGATATCAGCGACCGCAGCATACGGATGTCGAGACTGATCAGGTTCATGTGTCAGGTTCTCAGGGACATCCGTTTTTCTGCTCAGAAACAATGCAATTTTCGTGCTAGCCGGACCGGTGGTCAATCCGAGTGCCGCTGGGATTCGGGCAATATTCGTTCGAATTACGTTTTTTGGGCCTTGTTTCTCGCGTGCGGAACGAAAGTCGACCATGGCAATACCCTGCGATTGCAAGAGCTGCTTCAATTGCCTGCTGCTTTTCAGTGAGCTCGGCCCCCGTCCCCCTTTGGCTTGATCGGCTTCTATCCGGCGACCGTCGGCAAGCCATCTCCCTCAGGCACCTTGAAGGTGACGGAGGATCGATCGCAATCCGACCTACCGCTCCAATCCGGCCGTTCCCAACAAGCCGTTCGCCATCAAGCCGGGTCCAAACAATCCCGTCGGCAAACGTCTGGATCAACATTTCCGGCGGAGGCTATGGCATGGTACGCCTTCATCGGAGAAGGTATCCAAATCCGAGTCTGTTGCCGTTGCGATGTGCCGGCATCGGTCAGGCCTTTGCGGCAGAATCTCCATCGGCAATCAGAAGCACTGACGCGCTGGACCGAGATAGGACCGCGTGCGCCACGCTGCCGAAATCGAGCTTTTCTCCCGGGATGCGGTCGACGCCAAGCACCACAAGATCGGTGTTGCTTGAGCGAATTTCCTGCAGGATGGCCTGCTCCGGCGCGATGTGGGCGCGAAGCACGGTTCTGACGTCGACGTTGTAGCGCGCCGCGGCTGCTGCCGTGTCCCTGAGTATCGCTTCCTCTCGACCGAGCGAAATGCTGGCGCTGCCTCGTCGCGAGCCCTTGTCGCGCGTGGTTGACACATAAATCACCCTCAGCGGGTCGGGGCTCACATGAGCGAGAGCGATGGCGACTTCGGCGCCGCGTCGCGAAACGGCGCTGCCTGAAACCGGTACGAGGATCCTGAGGCCGGGCGTGGCGGGTCGTTTGAGGTGAGGACCCCTGGCAACGGCGATGGCCATTGGGCTCCGAAAGCGGGCGCCGATGTCTTCGATTTTCCGATTGAAACCACCCTTGGCATCGAGCGTCTTGTCCATGCCCACGACGAGGAGGTCGAAGCCCTTCTTGGCCTCGTCCTCGATTGCTTCCGCTGGCGTTTCCCTGGGCACACGTGTCGTGATCTCGATATTGCCAGGGCTGTCGTCATCGGCTTCGGCGATCGATTTCGCCGCGTTCTTGACGACCACCTCGAGGCTCTCTTCGTCGCCCTTCTTGTCGCGGCGCTGCGCCTCGGGATCGACGTGAAGCACGGTGATCGGCAGTCCGCGCCAGCCGGCCAGCAGGCCGGCGATATGGGACGCGAATTTGGCATTGAGGCTCTCGTCGGCCGCGAGCAGCAGCCGCTCCAGATTGGCGACAAAGCCGTTCTGTTCGAATTCCTCCCGTTCCAGCCTTTCCTTCTCTTCCTTGTTGAGCGGAAGCCGCGCCAGCGCGGCACGCAGCATCGGCGGCATCGCCATCGTCGTCAGGACCGCCATGGTAATGATCATCGAAAACAGGTTCCGGCTCAGCACGCCCATAGACAGGCCGATCGTGGCGATGATGACCTCCGTCGAACCTCGCGCATTCATGCCACTGGCCAATGCGTAGGACTCGCGCCGTGTCAGGCCGCCCAGCGTGCCGCCCGCGAACGCGCCGCCAAATTTTCCGATGCTGGCGATCAGCACCAGAACTGCCGTCAAGATCAGGAGATTGGGATCCTTCAACACGGTCAGATCGGCGCTGAGTCCGGCCAGCCCGAAGAACACCGGCATGAACAGACTGCTGATCAGCCCGCGCAGCCGTTCGTCGATCTGTCGCGTCAGGATCGGCGACTCTCCAACCAGCACGCCGGCGACGAAGGCACCGAGAACCGTGTGTACGCCGATGAGATGCGTGATCATGGCCATGACGCTCATCAGGAGCAGGATCACCGTGACAACGGCCGCCGAACTGACGAGGTGGTCGTTTGCCCAGCGGATCAGGCGGAAGACCAGCCTTTGCCCAATGGTGAAGCTGATGGCAAGGAAGGCAAAGGTGCCGAACAGCGCCTGGGCGACAGAGTACACGTCGAGCGAGCCGTGCGCGGCGATACTGAAGATGATGGCGATGATGATCCAGCCGATTGTGTCGTCGATGATGGCGCTGGCGACAATGATCTGGCCGACGTTGCGCCGCATGAAGTTCATCTCGCGCACGACGACGGCCACGATCTTCACGGAGGAGATTGACAGTGCGGTGCCGAGAAACAGCGACGCGACGAGACGCGCTTCCGGATGTGGCAAGAGGTCTTGTGGCAGGAATTCGCCGAGCGCGAAGCCGCAGATGAAGGGAACGATGATCCCCGCGACAGAAATCGTTATGGCGGCCTTGCCGACCTTGCGTACCAGTCCGAGATCGGTCGCCATACCCGTCAGCAACAACAGCAACAGGATGCCGAACTGGGCGATGCCGTCGAGCAGGGCTTTTTGGTCAGGCGAAGACGGGAAGATCGCGTGTTGCGCCTCGGGCCATACCCAGCCGAACAGGGAAGGGCCAAGCAACAGACCGCAAAGAAGTTCGCCCACCACGGACGGCTGGCCAATGCGTTGCATCACCTCGCCAAGCCCGCGGCCTACGGCAATTAGGAGGGCGATCTGGACGAGCAGCAGGAATTCGGACGGACGCGTGGCCTGCTCGCCATCAGCGTCCGCAACCGTGATCATCAATAGAAGTGCGATTCCTGCCCACAATAGCGACTGGAGGCCGCTCCATCGCATTCGTGCTTCCCCTTTGAGAGGGAACAACGACTGGTAAGGCGGCGGGTTCCCGGATCACCGAGGCCCCACATCCAGAAGACCCGACGCTGCGGATGGCCTCAGGGGCCAGGAGCCGGCATGTATTGGCGCTCGGGCACCTTGTTGCGTTGGCGAGGGCTCCCCATGGTCATTCGCACCGCCGGAACCCACTTCGCCGGGACATGCGCTGGCACTTCCGGCCGCTCTACGTTTCGTTGGAGCCGGAGGGGAGACGCTGATGCGGGGTCGGCCGCCTCGCAGCAGCCGCCTCAAGCTCCAATACGATGTCGTGCAGCAGGCGCGCGGCCAGCGGATCAGTCACTTCGCGCTCTAAAACCCGGTATCGGTCAATGCGGACCTGTTGCTCTTGGAAGGATTCGGCGTCGGTCATGGTGGTGGCCTCCGCTAGTTTGACTCTTAGGCCGCCGCCCGGTTCATTCGCAATTTTCAGATCATTTTTCATAGTTTCTAATTGATGAACAACGGCCGCTGCCATGTTCTGGAGAAGCGAAGGACGCGCGTGGGCGATGGGAAGTCGGATGCCAACGGCAGGGGGGGCGCCAAGCCGGAGCCTGAGGTGGCGCAGAAGGCCGAGTTCGATACCGACCTTCCCCAGGACGATGCCAACACCGCCGAGGCACCACCGGCGAAGAGCGCAGGCTCACTCAATGGCCTCCATGCGTATCGCGAAGCATCGTATGTCTACGTTGGGCCAACTGCGACCATCGCCTGGCTCACATGCAAATCGCAGGGCCCCGGGTTCGCCACCCGGTCCCTGCGCCCGCTTTCAAGCCTCAATATCTGTGGCGGACGAACCGGCCTCGGCCTGCGAAAAGTCTCACGATCAGCAGCAGTAGAATTGCGCCGATGGCGGAATCGATGATTGCCGACACGATTCCCCTGCCAAGGTGCAGTCCAAGCCGCGGAAACAACAAGCTTGCTACGAAAGCACCCAGTACGCCCACGATCAGATCGCCCACAAGCCCAAAACCAGCTCCTCGAACGATCTGTCCGGCCAGCCAGCCTGCAGCGATACCGACAATGAGAATGACCAACAGGCTCTCAGCCGAGAGATGCATTTTTCTAATCCTTTGGAGCGTGGTGCTGGCCCGACAAGTCCAAGCCAGAACAGAAGTTCCTCGTGAACAATCATAATTTTCCTCAACGCAGGCCCAACTGATATGCCGCATTCCAAGATTCGAAGCCCGGGGCGAACGGGACTGGGGCTACTTGGTCCCCGGAGGAACTGCATAGGATCAGCGTCCTCTCCACCTGCCTCACATCGTCTTCCAGTCTCCTGTCCGCTCGAACGCGAACGCCGCGCGATAGATTGCTGGCTCGTCGAAATGGCGGCCGACCAGCATCAGTGAGACCGGCAGGCCACCAGCCATGCCGCAAGGGATGGCCATCGCCGGATGATGGCTGATGTCGAACGGTGCGGTATTGGCAATCATATCAAGCGCCCGGCCGACATAGACTTCGCGGCTTGCATCGGGCGCCGGCAACTCGGTCGCCTTGATGGGCGTGGTCGGCATGGCCAGCAGGTCGTATTCGGCGAGCACGGCATCGTAAGCCGCGGTCAGCCGGCGGCAGATGTTCATCGCTTTGCCGTAATAGCGGCTGCCATGGTATTTGCGGATATACGTGCCAAACATGGTGAAGAGCTTGGTCGTCTCGGATAGTTCGTTGGCGCGCGCTCGCCAGCCGCGATGAAAATCCATCAGGCTCGTCACGTAGAGGTCGGGCCGGCTCACTCCGTAGCCGTCACCCCACATCATAGTTTGGGTGAGGCCTTCGACCCCGATCGGCATCCAGATGGCACCTGCCATCAAATGCATCGGGATCGAGACCTCGCGGGCCTCGGCGCCCAGGCCTTCCAACCGGCCGAGCGCGGCACGGACTTTCTCGTCGACGTCAGGCTCCGCGTTCGGCTGCGCGAATCCTTCCCTCACCACCGCGATCTTCATGCCCTTGATGCTTGCATCGGCAGCCTTGGTGTAGGGGTGAACCTTCACGTCGTATTGCCGCGGATCATAGCCGTCCGGACCGGCCAGCACTTCCAGAAGCAGTGCGTTGTCGGCGACGGTCGAGGTGATCGGCCCGGTATGGTCCACATAGATCTCGATCGGCATGATACCCGTATAGGGAACCAGTCCGTGTGTCGGCTTCATGCCGTAGGTTCCGCAGAACGACGAAGGCATGCGGATCGATCCGCCCTGGTCACCGCCGAGCGCCATATCGACCTCGCCGAGCGCGACCAGTGCGGCGCTGCCCGATGACGAGCCACCGGCCGAGTAGCCCATCTTGTGCGGATTGTGCACCGGTCCGGCCGCGCAGGTGTGGCTGCCGCCGGAGAGGCAAAAGGACTCGCAATGCGCCTTGCCAACGATGGTGCCCCCGGCGTCGAGGATCCGTTGCACCACCGTGGCGTCGATATCGGGGACATAGCCTTCGAGGGTGGAGGCGCCGTTCATCATCGGCACGCCAGCGAGCATGATGTTGTCCTTGAGCACCACGCGCTTGCCCTTCAGCTTTCCGGTCGGCGCCCCTTCGACCACCGTTTTGACGTACCAGGCATTGTGCTTGTTCTCCTCGCCAAGGGGACGATAGCCGGGCGTGCGCGGATATTTCACGATGGGCAGGTTGTCGGGCATCGCGTCGACCACATTGTAAGCGGCGACGCTCGGGCGCATCAGATTGATGAAGGACTGGACATCGTCGCCGGTCAGCGACAAGCCCACTTCATCGGCGACGGCGCGGAGCTGGTCGGGTGTTGGGACTTGAACCGCCATGGGATCCTCCCCTGTTTGCACGATCGGAATAACCGCGGCTGTGCCGCCTCGCTTCACGGCGAGAGATAGCGCAGCAGATTTGCATCGGCACGGACCCGCCCCGACGGGCCTTCGAGTGCGATCGAACCGCGGTCCATGACATAGGCATACTGGGCGACGGACAGCGCGAGCTCGATGTGCTGCTCGACCAGAACGAGGCTGATGGATTTGGCGAGCTCCACGAGCCGCTCGGCGATTTCGTCGATCACGCCGACCCACACCCCTTCGGTGGGCTCGTCCAGCATGAGCAGCGTCGGCCATCCAACCAGCGCGCGCCCGATCGCGAGCATTTTCCGCTCGCCGCCCGACAGCGTGGCGGCGGTCTGGGCGAGCCGCTGGGCGAGCTTGGGAAAAATCGCAAGCACCCGATCGATACCCGACTTGTCTTTCTGGTTGATGGCGCCCAGCAGCAGGTTTTCGCGCACCGTCAAGCGATCGAAAATCCCGTGCTCCTGCGGCACAAAGCCGAGACCTCGGCGAACGCGGCGCTCGCTTGGCTCCTCCATCGTCTGTTGCTGGTCGAAACGGATGATGCCGCTCATGGGCCTGATCTCGCCGGCGATCGTCTTGAGCAGCGTGCTCTTGCCCGCCCCGTTGCGGCCGAGAATGGCCACCGCGCCGCGCGGCGGCGCCAGCATGGTCAGGTCGAACAGGACCTGGCTGCGGCCATAGCCGGCATTGAGATGCTGCACGTCGAGCAGGCTTGGTCCGTCAGACACGGCTGGTGTAGACCTCCCGGACCTTGATCGAACGCTCGATCTGCTCGACGCTCCCCTCGTCCAACACCCGGCCCTGGTCGAGCACCGTCAGATGATCGCACAGGTTCTTGATGAAGTCGATGTCGTGTTCGACGATGACCAGCGTGCAGTGTGATCTGATCGGACGGAGCAGCTCTCCGGTGACGCGGCGCTCTTCCGGGCTCATCCCTGCGGTCGGCTCATCAAGCAGCAGCAGCTTCGGCCGGCTCGTCAGTGCCAGGCTGATCTCGAGCCACTGTTGCTGACCATGGCTGAGTTCGCCTGCGAGATCATTGGCTCTGTCGGCAAGCCGAAAGCGATCGAGCGCCGCCATCGCCTCGCCGTCGAGCGTGCGGCGCGTCCGCGAGCCCAGCAGCGACGGCAGGCCGTCTCGCGACTGAAGCGCAAGCAGCACGTTGTCGTAGGTCGACAGTTCAGGGAATACCGAGGTGATCTGGAACTTGAGACTCAATCCGGCCCGCGCGCGTTCGAACGGAAGGGCCGCCGTCATGTCTGCCCCGTCGAAACGGATGGTGCCGCTGGTCGGAGCGTGCGCGCCGGCGATCGTCTTGAGCAGCGTGCTCTTGCCCGAACCATTGGGCCCGATGAGGCCATGGAAGGTGCCGGCGCGCACTGCAAAATCGATTCCGTCGAGAGCGCGGAGCTGACCGAACGTCTTGGTGAGAGAAGTGACCTCCAGCAGTGCCATCCGGGTCAGCCCTGCTGCCGCGCGCCTTTGCGGCGTAAACCGTACGAGCCGATCCGCTCCCGGGTGCTGACGGCGATGCCGAGAATGCCGCTTGGCTGGAACATAATGGTCCCGAGCAGAAGGAGACCGAGAAACACCGGCCAGAATTGCCTGATGCTCTCGATGTCGGCCAGCACATAGGTGAGGATTTCGATCACCGCGGTGCCGATCACCGGTCCGATCAGGGTGCCAGAGCCTCCGAACAGGCAATAGATCACCGCCTGGGTCGAGAGGCCAGGTCCCATATTGCCCGGGCCGATGAAACCCTGGTGATAGCTATAGAGCGCACCGGCGAGGCCCGAGATCATGCCTGCCAGCGAGAACACCAGCACCTTGAAGACCTGAACGCGATAGCCGAAGAAATCGAGCCGTTCCTCGTTCTGGCGCATGCCGGCGAGCACGAGGCCGAGCTGTGAGCGCACCAGGGCGCGGGCCCCCAGATAAACCACGAGCAAGCTGATACAGGCGAGCGAATAGAATTCCGTACCTTCCACGAACTCATAGGATCCGATCTGCAGCAGCTTGATCGCGGAAAGGCCATTGCCGGCGCCGACATACTGCCACCCCGAGACGAGACGCTCGGCCGCATAGGAGCCCGTGAGCGTGCCGAGCGCGATGAAGATCGGGGTTGGGCGGCGCCCGAGCAGCAGGAACAGGGCGACAACGAAGCCAAACAGGAGCCCGACGATCATGGCAAGCGGCAGGGTGAGCCAGATCTGGCTTACCCCGAGATCGCGGCCGACAAGGGCGATCACGTAGCCGGGCACGCCGAAGAACAACGCCTGGCCGAAGGTCATGATTCCGGAGAAGCCCCAGCACAGGTCGAAGCTGATCGCGAGCAATGAGAGGATGACAATGTTGGTGATCAGCGTAATCAACTCCGGACGGCGGTTCAGCGCAAGCGGCGCCACCAGCATGATCGCGAGAACGGCAAGCTCGATGAGGGGCAGCACACGGAGCGGGCGATGCATACCGCTCCGTTTCGACGACGCTCTGTCGGATGCGACGCTTTGCTGTGCGGACACCAGGCCCTTGCCTTCCAGACATCGGGTTACCGCGTCGCGCAATTGCTCAGGGCGCGGCCGTTACTGCTCGGTTTGAATGATGCGCGCTCAGCATTCCTTCGGGTCAACCAGAGCGGCCTTGCTGATCACTTCGTATTTGGTCCTGTCGCCCTCGAGCCGACAGACCGCCACATACATGTTCATCTTGCAATGCATTTTGCCCGACACCATCTCGGCTGGCCCGCCGGGCCCGTTCTCCAGCTTGCCCGTGTCCATTGCGGCTGACACCTCCTCGCGCCCCAGCTTGCCGCCGGTTGCCTTGACGGCGGCCTCATAGAATTTAATACCCCGATACATGCCTGTGGCGGCGCTGCCGGCAGTAAATGGAAACTTCGTATCGGGAAATTTCTTCGCATATCCGGCCTGCAGCTCCTTGTCGAAAGGATCGTCAAGCGCCTGGAAGTAGTCGAGGCACGTATAGAGGCCTTCCATCTCCTGGGCCGGCACGTAGTTGAGCAGGTTCTCATCGAAATAGACGCAGGTCAGGATTCCGCCGTTCTTCTGAAAGCCGGATTCGTGGAGCTGTTTGCAGAACGGCTGCAGGCCGGGCGGTATGACGGTGTTGAACACGCAGTCGACCTTGCCATCGCGGATCTTACTGATCGTCGCGGAATATTCGAGCTGATCGAGCGGATAGTATTCCTCAAACACCACCTCTCCGCCGTTCGCCTCGATCACCTTGTGGGCATATTTGTTGAGCAGCTGCGGCCACACATAATTGGCAGACGGCATCGCGAAGCGCTTCTTGCCGAGCTTCTTGATGAGATATGGGATCAGCTCATCGCATTGCTGGGCGGGGGTTGGGCCGGTGCAGAACAGGTATTTGGTGCATTCCTGGCCTTCATACAGCTGCGGGTAGATATAGAGGGTGCGACCACGGTTGACGATCGGGTCCTTGATCGCCTGACGCATCGCGCTGGTAATACCGCCGAGCACGACGTCGACCTTGTACTCCTGAATGAGCTTGCGGACATTGCCGACGGCGATCTTCGGGTCGGAGGCGGTATCTTCGAGATACAGCTCGATCGGGCGGCCGAGAATCCCGCCGCCCTGGTTGATCTGTTCGACCGCGTATTGTGCCACCTGCCAATTGGCGTTGCCGCCGGGCGCGATCGGTCCGGTAATGTCGGTCGCAATTCCCATTTTGATCGGGCCGTCCGCATGGGCCCATTCGGGGCGAAGCAGGAAGCCGCCGGCAAGCCCACCGATCCAGCCGGCTGCGGTCAGCGCCGCGCTGCCACGCAGTAGCTGGCGGCGATCGATGGTCTGTGAGTGGCGCACGTGTGAAGACTGCTTGAACATGGCTAAAGTCTCCCCTTGCCGATAAGGCCTTCCGGCCTGAATTTCACGATGGCGAGTGCAATGATGAACACCAGCGGGTCGGCCAACACCGGATACACCAGCCAGGGCAGCCCGGCCGCCATACTGCCGACCAAGGAGGCGCCCAGCACCGGGCCCTCGAAGCTGCCGACGCCACCCAGCATGACGGACAGGAACGCCTGGACGAGGAAGCGGATACCGATGTCGGCAGAAAGTCCGTAGAGCGGGACGATCAGGGCGCCCGCGAGTCCGGCCAGCGCCGAGCCAAACGCGAAGGTGGCTGTATAAAGCCGCGCCGTGGAGATGCCGCAGGCACGCGCCAGCATCGGGTTCTCGAGGGCGCCGCGGATGCGCAGACCCATCATGGTCCGGGCAAGAAAGAACCAGCTCGCCAGCACGACAATGATCGTCGTGGCAATAATGGCCGTGCGCCACACCGAGAAATCGACGCCGCCGACCGAGATGACCCCGGATGCCGGTTCAGGGATGGCTTTGTAGTGGCCGCCAAGGAGCCCGCGAATGATCTCGCGGATGATCAGTCCGGTCGCAAAGGTCCCCAGCATCGCCATGATCGGATTGGGGTAGAAGCGACGAATCACCGCGCGCTCGAGCACCAGTCCGACGAGTGCAAGCACCAGCGGCGCTGCGATGATCCCCAACCACAGGGGCAGCGCGCGCTCGTGAAACAGGTAGAGCGTGTAGGCGCCGAGGAGAACGAACTCGCCATGGGCGAAATTGAAAATGCCCATCATGCCGGCAATTACGCCGAGACCAAGCACGATGAGCACCATCACTGAGGTGAAGGCCAGGATATCGAAGGCGAGCTTGATATCGGATTCCATTGCGGCTTCCGCTTTGCTCAGCGTCAGCCAGGACTCTTAGCATGCTGCGCCCGCGCATGCACCGCCGGCGCGTTCCGTTTGGAGGCAAATGCGGTGCCGATGTCGGTATCTAGCTCCGTATCCGGACCTTCGATCGGAGTGCGCATGGATAAAGCCGGCCGGCGCTTTCAGTTCACGAGGCGTTGTGGAGATGCCGTTCCGACACCCGTATGAAATCGATTGCAGAATTGGTGGGCCCTGCCTCGCGTGTTAAGAGAGGCGCGACAGCAAGATGCGAGCTGCCGAAAATGCTCGCTGAAGGATCGGGGCCAATTGGAGCGGTCCATTGAGCTCGTCGTCTTGGTTCGGCGCGATGATGGATTTCGACCTCCGTGTCGCTTGGGAGGACGACGAACGCGTCTTTTACAGAAATCAACGGAATCGCGCGGACGAGCCCGCCGTGCTGGCCGTGCTGCCTCGCTCCGAGCACCCCACACCGCTGGTGCTCGAAAGGTTCGCACACGAATACGCATTGAAGGACCAGTTGAGCAGCGCATGGGCGGCGCGGCCGTTGCAGCTGTTGCGCGAGCATGGCCACGTGATGCTGGTGCTCGAAGATCCCGGAGGTCGTCCGCTCGAAGAGCTGCTTGGCGCTCCAATAGCGATCGGCCGATTCCTGCCCCTTGCCATCAGCATCTCGAGCGTCCTTGCCAAGGTGCATCGACAGGGCCTGGTTCATAAGGACATCAATCCCGCCAACATCCTGGTGGACGAACTGACCGGAGACGTACGGTTGTCCGGATTCGGCATGGCCTCTCGCCTGCTCCGTGAGCGCCAATCACCGAATCCTCCGGAGATCATAGCCGGGACTTTGGCCTACATGGCACCCGAGCAGACCGGGCGGATGAATCGCTCGATCGACTCGCGGAGCGACCTCTATGCACTCGGCGTCACGTTCTATCGGATGCTGACCGGCTCCCTTCCGTTTTCGGCCGCCGACGCGATCGAATGGATTCATTGCCACGTTGCGCAAGCGCCGACCCCTCCGAGCGAGCGGCTCCAGACCATCCCTGAGCCTGTCTCGTCGATTGTCGTGAAGCTTCTCGCCAAGAATGCCGAGGAGCGTTATCAGACCGCGAATGGGGTTGAGAGCGATCTTCGGCATTGCCTCATGGAATGGCAGGCGCGAGGTCGCATCGACGATTTCCAGCTCGGCAAACAGGACACGCCGGATCGGCTGGTGATTCCCGAAAAGCTGTATGGCCGGGCGAAGGAGGTCTCGGCGCTGATTGCCTCCTTTGACCGGATCGCGGACGGCGGTCGCGCCGAACTGGTGCTCGTGTCGGGCTATTCGGGTGTTGGCAAGTCGGCCGTCGTGAATGAGCTGCAAAAAGCGCTCGCGTCGTCGCGCGCGTTGTTTGCCGCCGGCAAGTTTGACCAGTACGAGCGCGACATCCCTTATTCCACGTTGGCGAAAGCCTTCAAGAATCTGGTGCGGCCGCTGCTGGGTCGACCCGATGCCGAACTGGGTGTCTGGCGTGACGCTTTTGGCGAGGCACTGGGCCTGAATGGGCAGGTGATGGTCGATCTCGTCCCGGAACTGAAACTCATCGTCGGAGACCAGCCAAGGATTGCCGCTCTGCCGCCGCAGGAAGTCAGGCAACGGTTTCAGGTCCTGCTCGGCCGTTTCTTAAGTGTATTCGCGCGGGCGGAACATCCCCTCGTCTTGTTTTTCGACGATCTGCAATGGGTCGATGCGGCGACGCTCGACGTGCTCGAGAATCTGCTGACCCAGGGCAACATGCACAATCTGCTGCTGATCGGAGCTTATCGCAGCAACGAGGTCGGCCGCGCGCATCCACTGATGCGCAAGCTCGAAGCGATCCGCCATGCCGGAGCGACCGTTGGTGACATACCTCTTGCACCTCTCACTCCAGAGGATCTGCGCAGGCTGCTGGCGGATACCTTGCACTGCGAGCCGGCCCAGGCGGCAGGGCTGCTACAACTGATCTACAACAGAACGCTCGGCAATCCGTTCTTCGTCATCCAACTGCTGACGGAGCTGGCCGAGGAGCGGCTCATCCAGCACGACGCCCACGGGACGTCCTGGCACTGGAATGTCGACCGCATCCGCGCCAAGCCGCACTCGGACAATGTGGTCGATTTGATGGTTGCCAGGCTGCGGCGGTTACCCGATGGCACCCGGGACCTGCTCAAGCTGCTTGCCTGCATGGGCAGCCTGGCTCACAGCAAAACTTTGCAGATCGCCTATGACGGGCCGCGTGAAAAACTGGAAAAAGCGCTGCTGGATGCGAGGCGGGCCGACCTCATCATGAGCGTGGACGGTTCGTACAAATTCCTGCACGACCGTATTCAAGAGGCCGCCTATTCGTTGATCGAGGGCGGCCGGCGGGCCGCGGCCCATGTCCGGATCGGACGGATACTCCTCGCTCGCCTGACAAAGGATGAAATCTCCGATCAGCTGTTCGACATCGTCAACCAGCTCAATCATGGCGTCGCAATCGTTTCCGGCGGTGGGCAGGATCAGCAGACGGCAGAGTGTGCCGATGACGCCCATCTCTTCACCGAACTCGACGAGCGGCTGCGCATCGCGGCGCTCAACCTGCGGGCCGGACGGCGCGCCAAGTCGTCGACCGCCTACGCCTCGGCCCGCAACTATCTGAAGGCCGGGATTGCGCTGCTGGGGTCCGCCGGTTGGGGGAAAGACAACGAGCTCACCTTCGGCCTGCACCTCGAACGGGCCGAATGCGAGTTCCTGAGCGGCAATCCCGAAATCGCCGAGCAACTCATCGCGGAGCTGCTCGGGCGTGCGGCATCCAAAGCCGATCGCGCGGCCATCTATCGCTTGAGGATCGTTCTCCATGTCATGAAATCGGAATACCCGCGCGCCGTCGAAGCCGCCCTCATATGTCTTCGGCTGTTCGGGATCGAGATGCCTGCCCATCCGAGCGATGCCCAGGTCAAGACCTCATACGAGGAGGTCTGGCACAATCTGGGAGGGCGCTCGATCGAGAGCTTGATCGACCTGCCGCTCATGAGCAACGGGGACATGCTCGCGGCCGTGGCAATCCTCTCGGATCTTTCGGCGCCCGCGCACGTCACCGATCTCAATCTGGTTCGTCTCAACACCTGCTGTCTGGTCAATCTGAGCCTGAAATTCGGAACGACGTCAGCCACGACGTTCGGCTTCGCATGGTTCGGTGTTTTGCTAGGCCCGGTGTTTCATCGTTATGGCGAAGGTTACCGTTTCGGCGAACTGGCGGTGCGGCTCGCCCAAAAGCACGGATTTCTTGCCCATAAGGCCAAGAGCCAGCTCGCAAAGAGCCTGCTCGCTTTCTGGAGCCAGAACATCACGACGGCAGTCGATCTCACTGCTGCGGCATTTCAGGCTGCGCTCGACACGGGTGACTACACCTTCGCCTGCTACAGTCACAACTACAGGGTAGAGACCCTCCTCGTCCGCGGCGACCACCTCGATGAGGTCTGGCAGGAGACGGAAGCGGCGTTCGCCTTCGCTCGCAAACTCAATTTCCGCGACGCCGCGGACATCATCGTCAGCCAGCAGCGTTTCATCCAGAACATGCGCGGACGGACCGCCCACTTCTCGAGCTTCAGCGACGCGCAGTTCGATGAGGCGACATTCGAGGCGCAATTGACCCCGGATCGAATGGCGACGATGGTCTGCTGGTACTGGGTGCTCAAGCTTCACGCCCGGTTCATGTCTGGCGACTACGAGGCGGCGGTCACGGCGGCCGCCAGCGCCAGAGCGTTGCTATGGTCGTCGGACGCGCAGATCCACGTCGCCGAATATTGCTTTTACCATGCATTGGCAATTGCCGCGGTTTGCGGCGCGGCCCCCGCAGGACAGCGTGGCCCCGCCCTGGCGTCCCTCAGGGCGCATCTGGTGCAATTGAGCGAATGGGCCGACAATTGCGCCGCGGTGTTCCGTGGAAGGCACGCCTTGGTCGCCGCCGAGGTCGCCCGCCTGGAGCACCGCGAGCTGGATGCCGAGCACTGCTACGAGGACGCCATCCGGCTGTCCCGCGAGCACGGTTTCATCGAGGACGAAGGCCTCAGCCATGAGCTCGCCGGGCGGTTCTATTCGGGCCGCGGCTTCGAGACGATCGCTCAGACATATTTTCGCAACGCCCGCTATTGCTACCTGCGCTGGGGCGCGCTCGGCAAAGTGAAGCAGCTCGATGAATTGCATCCCCTTCTCAGCGAAGGAGGCCCGTTGCGCACCGGCAGCGGCACGATCGGCGCTTCGATGGAATCCCTCGACCTTGCCAGCGTGATCAAGCTGTCGCAGGCGCTCTCGAGCGAGATCGTCTTCGAAAAGCTGATCCAGCAACTCATGGCCATCGCGATCGAGCATGCGGGTGCCGATCGGGGCCTGTTGATACTCTGCTCGGGCGACGACGCCAGGATCGAAGCGGAGGCCAAGACTGATCGCGATGGTCTCGAGGTCCGCCTGATCCGAACGGCGGCGACCGGATCAGAGCTTCCGTTGACGATGTTGCAGTACGTGCTGCGGACAAGGGAAAGCGTCGTGCTGAGCGACGCCCTGGTTGACAATGAATTTTCATCGGATGGCTACTTCGCTCGCAACCGATGCCGTTCGGTGTTCTGCTTGCCGTTGGTTCGGCAGGCAAAACTGATCGGGGCTCTATATCTCGAAAATAGCCTGACACCTCGCGCATTCTCGCCGGCTCGCGCGTCGTTGCTCAAGCTGCTCGCCTCCCAGGCGGCGATATCGCTCGAGAACAGTCATCTCTACCATGAATTGGCCGAACGCGAGGGACGGATCCGGCGCCTCGTCGACGCCAACATCATTGGAATCGTCATCTTCGATTTCGAAGGTCGGATCATCGAGGCCAATGACACCTTTCTCCGCATGCTGGGCTTCGACCGAGACGATTTCGTTTCCGACCGCGTGCGCTGGACGGATTTGATCCCGCCGGAATGGCGCGGTCGGGCTGCGCAGGCGCTGGAGGATGTGAAGATCACCGGGACGACAAAGCCGTTTGAGAGGGACTATCTGCGGAAGGATGGGAGCCGCGTGCCCGTGCTGATCGGCGCGGCGAGCTTCGAGGACGGCGGCAACCAAGGGGCGGCTTTCGTGCTTGATCTGACCGAGCGCAAACGGGCCGAGGAGCTGTTCCGCCAGATGCAGGCGGAGCTGGCGCACGCGAACCGCGTCGCCACCATGGGTCAGTTCACCGCCTCGATCGCACACGAGATCAGCCAACCCCTCACCGCGGTCGATACCAACGCAAGTGCCGCGCTGCGCTGGCTTGCCAGGGATCCTCCGGATCTCGGAAGAACGCAAGAGTCACTTGAGCAAATCATTAGCGACACTGGCCGCGCGGGCAACATCATCGCCGGAATTCGCAATCTCATCAGGAAGTCGGCTCCACGTACCGAAAGTTTCGACCTCAACGAGGCGGTGCGCGAAATCGGCGATTTGGCCCGCAGCGAAGCCACCAAACACGGCGTCATAGTCCAGACCAGCCTCGCAGCAGGCTTGCCGTTGATCAGCGGAGATCGGGTTCAGCTGCAGCAGGTCATACTCAACCTCGTCGTGAATGCCATTGAAGCAATGAGGGGCTCGGACGACGGAAGGGAATTGATCATCAGCACCGCTGAGTTCGACCAGGGCGCCGTGACCGTGGCGGTTCAGGACTCCGGTCCCGGGCTTGAGACTTCGAAGTCTGAGCGCATTTTTGACGCCTTCTACACGACCAAGCCGAGTGGTCTGGGCATGGGCCTCTCGATATGCCAGTCAATCATCCAGGCCCATGGCGGCCGCATCTGGGCTGCAAGAGCCGAACCGCGTGGCGCCATCTTTCAGTTCTCGATACCGATTGCGCGCGGAGATGCTGAAGCAAGTAGCCTGGCGTCATCGATCGAGGATGTTTTGTCTCGGAAAAGGCAGTCTGCAAATTGAAGAGTGCGCCGTCTGGCAAGACGGGACGAATTGAAAAGGGTGTATGGCGACCGCGTCGAGCAAACTCGGCTCCTCGACTTCGCCATAGTTCATCGCACGCTCGAGGCATCGGAAGCGGATAAGCGGCGACAACGCGGCGTCACGCGACGTGCTTATTCATCAGACTCAGGATCAGGGCGTCGAGGCTGTACGGCCCGGCGCCGGCCGAGACGACGATGATCAGCATGAAGGCATAGAGCGTCTCAGGCAAATAGAGCCAATCGTCGATGCGATCCGCTTCATCGATCGGCTTGTAGAGGTTGATTCGCTGCCGCCCGGACGTGACGATGGCGACGAGGATGATGACAAGCAGGCCAAGCGCTGCGAGTGGCGCCAAGAGCCCGACAAGGACGCCGCCGCCGGCGGCGAACTCGACCGACGGCACCCACCATTGGTTGAAGCCCACCGCTGGAGCGCCGAGTTCCTTGAGTTCATCAGCGAATAAGCGGTGGCGCTCTGCGTTGAACAGTTTGTGATATCCCGACAGCATGAAGAAGGCCCCGACCGCGATCCGGTTCAGGGTGAGCGCGAGGTCGGTCCACCCGACACCAACGAACAGTACATCCATCATGATCCATCTCGTGACGGCTGCGAGGTAATCGGCCACGTATCTGGTGGCTTCGTGGCGAACATGTCAACGTATTGGCTCGACCCATTGAGCACGCGAGGGCCCCGGCTCGAAGGGATCGCCGAAGTACTGCGTCTCACGAGCGACCTTCCCGTCTCTGAACTCCATGATGCTCACCGTGTAAGCTGGCAACCCGTCGTATGTAAGGACGAATTCGGTGACCCAAAGGTCGGCAGCACCGAGCATGCGTCGCACCGTAAAGCGCTTCTTGTTTGGCTGCGCAAAACGAGATGTCTGAATATTGCGTCGACCGCGGATCCGCTCCCCGGACTGCGGATACTCAAGCACGGCATCGTCGCGGTAAATCTCGTGCTCCGCCTCGAAGTCATTCGCGTCTGACGCTGCCCAGTGACGATCCAAAGCCGCTCGAATGGTCTGGTCTTGATTCATTGTCTTCCCTCACGAGGCTGGCAAGGCATGATGTTGTACCAAAAAAACGGACATGCGTCGAACGGGATGTCCGCTGGGGTCGATATCCATTTCATGGTTGGGATCCTGTGCGCATCGCCCGTACATGGATCGCGCTGATGAAGCGGCTCGACCGGCCAGCCGGAAGCGGATCGAGGCGCTGATGGAACGTGGCTTCCATCGCGCCGGTGATGTCGACAATCGGCTTGGCTTCTTACGTCGGTCAAATCGGCGTATGATATGGATCGGCAGCCGCCATGATCCGGCGTGCCGGTCAAAGAGAAAGCAACCAAGGACAAGTCAGGAGAAACACCATGATCCGCAAGGCAAGAGCCATATGGCACGGTACAGGCCGAGCAGGAAGCGGCAGTCTCTCGAGCGATTCCGGCGTGCTCGCCGACACACCGTATTCGTTCAAGACCCGGTTCGAGAATGAGAAAGGGACCAATCCCGAGGAACTGGTCGCCGCCGCTCATGCCGGCTGTTTCACCATGGCGCTGGCCTTCGCTCTGCAGGCCGCAGGTGTCACGCCGACGGAACTCTCGACCGAGGCCGCGGTTACGCTCGAGCCGGACGGACAGGCGTTTCGCATCAGCCGCTCGGCATTGACCTTGCGCGCCAAGGTGCCAAATCTTGACGACGCGGCTTTCGCGCGCATTGCCGGCGAGGCGGAGAAGAATTGTCCGGTATCAAAGGTTCTCAACGCCACCATCACCCTGGACGCGAAATTGATCCGGTGACCGGAAACTCGGCTTCCAGCAGGCAAAGGATGGGACCCATGACCCACACTCATCAACCCGATCAGGCCGAATTCAGAGCGATCCTGCCTGAAGACATTGACTGGAAGCCATTCCCCGCATTTCCGTCCGGGGCGCGTCTGGCGGTTGTCGTCGGCCACCCGACCCAGCCCGGTCCGTACGTTGTCAGGGTCAAGGTGCCCGATGGTACGAAACTGATGCCGCACAAGCATCCGGAAGACCGCATCTATACCGTGATGTCGGGAGTGTTCTACATCGGGCTCGGTGAGACCTTCGATGGCGACAAGGTGAAAGCCTATCCGCCAGGAACTGTCATCGTTCTGCCAGGCGAGACCTGGCATTTCCATTGGGCGAAGTCCGGCGAATACGTCACGCAGGTGACGGCCATCGGCCCGCTGGGCCTCGAATATCACGACCCGCACGACGATCCGCGCCATCAGCACACGTAAGCCACTTCGACCTCGGGAACTGCGCAGGTGGAACCGTCGCATGCAAAAGGTCCGCCAAAGATGATCATCATCGGCATTGAGGCCGTTCCACTGCGCATCCCGTTCAAAGCCGGTAGCAAATCTGCCTCTTCCGCCTGGGGCGACAGCAACCTGCCGGCCGCGGACTCGTTGCTCGTCAAGGTGACGACGGATCAGGGGCTGGTGGGATGGGGCGAGGCCTTTGGCTTCCGCGCGGTCGCCTCCGCGAAGCTCGCCGTCGATCAACTGGTTGCGCCGCTTTGCATCGGCAAGGACGCGACGCGGATCGAGCCGCTGATGCTGGATGTCCAGAAGAAGCTGCACGTGTTTGGACGGGGCGGTGCCCTTGCCTTCGCCGTCTCGGCGGTCGACATCGCTCTTTGGGATATCGCGGGTAAGGCCGCAAATACGCCGCTGTGCCGCCTTCTGGGCGGCGGCGCGGATGAACTGGACTGTTATGCGAGCCTGGTCCGCTATTCGGAGCCTTCGCTTGTCCGCGCCGCAGTACGACAAGCGATCGAAGCAGGATTTCGCACGCTCAAACTTCACGAGCTAGACCTCGCGGCGATTCGCGCCGCCCGTGAGGAAGCTGGTCTCGACATCGACCTGACAGTCGACGTCAATTGTCCCTGGACGCTCCACGAGGCGCGACGAATGGCGGAAGAGCTCAACGCGATCGACCTGAAATGGCTGGAGGAGCCGCTCTGGCCGCCAGAGAATTTTGCGGGTCTCGCTGAGCTGAAAAGGACTGGCGGCATCCCGATCGCCGCCGGCGAGAATGTCTACACGCTGATGGACTTCGAGCGCCTGTTGGCCGCTGACGCGGTGGACTTCGTTCAACCGAGCTCTGCCAAGATGGGCGGCATCAGTGAGCTGCGCAGAATCTTTCCACTCGCCGCAATCCACAACATCCCGGTGATGCCGCACTCGTTTTACGATGGGCCCGGTCTGCTGGCGGCGATCCACGCGACCGCCGCGCTTGGAACGACGGATTCCATGATCGAGTGGCGTTGGTTCGATCTCGAAGCCACAATTTACGGCGATGCACTGCATCAAAAGCGGGGCCGGATTTCAGTGCCGCAGGGCCCGGGCCTCGGGATCGACCCGGATCCGGATGTGATCAGGACCTACGGCTGGAAATAGAGCCATGACCGATGCCTGCGAGATCGTCATGAATCCGGCTGCGGCTGGCCGAGCCTCACCGGCCGCTTTACGCTATTGCATCAACTCGGGCTCCTTGCGCTTGATTCCGCGTGATCAATGGAAGAAGGTTGCGGAGCCTATCTCAATCAACTGGAGGACGTCGAATGACAACGGAACGCGCGGTCCTGGCCGGAGGCTGCTTCTGGGGCATGCAGGATCTCATCCGAAAACAGCCGGGCGTGATCTCGACACGCGTCGGTTACACGGGCGGGCAGGTGAAGAACGCCACCTATCGCAATCACGAAGGCCATGCCGAAGCGATCGAGATCATTTTCGAGCCGGCAAAGACCAGCTACCGGACCCTGCTGGAGCTGTTCTTCCAGATTCATGATCCAACCACGCTCAATCGTCAGGGCAACGATTGGGGCACGAGCTATCGCTCGGCGATTTTCTATACAACCGACGAGCAAAGGAAGATCGCCGAGGACACGATCGCGGACGTCGATGCTTCGCATCTTTGGCCCGGCAAGGTGGTTACGGAAGTCGCTCCTGCCGGCGATTTCTGGGAAGCCGAGCCGGAGCATCAGGATTATCTCGAGCGCTATCCGGACGGTTACACCTGTCACTTCGTCCGTCCCGGCTGGAAACTGCCCAAGCGGACGGTTCAGTCGGCGGTCTGAGTGCCGTCGTTCACGACCACTTTGGGAGAGCAAGAATGGCCAAGGGATACTGGATCACCTTCTATCGCTCCATTTCCGATCCCGCTGCACTGGCGGCATATGGAAAGCTTGCGGGGCCGGCCATCGTCTCCCACGGTGGCCGCTTCCTTGCGCGGGGCGAAGCCATAGAGGTCTACGAGCAGGGAATTGCTCAGCGCGCCACGGTGACGCAGTTCGAGAGCGTTGAACAGGCGATAGCAGCCCACAACAGTCCGGCCTATCAGGAGGCCCTCAGGGCACTCGGCAACACCTGCGAACGGGATGTTCGTATCGTCGGAGGCGTGGACTGACGCGCGGTTTGTTTGCTCAGAACGCCTTTCGCAATAAACGAGTTGATCGATCGCATCGAAGGGGCTGTGAGAGGCTAAGCGCCACATGTTTGGCAACACGTCTCCAGGTTCTCGAGCGATTGTCGCCGATCGGCACGGTGAAGCAGAAGACAGTACCGCGGGTTTCGTTCGGCTTCGCCCAGAGCCGCCCGGCACGCGGCTGCCGTCTTTCCGGAAGAACTCCTTGTCTTGCCCTGCTCCTAATCCTGTTCACCGAGAGTTTGAAGATAGGTTTTCCCGTAGGGATAGAAGGATTCCTTGCGGCCGTGCTGCCACGCGGCTTTGAGTTCGGGCGTTGTGATGTCCCAGTCCGGTCGACATTTCCTGCTGACAGCACGCAAATCCTGGCGGAGCTCTTCGATCGTGGGTCGTCCGAAGAACCAGTAGCCATTGTAGATCTTGTAAATGACAAGACCCGGCTCCAGCACGATCACGTGCGGAATCATGGGATTGTTGATGGGATCGGTGTATTCGGCGATGTCCAGATCCTTCTGAACGATGCGCCGCGGATCGGAGAGAAATGGCCAGTGAGCTCCTATCCCGCTGCGATTTTCGTTCGTCTGGGTGATATTGTCGGTGCTGATCGTGACCAGCCGGCAATAGCCAACCTCCATCTCGCGATGGAGTTGCAGTAGACCTTCTGCCTGACGGCGATCTTTTGGGCAAAAGCTGCCGCGGCTAAGGACGAGCACCATCGGATGCCCTCCCTGCAACTCGGAAAGCTTTCGGTGCTTTGCGGTATGGTCAGTGAGTTCGTAGTCCGGAAAAATAGCTCCGGGCACGATGTCGGCTCGCATGTGAAGTCCTCCTCATGCGGTTACAAATCGATCACAACGTCGCCTTCGGGTCGCGAGCAGCAGATCAGCACATTGCCATCCGCCGGTGCGTCGATCGGATCCGGGCGGTAATCGACCTTGCCCGCCACAAGCCCGGTCTCGCAGCTGTGACAGACCCCCGTTCGACATGCCCACCGCACGGGCACGTCGCAAGCCTCGGCTAGCTCGAGCAAGCTATGATACGCTGGCCCCCACCGCACATCGACTCCTGTGCGGGCGAACGAAACCAGCGGCCCTGAGCCAGCAGGCCCCGCCGGCAAATGAGGCGGCCGGCGCGGCGCAGCAGCAATTCCTGGGGTGATGGCAGGACTGGCTCCGAACATCTCGGTGCGGATGCGATCTCGCGTGATGCCCGACGCGGCAAGGCCGGCAGTCAGGTCGCTCATGAAAGTCGACGGTCCGCAGATGTAGAAATCACCATTGTGCGGCAAGTCAAGTTCCTGAAGCACTCTCGTGTTGAGGCGCCCGGGAGCATCGAAATCGACATTGGGCCGATCCTCGGGATCGGGCGAGCTGTAGCAAACGTGGCAGTGATGTCGGGCAAGCGTTTTGAGCAGCCCATGTGTCTCCTCGGCAAACGGATGTTCGCGGCCGTTACGGGCTCCGTACAGCCACCAGATCTCCCTTGTCGACGCTTCCGCGGCCAGCGCGTGAAGCATGGCGAGCACCGGCGTCACCCCGATGCCGGCACTCAGCAAGACAACGGGCGTGTCGCCTGGCCGTAATGTGAAGCTGCCGCGCGCCGCGCTGGCGTGCACGATGTCGCCCACCTGGAGTTCGCCGTCGATATAGGCGCTGGCCACTCCATGGGCTTCCCGCTTGACGCTCACACGATAGCATGCGGCGCCGGGTTTCCCCGACAGTGAATAGCTGCGCATCAGTGCAGGGGCAGATGCCGGCTCCAGCCGCAGCACGACAAACTGCCCCGGGCGAGCCGCGGCGATCGATTGTCCGTCCGTGGGCTCAAGCATCAGCGAGGTCACGTTTTCGCACTCTCGCACCTTCTGCGATACGCGAAACGGACGGAAGCCACGCCACGCCGGGGGCTGGCCGGACACCGCGGTGAGCCCGGCATTTCCCGTCGTGGTGCCGCCCTTACGCTCTTGTGTGAGCAGCGCATCGAACGAACGATGCCAGCCGGCGCTCAGGGCCGGGATACGAAGCGCGCGCTCCAACTGGTCGCGCGGGTGAGGGGACATGTAGAGGAGCGCATTGACCTCGAACACGCTCATGTGCTCGGGCCCGGACGCCACCTGACTGATCTCGTCGCCGGCCTCGACTTCTCCCTCCTCCAACACACGGAAATAGAAGCCGGGTCGACCGTGCCTGACCACCAGCGCGGCCATTTCAGGCTCGTTGAGGCGGATGCCCAGCCGGTAGCAGGTGACACGCGGCTGCGTGACCTCGAACAAGGCGCCACCGATCCTGTAGCGGTCTCCGATGCACACCTCTGCATCAGATAGCCCATCGACAGTGAAATTTTCTCCGAACTGCCCATGGACGAAGTCGTCTCGTCCCAACTGGCTTTGCCAATACCGATAGGAATCCACCTGATAGACGAATACCGCCCGGCGTTCGCCGCCGTGGCCGGCCAGGTCCCCCTGTCCGTCGCCATCCACGTTGAGGCGGCGCACCATCCGCGGACCTTTAACCGGCGCCTTCCAAATGCCGGTATGGACCGTCCTGCCTTGCCAACTCACGTCGCGCGGCAGGCCCACGTTAACTGAAAGCAAGCGCGCCATCATGTTTCCCAACGATGATCGCCGCGAGCATAGGTTTGGGTCTGAAGTCCGACCGAGTCGAAGAGGCCCTCCAACGCGCCGCGCATGGAGGCATCGTCGTCGACGACTGCACGAGGGGCTTCTCGCTGCTGGCGTGCCGCATGCTGTCTGCCATGCATCCGTAGTCCTGCGGAACTGTTAGCATGAACGGGAACGGGCCGGGGATCACAGCTATGTATAGTCGGAGAATCTTGCTCGCCGCGCTCAACCTCAATCCAATCTCCGAGATCGGTGCATCACACGTCAGAGCGCATGCAAGTCATGCGCACGGCGATTGCTCGGCGCTGCAGCGGTCGACGGCCCCTGATCGTCGTGCGCCCATTGCAAATGGAGCGCTCGGCCAGCGGCGCGGACCACGATCGGCCGGCATCGCAAGCGCCGCCCACCGCGCAATTCACTGCTTTGAAGATGTCGGTTTCGCGTCCGACCTGACCCGCCTCGGGCTCAGGAGCCTTTGCGGTGTTTTCGCATGGGAGCAAGCCATTTGAACTGCAGCCACCGGCTATTCCAACTGTGCTCGCCCGTGTAGGCTTCGCTATCCGGTGGACCCAACAGTGATCACGGGACGAGTAGATAGGGGGGATGGAAAACGACCATGACGGATGTCCGATATCTGGTGCCAGGTACGCTCGACGAAGCGATTCGTGCTTATGCCGCCGCAGGGAGCGCTGCGCGCATCCTGGCCGGCGGTACCGACCTGTTGGTGCAGATGCGCTCTGGCGTCGTGCAGCCGGGCCTGATCGTCGATGTCAAGAAAATTGACGAGATGATGGCAATTGAGGAGACCGCTGATGGCGGCTTCCGCATCGGCGCGGCCGTCTCCGGCGCCATGTTGGCCGAACATCCACGCTTTGGTAAAGTCTGGCCGGGCGTGCTTGAAGCGGTCAACTTGATCGGCTCCAAGCAGGTGCAGGGGCGGGCATCTGCCGGCGGCAATCTCTGCAACGGTTCGCCGGCCGGAGACAGCGTACCTGCGATGGTCGCGGCGGGCGCCAGCGTCATGATCCAGGGTCCACAAGGCCGCCGCGAGATGCCGGTGACGGACGTGCCGGCCGGCCCGGGCCGGACGAACCTGAGGCCTGGCGAGATCCTCGTCAGCTTCACGCTGCCGCCGAGGCCGCCGGGCTCGGGGGATGCCTATTTGCGCATGATCCCGCGCACCGAAATGGACATCGCCGTGGTTGGTTGCGGCGTCAGCCTGTCACTCGAGGCGGGCGTCTGTGTGGCCGCGCGCGTCGGGCTTGGGGCAGTCGCACCGACCGTGTTGCTGGTCGAAGAGGCCGCGAAGGCATTGATCGGCAGCAAGCTTGATGATGCGGCGGTCAGAGCCGCAGCCGCGGCCTGCTCAGCAGCCTGCCGTCCGATCGACGACAAGCGCGGTACCATTGCTTACCGAACCAGAGTGGTCGGCGTGTTACTGACGCGCGCCGTTGCCATCGCCGCCAGGCGCGCCGGAGGACATTGATATCATGGCCAAGCTGCATGTCTCCACCACCATCAACGGCGAGCCGGTGGAGTTTCTCTGCGAGCCGAACGACACCATGCTCGACGCATTGCGCGGGCCCCTGGGTCTGACCGGTTCAAAGGAAGGCTGTTCGTCGGGCGATTGCGGCGCCTGCAGCATCACGCTGGACGATCGCCTCGTTTGCTCCTGCCTGATGTTGGCCGCCGAAGCCGAAGGTTGTCGGGTCGGTACCATCGAAGGCATGGCCAAGGGCAGCAAGCTGCATCCGCTGCAGCAGAAGTTTCTCGAGATGGCAGCGCTGCAATGTGGCATCTGCACCTCCGGCATGTTGGTCGCGTCCGAAGCGCTCCTCAAGAGGAATCCAGACCCGAGCGAGGAAGAGGTTCGCTTCTGGTTGGCGGGCAATCTCTGCCGGTGCACCGGTTACGACAAGATCGTGCGCGCGGTTCTGGAAGCAGCAACCGAGATTCGGGAGACAGCGCAATGAACATCGTCACCAACAACAAGTGGATCGGCCAGCGCACCATTCGGCCTGACGGTGCCGACAAGGTGACCGGCCGCGCGGCCTTTGCCGCCGATACCGCCATGCCTGGCATGATTTGGGGCAAGATCAAGCGCAGCCCGCATCCGCACGCCCGCATCAAGTCGATCGACACATCGAAGGCGGAAGCACTGCCGGGCGTGAAGGCCGTCATCACCGCGCGAGATATCGTGGACTTCCCGATCGACAAGTCGGTCATGCTCGGCATCCAGGACATGCGCTGGATGTGTCGCAATGTGATGGCGCGCGAGAAGGCGCTGTTCCCCGGCCACCCGGTGGCGGCAGTCGCCGCCACGTCAGAGGCGATTGCAGCGAAAGCCTGTGACCTGATCGAGATCGCGTACGAGGTTCTGCCGTGGTCGATCGAGATCGACGACGCGCTCAAGCCGGACGCGCCGATCCTGCACGAGTTCAACCGGTTCGAGGGTCAGCCGTCCAACATCGCCGGCAGGATTGAGGTCAAGAAGGGCGACGTGGCGCAAGGGTTCAAGGAAGCCGACGTCATCATCGAGCGCAGCTTCGCCACGCGACCGGTGCATCAGGGTTATATCGAGCCGCACGCCTGCCTCGTCAGCGTCGCCCCCGATGACAAGACCACGATCTGGAGCTCGAGCCAGGGGCAGTTCATGGTGCGCGCCATGGTGGCGCATCTGACCGGCATTCCGCAGAGCGACATTCGTGCGATTCCGGCAGAGATCGGCGGCGGTTTCGGCGGCAAGACCATCGTCTATCTCGAGCCGCTCGCGACGCTGCTTGCCAAGAAATCCGGCCGCCCCGTGAAAATGGTGATGACCCGCGAGGAGGTGATGCGGGCGACGGGGCCCACGTCGGGCTCGAAGAGCACGGTCAAGATCGGCGCCAGGAAGGACGGCACGATCGTCGCAGCCCAGGGCACTTTCTATCTGCAGGCCGGCGCACTGCCGGGCTCGCCGATCCGCGGCGCGGTCGGCTGCAGCTTCTCGCCCTACGATATCCCGAACGTTCTCTCGGTCGGCTACGACGTGCTCTCCAACCGCTCCAAGGTTGCGGCCTACCGCGCGCCAGGTGCGCCGATCGGCGCCTTCGCGGTCGAGTGTGTGATGGATGAACTCGCCGAAGCGCTCGCGATGGATCCGCTGGAGCTGCGGCTGAAGAATGCGGCAAGGCAGGGCACGAAAGCCGCGCACGGCCCGGTCTTCCCGCGTATCGGTTACGTCGAAACGCTCGAGGCCGCGAAAGCGCATCCGCACTACACCGCGCCGCTCGGAAAGCCGCAAGGGAAGTTACAGGGCAGGGGCGTGGCGTCCGGCTTCTGGTTCAACGCCGGCGGGGAATCGAGCGCGCAGGTCAACGTCACCGAGGACGGCAATGTCGTCGTGACGACGGGGCACCCCGATATCGGCGGCTCGCGCGCCGCGATCGCCAATATCTGCGCGGAGTTGCTCGGCATCGACTACCGGCGGGTGTCGGTCCTGATCGGCGACACCGCGACCGTCGGCTTCTCCAATCTGACCGGCGGTAGTCGCGTGCTTTTTGCATCGGCCATGGTCGTGACCCAGTCGACGGAAAAGATCATCACCACGCTCCGCGAGCGCGCCGCAAGGATCTGGGAGATCGATCCTGAGGCGGTCAAATGGGAAAACGGTGCGGCGCATCCGGCGAGCCCCAACGCCGGCCAGTTTGAACCGCTGACGCTGGCCGAACTCGCCGCAAAGGCTCCGGCTCAGGGCGGACCGATCGGTGCCGGCGTGCAACTCAACACCGAAGGCGCGGAGGGCGGCTTCGGCACCCATATTTGCGACGTTGAGGTGGATGTCGAGCTCGGCATCGTCCGCGTCATTCGCTACACGGCCGTGCAGGATGTCGGCCGCGCCATCCATCCGGGCTATGTCGAAGGCCAGATGCAGGGCGGCGTCGCGCAGGGAATCGGCTGGGCGCTGAACGAGGAATATATCTACAACCGCGACGGCAAGGTCGATAATCCGGGCTTCCTCGACTATCGCATGCCGGTCTGCTCGGACCTGCCGATGCTCGACACGGTGATGGTCGAAGTGCCGAACCCGAAGCATCCGCAGGGTGTCAAGGGCGTCGGCGAAGTGCCGCTTGTGCCGGTCATGGCCGCGGTCGCCAATGCGGTCCACAACGCGCTGGGAAAGCGTTTTTATGCCCTGCCAATGTCACCACCAAGGGTATTGGCCGCACTTGATGCGAAAGAATGACCAGCCAGCCCGGACGGACATTGCGCTCGGCCACTCTCTACCGAGATCGCGAAAAGTAGATCAGATGGCCAGATCGCTCGCCAAACATCATGCGAGAATTTCGCAGCATTCCAATTCGTCGTGCCTATAGTGCGGTTCCGCCCCTGGCACCAATCGATCCGTTGCTGACAGTGTAACGATGGACGGCGCATCGTCGGACCCCAATGCCGCGTCCTTCGATTGCGTCACCGATGACGTCTTCAGCCGCATTGCGTCGCGTTACGACGTGTTGTGCGACCTGTTCAGCCTCGGCATCCACCGCATCTGGAAGAGCAGGATGGCGCGGCGCATCGCCGCCGAGCCGTGGGACGACATGCTCGACGTCGCGGCCGGCACCGGCGACATCGCTTTGCGCGTGATCCGCAACCTCGGCGGCGCGACGACGCGGAGCTGCGTCGTTTCGGACATTTGCCCGGCGATGCTGGAGATCGCGAAGCGCCGCGCCGGCCCGCTGGCCGGCGCCCTGCAATTCAGGGTGTTCGACGCGCATCGGCTGGCGGAGATCGCAAGTGCCAGCGTGGACCTCCATTCAATGTCGTTCGGCATGAAGATCTGCGATCGCAAACGCGCCGTGGCGAAGGCCTGGCGCGTCCTGAGACCCGGTGGCAGGTTCATGTGCCTCGAGGCCTCCGAAATCCCGGTCCGCTTCATACGCCGGCTCTATCTTGCGTATATGAGCTTCTGCATGCCGGTCGTCGGCTGGGTCGCAACCGGCGGCGACGCGTCGGCCTACCACTATCTGTTGTCGGGCGTGCGCGCCTTTCCCGGAGCGCGGCAATTTGCCGACGAAATCAGCGCCCAGGGTTTTGTCGAGGTCGGCTACGAGCAATTGTCTTTCGGCATCGTGGCGATTCACACCGCGCGCAAGCCTCGATGACCGCCGATCTGAAGTCCCTGACTCGTCGGCGGGCAAAGCCAGTTTCAGGGACTTCAGATCGAAAGCGGCGCTGCTAGCTTACCATTGCGGTGAACAGCTTCTCGCCTTCGGACTGAATTGCGGCGAGCAGGGTGTCCTCGCTCTTGCGATGAGCAGGCTGCCCGGAGCCCGGAAATACGATCGTGATGATTCCAGGTCCTGCGCCGGAATTCTCGATTCGTCCATTCGGCTTCAGGCGCTCCTGGCCAAGGGCACGAAGAAGCTGGATCGATCCTTCGCCGATGAGGTTTTCGGGCCCCTCGTCGCCGAACACCGCGTAGGTCACTTTGCCTCGATAGATCACCGCTGCATAATCTCCGAGGTGGATGCCGCGGTCGTTCGCCCACGATGTCGGCAGCGGAAGCACCAGATAGGGGACCTTGTTGGCATTGAGAGACGTGGTGTTGTCGGCATATTTCAACGACGTGGTCGGCTGCCAATATTTGTCGCCTTTGCCCCTGCCCTCGGGCCAACCGTCGGTGTCGAGCTGCAGCTCGGAATCCAGATACAGGCTCTTGTCCGGGAGGATCCCTAGGAAGGCGGGTTGGAGATCGAATGCCTGATCGATCACGTCCGCGTCGGGCAACATGTTGATGATCTTGCCGAGCACCGCTGCGTTGGCCGCGCCTGGCCGATACGGCCGCCGTTCCGCGGCCAGGATCGAAAAGGCCGGCGGCGCGGCGCCGATCGCCAGCGCATGAACGGCGGACACGAAATACTCGTCGGGAAACGCGCTCTGCAGACGCTTCTCGATCGCCGCCGCGATGTCGGCATTGCTGGCATTGGGATCAAGCTGAAGCGCCTGAATGGCCGCACGCGTCTTGGGTCCCATCCGACCATCCAGGTCACCGATCGTCTGTCCCAGTCGAATGAGTCCGGATTGGATCAAACCAGGGACAGGATCGTCTCCGAGCGCATCGACCTTCACTCCGGTCGATACGATTGCGCTCGCGGCCATGGCCGTGTAGGGCTTGGCAAAGTTGTCTCCCTTGCCGGCGGCGTAGTAGTCGTAGACGCGCCCGTGACTCCCGCGGCAATCGAAGTGCCAGGCCTCGTTGGCGCCGGCGCTCGGGGTATCGATGATCGGCTGCAGCCCATGCCTGGTGGCGATTTTCCAGAAATCGGACAGCTTCATCTTGAGCGCGCTCAAATCGAGGTCGAATGCGCGTCCGGCTTCGTGCATGCTGCCGCCGGGCGGCGGGCTGTAGGCCGACTTCTTGCCGGTGACATAGTCGAGGTGCGCCTGAAGCTGCATGTCGTACGACCGATACATGTCCGACAGGATCAGCTCTCCTGCGGCAGCCTTCACGTCGGCAGCCGCAAGGCGAACCGCATTCAGCATGTCCGGTGTGCAATGCGCCATGCGCTTGGGAAGATCGCCGCCGTAGATGGATTTGATCTGGATATCTTCGAGCGGAGCAAACATCTGACGTCTCCTGAAGATTGATAAAAAATGAATGACCGAGGCAAAGATAATGCACCGCAGCGAACCGGAGCGAATGCAAATCTCAAATGTTGATCTGATCTACCAAAGATGGCATTTCTTGGCACGACAATAGGGGATTGAAAATGTCGCGGGCGCGCCTGCGCTGCAGGCCAGGCATTGGACGGAGCCGTCGCAGCCGTTGGACACGAACTCGCACACGGGCGGCAGCGTCGCGCAAGTCAGCGGGTTGCAGACCTCGCACCTGTCGTGTCTGCAGATCTCGTCGGCGCTTCGTTTGACTATTTACGAAAATCGGAAATGTGGTTCGCGTATCCCGCCTCAATGCAGAGGCGTTATGGCCGATCGTCACTCTCCCACATTCCGTCCCGCACGCGAGGCGCATTGTCGCAGGCGCAGCATGTCGTCGGTTCCCTTGGGTGTTGCGGGCTTCGCCATGATCGCCTGCCTCGCGATCGCTCGCGCTCGGACGGCAGACGGCTGCGCACGCACGCGTGCAACTGTCCGCAGATGCGGCGCTTTCATGGCCAAAATCTGCGATGCTGTACCGCACAACCAAAAGGCCTTGATCGATCCGGTGATTTCGCGAAGAGTGAAACTGCGCGTGCTTCCCGGGGGACAGTCCGGTGTGGGACCCACGAAGTTTTCGACTGAGAAATTTGCTGGCGATCGTGTTCGCTGCAGCGCTGATCGCGGCGATGCTTCGCCATGTGCTCCACGTTTATGGTGGATTTCCTCGCGAAGAGATTCGTGCCGACGCGTTTATTGCGATTCTAATCATCGCGGCGGTGACGGTCTTCTTTCAGCGGGTCTCACGGCGACGTTGAGGCGCGATCGGGTTCCGTCGAACGGCCGTCACGTCAGGTGATCGGCTGAGCATGATCTTCCCGGAAAACCGTCTGACGCTTTTCCGGATCATGGTGCTCGAGCTCTTCATATTCGACGGTGATCGAAACACGAGGAATGTTGCGTCCGCCGAGCCGTGTCAGCCAGCTCTCGGGTTCGGGCATGGGATGATGAACGCGCAGGACCTTGATGGAGGGATTCTCAGACAGCCAGCGATCGCGCCAAGCCACGGCGTCCTCGTCGTCTCGCCCCAGGATCACGTGCTGTTTCATGGCGGTTTTTTTCTACCATCCGTCAACGTCATGCTTCTGTGAAGAGGATCACAGCATTATGGAGAATTGATCAAGGCCGCGATGGGAAAACGGTTTACGACCCCGTGATTCTACGGGCCTTGACGGTTATCGTGAGGCGCGGCCAGGAGCTTCGCTCAATCGATTGCATACAACGATGCGAACGACAAGATATTCCCCCCGATGCCGATGCCGGCCGAGCGCCTAGTGGCGCGGGCCGGCGGCATCGAGCCGGCCGCTTTCACGCCGCCTCCGCCATCGATCGCGCAAAGGCCGGGTAGCTTTCGGCCAGCTCGTCCAGGATTCGGCCGCGGATCAGCGTGCGCGTCGCCGCATCCGGCGGCGCTGTCGGCGGTACATGCTCCGGCTCCTGATAGGCGAAACCGGTGTTGGCGCGGATATCGGCTGCCGTGTAGGGCGGATGGATCGAGCGCAAGCGAAAGCCGCCGCGTTCGGACGCGAAATCGAACAGCGCCATGTTGCTGAGCAGCGCGTAAGGGCCGCCGCGCCGTGCGACCTCCGGTGTGTGCGCTGCCGCGCTGATGAAATCCACTTTTGGCACGAACACGCGCGGGGAATGTTCCTCGCGAAACAGGATTACGCGCGGAACCAGATGATAGAGATAGGCCGATCCGAACGAGCCCGGCCACCGCACATTGGTCGTCGGGTAGTCGCCGGTGCCGACCAGGTTGATGTTGCCGAAACCGTCGATCTGGCCGCCGCCGAGGAAGAAGGCGTCGACCCTGCCCTGGGCGGCGCAGTCGAACAGTTCAACGCTGCCATTGGTGAAGAAGTTGTGCTGTTTCGAGCCCAGGATCGTCATCCGCACCGGCGGCTTGCGAGCAGCTTCGTTGCGGGCGCGAAGCAGCATCGCGCCGGCCGCGGGAATCGGCGACGAAGCCCCGACCGCGACATGGCGCACGCCGTCGAGCAGGCCGGCAATGGTGGCGATGAGGAGTTCGCGGCGTTCGCGCTCGGCGCTGGCGCTGCTCATGCAACCTGCTTGCGGCGGGCGAGGTGCGCGGAGAGATAGGCGTGAAATCCTTCCTCGGTGCGCGCCATGGCGGCGTAGCGCGCGACCTCGGCGTCATCGCCCGCATATTCGTCCCACAGCGACAGCGGCCAGGCGCCGCGTTCGGCCACAGCGACCGCATCGACATAGAGCGAGGGCAGCACGCCGGCCGCCGAATCCTCGGTCTCCAGGAGGTTGCGCGCCACGATCCGCTCGACGGTGACAAGGGTTCGTTTCGCGGCATAGGCCATGCTGGCGAGTTCGCGGTGCCGTCCGATCCGGACATTGCCGGCGCGATCGGCTTCCGGCGCGTGAAACAGCGCGACATCCGGCGCGATCGCCGGCACGACGACCACCTGGCCGGGTTCGCCCACGGGGCTGTCGACGACCTTCCAATCGGTGCGGACGCGCAGCAGGTCGCTGCCGATGATGCCGGCGATCGGCATGAAGGGCACGCCCTTCTGCGCCGCCAGGAGTCCGGCGAAGATGGCCGGACAGGTGGAATCGCGCAGGTCGAAGGCGCCGGCCCGGATGCCCGCGGCAAAGCGCGGCGCGCCGCCGGCCTCGCCCAGCGACACCGCGCTGGTTTCGATCGCGCTGATGGTCCCTGCGCCGATCAGGAGATCCGCCTGGAGCCCGCTGATCGGGACGCAGACCAGCCGAAGGCCGCTGACGCCAGCCTCGATCAACGCAGCGGTTGCGGCCATCGCGACACCGTTCACCGGGATCGCAAGCAACTCGCCGGGGTTGATCCGCGCAGCAAGCGCCTCGAGGGAGACGATGTCGGTCATCAGCGGTTCCTCCGAACGCTCGAACTTTGTCGCGCGTCGGAAGCAAGCCTATCAGCGTCGCGGCGACGCCGTCGAGCCCCGCGCGATCAGCTCTGGCGCCAGCACGATGTGATCATGCCGCGCCTCCGGATCGCTGATCTTGGCGAGCAGCAGGCGCGCGGCCTTGTCGCCCATCTCGCGTTGCGCGATGCGTACTGTGGTCAAGGGCGGCGACAGCATGTCGACATAGGGCATGTCGTTATGGCCAACGACCGAGACGTCTTTCGGGCAATTCAGGCCGCGCGCGGCGAGCGCATCATAGACCCCGAGCGCCAGCAGGTCGTTGGCGGCGACGATCGCGGTTAGATCGGGCTTTCGTTCCAGGAGGCGCAGCGCCGCGGCGCGTCCCGCCTCGCGCGTATAGGCCGGCGCGGCCTCGACTGCGATCTCCTGCGCCGGGACCCCGGCCTGCGCGAGACCGGCTTCAAAGCCCGCCCGGCGCAGCGCGCCGGTCGAGGTGTCCTGCGGGCCCGCGACATGGCCGAGATGGCGATGACCGAGCGCGATCAGATGGTCGACCGCAAGCCCCATCCCCGCTTCGTCATCGCTGACGACCGAAGGCACGAGCTTTCCGGCGTCGGTCCGGATGACCAGCACGGCGGGGACGCCTGCGCCGATACAATACTCGATGACAGGATCGTGCAGGGATACCGTAGCCAGAACCAGGCCGTCGACGCCGCGCGCGATCAGGCGGTCGACGAGTTCCACAGGCGATCCGTGCGGCCCGACATCCACGACGATGGTTGCATAGCCCGCCTTGTGCAACGCTTCGGTCACACCGCCGAGGACCGGCGGAAAGCCGGGGTCGGCAATATCAGGCGCCAGCACGCCGACCAGGCCGGAGCGTCCGGTGCGCAAGCCCGCCGCCGTGACGTTGGGCCGGTAGCCCAGCGCGGCTGCCGCGGCGCGGATTTGCTTTGCCACGTCGTCGGCGACCAGATGGCTCATCGCTGGGCTGAGCGCGCGCGAGACGGTCGATGGATGCACGCCGCAGCGGGATGCCACGTCCTTGATCGTCGGGCGCGAGGGCGCGACAGGCTTTGCCCGGCGTCGGATCGAGCTCTCATGGTTGTGGTTCATTCGTTCTCTCTCAGGACGTGTCCTTCCAGTTGCGATCCTATAAGCTCGATTCGTCAACCTTGACATGCCCTTGAAACAGGCAATAAAAACAATTGCAAACGTTTGCAATGAGGGTGGAGACGCTCATGAATGTCCCGAATCCGCTGAAGCCAAATCTGGTCAGCCCGGAGCACCTGAATCCGCATTGGCGCTGGGATCGCGCGATCCCCTCCCACGGCCATATCTCCGTTGATTTCGAGCGCCGCGTCGACTTCGACCGTCTGCGACGCTACCGGCTGGCACGGGCGCGCGCCGCGTTGAAAGCGTCCGAATGCGGTGCGCTGCTCTTGTTCGACGTCAACAACATCCGTTACGTCACGGGCACCAAGATCGGCGAATGGGAGCGCGACAAGCTCTGCCGCTTCGCGCTGCTCGCCGCCGACGGCGAGCCGATCGTTTGGGATTTTGGCTCGGCCGCCGTCCATCACCGGATCTATTGCGATTGGCTCGCGCCCGACAATTGCCGGGCCGGCATGCTCGGCATGCGCGGCACGGTGCCGCCTGCGGTCGGCTTGATGAAGGCGCATGCCGAGGAGGTCATGAGCCTGCTGCGCGCGGCCGGTGTTGCCGACATGCCGGTCGGCGTCGATATCGCCGAGACCGCGATGTTCTTCGAACTGCAGAAGGCAGGCATGAAAGTCGTCGACGGCCAGCAGGTCATGCTGGACGCGCGCGAGATCAAGAACATCGACGAGATCATGCTGCTCAACCAGGCGGCCGCGATGGTCGATGGCGTCTATCATTCCATGTATGAGGCGCTGAAGCCCGGCGTGCGCGAGAACGAGATCGTCGCGCTTGCCAACAAGCTGCTCTACGAGATGGGCTCTGACGATGTCGAGGCGATCAACGCGATCTCGGGCGAGCGCTGCAATCCGCATCCGCACAATTTCACCGACCGCATCCTGCGCCCGGGCGACCAGGCCTTCTTCGACATCCTGCAGTCCTATCAGGGCTATCGCACCTGCTACTACCGCACCTTCAATATCGGGCGCGCCACGGCCGTGCAGCACGATGCCTACAAGCGCTGCCGCGAATGGCTCGACGACGCGATCGCGCTGATCAAGCCGGGCGTCTCGACCGACACGGTGGCCAAGGTCTGGCCGAAGGCGGAGGAGTTCGGCTTCCCCAGCGAAATGGCTGCGTTCGGCCTGCAATTCGGCCACGGTCTTGGGCTCGCATTGCACGAGCGGCCGATCATCTCGCGCCTGGTCTCGCTCGAAAATCCGATGGAGATCAAGACCGGCATGGTGTTCGCGCTGGAGACCTATTGTCCCGCGAGCGACGGCTTTTCGGCAGCGCGCATCGAGGAGGAGGTGGTGGTCACCGACAAGGGTTGTCAGGTCATCACGCTGTTTCCGGCCGAAGAATTGCCGATCGCCAACCGCTACTAGGCATGATCCGGACCCGAGCGTTAGCGCAAACTGCGCAGCGGTTTTCCGAAAAGATCATGCTCGCAAAGATGACGTGAAGCGCGTTGGAAGACTCATCGCCAACGTGCTTCACGGCAACCCGGCGACAAAGGAAAGAACAGGAGAGGAAGAATGACGGCGAAACATTCGCTGGGCTGGATCGGCATGGGGCGCATGGGCTACCCGATGGCCGAGCGCCTGTTGAAGGCGGGCCATCGCGTGTCGATCTGGAACCGGACCCGCGCCAAGGCCGAGCCGCTCGGTGCGAAAGGCGCCACGATCGTCGATCGGCCCTGCGATCTGGCCGGCCAGGACATCGTGTTCTCGATGGTCTCGACGGGGAAGGATCTCGAGCAGGTCTATTTCGGCAGCGACGGACTGGTCACCGGCGGTTCGGCGTCGCGGCCAAAAATCCTGGTCGACTGTTCCTCGATCGGCATCGAGCAATCGGAAGCGATTCGCGCAGATTTGAAGAAGCTGGGCTGTGAGTTCGTCAGCGCGCCGGTGTCCGGCAATGGCAAATGTGTCAAGGCCGGCAAGCTGTCCTCCGTCGCCTCCGGGCCGAAGGCGGCGTTCGATACGATCCAGCCTTATCTCGCCGTGATCGCCGCGTCCGGCGTCTCTTATGTCGGCGAGGGCGAACTCGCGCGCATCTGCAAGATCGCCCACAACGTCTTCCTCGGCGTCGTCATCCAGAACCTTGCCGAGATCACGATCTTGGCGCAGAAGGCCGGCGTGCCGCGCCACGCCTTCCTGGATTTCATGAACGCCAGCGTGATGGGCTCGACCTTCAGCAAGTACAAGAGCAACGCGCTGGTCAATCTCGACTGGACCACGACCTTCACGCCGGCGCTGTTGCGCAAGGACCTCGATCTCGGCCTGAAGGCCGCGCGCGATCTCGACGTGCCGATGCCGGTGACCGCGGCGACGCGCGAGGCGCTGCAGAGCCATTTTGGCGCGGCAACGCTGCGAGAGGATCCGGCGGCCTATCTGGAAAAGGATTTTTCCGCGCTGCTGGAGACCGTCGCGCTCGCATCCGGCGTCAAGCTCGAGCCGGAAAACGTGCCGATGCCGACCGGCCTGGAGGTCGAGGGATAAATCGTCCGTCGCTCGGCCTGTGTCGCCGTTCGACGAGCGTCGCTCTAGGCGACCGGCGTGACCGCAGCCGGCGCCGCATAGGGCTTTTGATCAAGGCGGCCGTCGGCGATCTTGCTGATCATTGCGTCGGACATCGAGCCGGACGTTTCGGTGTTGGCGTTTCCGCCATGGTACCAGTTGGCGCCAATCACCTTGTTCCAACCGGCAAATTCAGACACGAATGTCCCGACCTGCTCCTCCATGGTATCGCGAGACACGCCGCCATTCCGGTCGATTTCCCAATAGGCCTGTGCGGTCGCAACCAGCGGGTTCGCGATGCCCGCGCGACGAAACGAATCGATACACAACTGGGCGTAGGCCGCAGGCGGTTTTTTATACCAATAGATTTGCGGTGCGAACAACGCGACATCATCGACAGCGAGCTTGTAGATCGCCGCGGCGTCATCGTGGCCATGGAGATTTCCAAACGTCGAGACGCCAAGATTGTTGTTGCCAAAGGTTGATCTGAGGGACCCGATGAGAGCCTTGAATGCATTCGGGTTCCACGTGTCCGGCTGGTTGTGGACCGTGTTGCCCGGTTCGACGTCGGCGATAAAGGCATCGATGCCGTATTTCCCGCAGAGCTGCTTGGCGAGGTCGGCGTCGTTTTCAGCGTTGCCGCTGTAGCAATAGCCCCAGCCCACGCAAGCGATGCGAGCCTCCTTGAGGGCCGCAACCAGCTCAGTCGTCGCGCCGTGGCCGGAATCGAGCGTGCCACTCGCGCTAAAGAGCTGAATCCAGACCGATGCCATGTGCATGTTCTGCACGGCCTTGATGAAGCGTTCGATCAGTTGCGCCGTGGTCGCGCCGTCCGGACTTGCCCCGCCGTAGCTGGCGTAGCGCTGCAACGTCGTGATCGGCCTGTATTCAAGGAACAGGCCGTGGCCGAGAAAACCCTTGTTGATCGTGCGCGGGACCGGACTTGCGGCGACCGGGGCAGCGGCGCTGGCGATGGGCGCCGCCGGCGGCATGGCGCTGAGATCGGCCGGTTTGATTTCGGCCCTGGCCGCGGACTGCGCTTGAGTGGAGGGCGCAGCAACGTCCGGCTTGAGTTCGAGGGTGGCGATCGTGACGGCCTGCTGGCCGTCGTTGACCACCACATTCCAGATGCCGGTCTTGTCCTTCGGAATGGTGATCTGCGCGGTCAGCAGGCCGTCTTTGCCGTCGACGGAGGCGGCGTCGATGTCCGACTCGCCCTTTCTCTCGAGATGCACCTTCTTGACGCCGCCAAGGTTGCTGCCGACGAGCACCAGCGACTGGGCTTGTCCGCTCGCAATGATTGGGCTCGGACTGATGCTGGTGACCAGCGGCGCCGTGAGCCTTTGGCCGAGGATCACGGCGCTCGCGCTGGTCACAGACGCAGAGCCGAAATAGAAGGCTGCGACCGCGGTGACCAGCGTGCCGAGCATCACCACGAGCTGCTTGGCGAGGTCGTCGGCGGCGTTGTTGATTTCGTGATAGGCGACCTTGTAGGTGTTCTGCGCCGGCGGCGGCTCAGCCTCCTGATGGATGATGGCGACGCGGGAGCGCATATCATTGAGGGCCTGCTCGGAGACGTGGTCGAGGCTCAGGACGCGCCGTTCGCCCATGTTGTTGTAGAGAAAAATCGCCATGATCGAGAACAGCACCAGCAGCATCAGGGCGATGATGGCGCGGACGGATCCGTCAGGCAGCCCGAGCGCGTCGCGGGCGCTGCTCAGTCCGATCACCGAAAATGTGAAAGTGACGAGCGAGATCGAGATCAACAGCACCGCGACGCCGACGATGACGATGAGGGGCAGGCTGATCGTGTCGCTGATCTCGGTACAATTGTTGTCGCATCTGATGGTAAATCCGGTCACGGCGAGAAGAATCCAAACAAGCGCAAAAGCGACCGTTGCACCGCCGCCAACCGAGACCACCGTTGCGACGCTGCCCTTGTAGTCCTGGGAGAACCGGCTGATGAGGTTGGAAAGGAGATCCTGGCTCAGGATCAGGGCGACCAGCGCCGCGCCGATGAGCAGCGCGGCAGCGGCTCGACTGGGATAATGGTAAAGGGCGAGCAGCGTGGCCGCCCATATCGTCGCAGCGATCGCCGCAAGACTGCCAATGATCGGTCGCCATGCATTGTTCATCGCCAGCCCCCCCCGCTCCAGAGTGCGACTTTAAATTGCATCATTCTGTGGCGTGATCACAAAGTCAACGATCGCATGGCCCGCGGTTGAGCGAAGACGGCACGACGGGTTGGCTGTCGATCTGGGCTCGCGCGCCCGCTGCGGTGCACCAACGCAGATCGCATGGCGAGGAGCGGCGAGCTTGCCATCCGCAAGGCGCTGTTTGCACATGTCGGGAGATCTTCTCCGCCGCGATGCCAGCCTGCTTTCGCGCGGCGTCGCCCTGCTGATAGAACGAATGCACGCGGCTGCGCACGATATGTGCCAGTGCGAAATCGGGATCGGCTGATATCGCGCGTGCGAACGCCCCGGCTGCGCCCGGCCCGCCAAGCATCAGGGCGACGCCGTCGCGATAGGCCTCTGCCGCCTTGGAGGAGACGTCGACAAGCGGCAGTTTGTCGCGATCCTCGCGGACGGGGGCGGCCGTGGCTCAATTCCGCGTCCGGGCGCGCCGTCCCTCGATCGGATAGGCCGGATCGTTGTAGCCCGGGGTCGAGGGGTGGCCTGACACGACGAGGCGGTCGATCAGCGCCTCGTCCTCGGCCGTGAAGCGATAGTCGAGCGCGCGGATGTAGTCGTCCCAGTGCGCCTCGGTGCGCGGTCCTGCAATGACGGACGAGACGAACGACGAGTTCAGCACCCAGGCGACCGCGAACTGGCCCGCCGTGATGCCCCTGCCTTCCGCGTGTTGCTTGATCACCTCCGCGAGTTTCAGGGACTCCGGCCGCCACTCCGTCTGCATCATGCGCGTGTCGTTGCGGCCGGCACGCGTCTCCTTGTCAGGCGCGGCATCCGGTTTGTATTTGCCGGTCAGCACGCCGCGCGCAAGTGGACTGTAGGGAACGATGCCGAGCCCGTAGTGACCGCAAGCCGGAAAGTGTTCGACCTCCGGCATGCGGTTCATTGCGTTGTAATAGGGCTGGCTTGCCACGGGGCGGTCGATGCCGAGGCGGTCGCAGATGTTGCAGATCTCGGCGACGCGCCAGGCGCGATAGTTCGAGACGCCGAAATAACGCACCTTGCCCTGCCGGATCAGTTCGCCCATCGCGCGCACCGTTTCTTCCAGCGGCGTCGCGTGGTCCTCCTTGTGCAGATAGTAGATGTCGATGTAGTCGGTGCCGAGCCGCTTCAGGCTTTCCTCGGCCGCCTGCAGCACCCAGCGCCGCGACAGCCCGCCGCGATTGGGGTCGTCGCCCATCGGGTTGGCGAGCTTTGTGGCGAGGATCCAGTTCGGCCTGGTGTTGGAGATGGCGCGGCCGACGACCTCTTCCGAGCCTCCCTTCGAATAGGCATCCGCGGTGTCGATGAAGTTGATCCCGGCCTCGCGCGCTTTCGCAACGATGCGCGACGACGTCGCCTCGTCCGTCGGCCCGCCGAACATCATGGTGCCGAGGCAGATCGGCGACACTTTGAGGCCAGCGCGGCCGAGATGGCGGTATTGCATCGACGATTTCTCCCTTGGTTATTCTCCGGTGCGCACGTTCGCCTCGGTGGCGCCCCGGAACGACGTTTATACTACTCGCTTCGCAAAATCTTGAACACGCCGCTCGCCATGACGATACAGCGCTTATCGACCGTGACCTCGGTCGTGATGAAGATCAGGCTTCGCGTCGAGCGCACCAGGCGCGGCCGCGAGATCAGGATCTCGCCGATCTTGCTGGCCTCGACGAAATGCGTGTCGAGCTGCACGGTCGCAAGCATTTGCTTGCCCGAGACGTAGCGCGCGGTCATGCCGCAGGTGCGGTCGGCGAAGGTCATCAGCACGCCGCCCTGCACCAGGCCACGGCGGTTGTGGTGCTTGTCCTGGGTGATCAGCGCATATTCATGCGCGCCGTCGACGCTGCGTTCCCACAGTGGCCCGACCAGCTCAATGAACCCCGTCGCCTCGACGATTTTCCAGCCGTCGGATTTGAGCTGTGCGGCGGCCTTGTCGATCATCGTCTCTGCTTTCGGTTCCGTCACACGCCGCCTTTTTCGATCGGGCGCATGCGTGACTTAGTCAAGCACCGCGACAACGCCTCACGTGGAACAGCGGCCTTTGCCTGGAAGTCGCCGCGGGGTTTGGGGTACAACCGGGCCATGCACCCGCAAGCGATTCGTTTCCCGCTGAAGATCCTCGCGCTCGCATTGTCGCTCACGGCGACGCGCGCGCTCGCGCTCGATCCCGGCGCTCTGCCGCCTGTTGCGGCCAATGCCATGACGCGTGCGATGGCGCAAGCCGCCTCGCCCGAGGCGATCGCCGAATACCGGCGCAGGCTGAAAGAATACCAGGAGGCGCGCGCGGCTTTCGAGCAGGAGGCCGGCGCCTATTGGAGCCAGATCAGTGAGAAGCGGCGCGGCCGCAATGCCAAGCGGCGCGATCATGTCCAGATCACGCTCGACGATTACGTCCTCACCCAGCCGCCGGTCTACACCGGCCCGAAGCGTCCCATCAATCCGGAGCCTCAGGCGCCGCCGGAGCCCGGCGAGCGCAAATATGTTCCTGTTGTCACCGACCTTCTGAAGGCCGCCGCCGACGGCTATCAATGGATGCCGCAACAGCCCGCCAACGACATGGATTTCAAGCGCGCCTATGCGCGCTTCGCGGCCTCGGCGGGGCTGACGCGCGAGCAGGCGGTGCGGGTCTACGCGTTTGAGACCGGCGGCAATGGCACGCATGCCTCGCAGTCGGGATTCCACGGCAATCGCGCGATCTCGACCGCGATCGGCTACAACCAGCTGCTCACCACCAACACGGTCGAGCTGCTCGCCGAGCAGGGGCCTGAGCTCATCAAGGCGCTCGCGCAGAAGGCGCTGAACCTGTCCGGTCCGGCGCGCATGGCGATGGAGCACAAGCTCGCCGTCCTGAAGAAGATGGTGGCCGAGGCGCGCGCGGTGCCGGACGAATGGTCGGCGCACGAGAAGATCGGCGACACGCACCAGGGCTGGGCGATGCATGCCATGGTGCTGGACATCGATGTCGGTCCGATGCTGCAGACCCACAAGCTTTTGACCTCGGTGATCTTCGCGCGCATGAAGGGATATAACCGGCCCCTGACCGCCGCCGAACTGGAGATGATGAACCTGACCGGCGACGGCACCGGCTTCGACATGGTGACGATGCCGCTCGATATGCGCGAGCAGGTGCCGACCTCGAACTTCTTCCAGCGCTCAGGCTATGAGCGCAACCCGGTGGCGATCCGCCACAACACGGTGGCAAAGCTGCTCGCGGTCACCGACAGCCGGATGGATTCCAACAGCCAGCAGTCGGGCGCCAGGGAATTGGCCGCGGCGTTTTAGCCATTGGCGCCGCGTTCGGGTCCCTCTC
>Ga0210401_10000644_pt1 | contig 42166 bp, 29 predicted proteins | sample IncBWH32MmetaG_FD_150866 | JGI IMG/M metagenome (GOLD analysis project Ga0210401, IMG submission 150866) | Forest soil microbial communities from Barre Woods Harvard Forest LTER site, Petersham, Massachusetts, United States - Inc-BW-H-32-M | ecosystem: Environmental > Terrestrial > Soil >... | reverse complement strand
CTCCGGGTAACGACGCGCTCCGGGTTGACGGGTTTTGGCGAATGTGCCCAGGCAACGGCCGCCGACCTTCGTCAAGCGGAACGAGAGTGGGTTGGCCGGCCAGCGACTTCCTATGTCACTTTGAACCAGCCTTCGCCCTTGTCGGGAGCCATCGACATGGCCCTGCTCGACCTTGTGGGTAAGGCCTGCAAAACGCCGGTCTACCGCGTACTCGGAGGGCCGACGCGCAACAAGGTACGCGCGTTGGCAGCTCTCGAAGGGTCCGCTAATGCCGATCTCCTGACCAGTATGGAACGCGCGATGTCTGCCGGCTATCGGGCTTTTCGCGTCCCCGCACCCGATCCCGCCACCCGCAATCAGGGTCAGGCATACCAGTTGGCCATCCGCGCTCGCTTGCAACAACTAAAAGACAAGGGAGGAGCCCAAGCCGATTTCGTCGTAGATGGCGCCGGATTTCTCACACCCGGCGATGCCGGCAGCGTCGCCACCACCATTCAACCCATGCATCCACTGTGGTTCGATGAGCCGTGCCCCGTCGCGAATCTTCAGACTATCCGTAAAATCAGCGAAGAGTCTGTGGTGCCACTGGGCTTCGGCCGAACCATTACCAATCCCGGTACTTTCCAGGAGCTGTTGCGTGAGGGCTTAATCGATGTGGTGCGGCCCGATATCTGCCGGGAGGGCATTACAAGCGCCCGCCGCGTGGCCGCCCTGGCCGAGCCATACTATGTCGCAGTGGCGCCCCACCATGAAGGAGGGCCGATTGCCACGGCTGCGGCCCTGAACTTGGCCGCCACGTTGCCAAACTTCTTCATCCAGCACATCCCGTTTCCAGCGACAGATGAGGATCGCCGCATGCGTGCGGAGGTGGCCGGCACTAACCTAGAGAGTGTTCGAAATGGATTCGCGGCGCTGCCCACCGCTCCTGGGCTTGGCATTACCGTCAACGAAGCAGCACTGGAGAAATATCATGTTGCGTAGAGGATTCTTAGCATTAGGTGGCACCGGGCTCGCATTGGGAGCACATCACGGGCTCCGGGTAGCCGATTCTTGCGATTGCGCCCTGGCCCCTCCTCCGGCCGTCGCCGACGCATTCGACGGCCTGCATTCCGGCATTACCATTACCGGAATGAAGGTATTCGGCGTTTCGCTCACGCCCGAATCAGACCGGCCTTATGTCTTCGTCAAGCTAGAGACCAATCAAGGCGTCGTCGGATGGGGAGAAGGCACTCTGGAAGGCAAGGCCGGCGCCGTCATGGCCTGCATAAACGACTTTCATGATTTCCTGATTGGCCACGATCCCATGCAGGTAGAACATATCTGGCAATCGATGTACATCCATAGTTTCTATCGCGCCGGACCCGTCATCGGTTCAGCCATTTCCGGGATTGATCAGGCGCTATGGGATATTCGCGGGAAAGTTCTGGGCATGCCCGTTTACCAGTTGCTGGGCGGACCACTCGATGCGCGGGGTGTTCGTGGGTACTATCACTCGAACGCCAGTAGCCGGGAAGATCTTATAAAACTCCGCGAAACCGCCCTCCAGCAGGGCGTATCGTGCTTCAAATATGGCATTCCAGGAGAATACGAATACATTGAAACGCACGAGAAAATCGAGCGCGCGGTGAAATCCATGCAGAATCTGCGGGAGAACCTTGGGCCCGATATCGATATCGCGGTGGATTTCCATGCCAAAACCAGTCCCAGTGTCGCATCCGTCATCGTCAAGGAAGTGGAGGCGTTGAACCTGCTGTTCATCGAAGAGCCTTGCCCGCCTGAAAATGTTGCGGCCATGGCCCGCATTGCCCGGCGTTCCACTACACCGATTGCTACGGGCGAACGGCTGATCGCTTCTTACGGTTGCCGCGAGTTGATCGAGATGGGTGTCATTGATATTCTGCAAACCGACATTAACCATGTGGGTGGCATCTCCGGTTTGTGGAAAACGGCATCGCTCGCTGGCATCTCCGCCGTCTCGATGGCGCCACACGCCTGTGAGGGCCCGATCGGCGGGCTGGCCACACTGCACGTCGATTCTGCCATCCCCAATTTCGTGGTTCAGGAAATCTGCGGCTTCGTCCAACCCACGCGGCAGAATCAGATCTGGGAAGAATGGCTAGGCTTCCCGGCCATGCGCATGGTCGACGGCCGGTTCCCGTTATCTAACCGGCCCGGCCTCGGTTTTGAACTCTCCGAAGCCAGCCTGCAGAAGTTTCCGTTCGGAGGTACCAGACCGATGGCCCGTGTCTTTCACGAGGACGGATCGGTCGCGGAATGGTAGTTTCGCCGCGTTGCCGATAGAAATCAAACAAGCCCGTAGCCACAAACGGGATCGCGTCCATCAACAACCCGCTGCGGCTGATCACTTGTCACCACCCTCAGCTCCGCCGACGTGCCCACCGTAATCGGATGCACACCGATCAGCGAAGCCAGCGGCGCTAGATTAAAGTAGCTGCGATTACGATGCGTTCACCTGGCGGGCAATGAAGGCCTTCACCATCTCCCGTGCGTGATCAGTTTGTGGCCCTGGTTGCGCAACCCACTCATGCTCGCAACCTTCGAACAACTGGTACTGGATATCGCCGCCGGCTTCTCTATAGGTCTGCGCGAACCTCTCCTGTACCGCCGGAAGAACGTTGTCGTCGAGGGCACCCTGCATTATCAAGAATGGCACCTTTGTGATTGTCTCGTGACGGTCGAGGATTTCCTGAGGATTGCTTTCGTGGATCGTGTCCCAGGGGACGAAGAACGTCGTGTTGTTCCTGACCATGGCGCTGCGCTTGAGCTTTTCCGCATTCTGGTAGCGGGCGAAGGTGTTGCTGATGGGCGAGCGCATCGCGACGTATGCGACCGAGGCGTCGGCTCTCGGCGCTTCCCTCAACGGGATCGCGTTGTACCGGGAATCCCGCGGCCGCATGGCAAGCAGTTCCGCAACATGGCCGCCGCTCGAACTGCCGTAGACGCCGATCTTCAGCGCGTTGCCGTTCCACGACGGCGCTTTCGTTTTGAGCCAGCGGACCGCATAGTTGGCATCCTGCACGCACGCGGGATACGGCGATTCCGGCGCGAGCGTCAGGTCGACGGCGACGACAAGCACGCCGCTTTCCGCTATAGCACGATCCATCGGTTCTTCAGCCTTGCGGTCTTTTGCGTTCCACGCGCCGCCGTGAAGATCGAGAACGGTTGGAAACGGTCCCGTCCCTGCCGGCTCATAGATGCGGGCCATCAGTTGCCGTCCGGCTTTGGTACGGCGATACTCGACTTCGTTGACTCTAACGTCGAATTTCGCAGCGGGATTGTAGGACGCCGCAGCCGCTTCGACTCCGGCGGCAACGCCGAGGAAAGACATGCCCCTAATAAAGTCCCGTCGTCTTAGAGATTCCATTTTCTCCTCCGTAAGTGGCTCATCCGTACTTTACTCTATTTGCCTTGCCAAACGGCGTTCTCATAGATTGCTCCTGATGACGCAACCGCGCCAATGTGCACAGCGATTGCCGCGGAGCTGTCCGCGCCCTGCCGCCAGAAACGCGGCAGCGGAGAAACCCTTACAACTTCCCAGTGCCGCTCCCGCGGCCCGGCTTTATCCGTTTACTTCAAGTTTCAAAAACTTCTTAGTGGCCTGCGATGGCGTATAAATTTGACCATCGATTAACATCCTGCCGGTATATCCGCCGCCCGGACCCTCGAACTCCCACGCCACATCGTGTTCCTCTCTGGCCAGCTTCGCCCACTTCGATCGTTTGTTTGTCCACGTCGTCATGTCCTTCCGCTTAGGCACTACTTGAATGGTAACGCCCACGTCGTTGATGTGATCGTGAAAGTTCTCGTCAACGGCGCCGCGGGAATGTAGAAAGGAAAGGATTGACGGCGCTTAACAGACAGGAACGTTAACCGGCCATATCGGTAGCTTTCTGCTTACTCTCGCCGGGGTCGACCGGAGGCACATCTCCGATCACACGTTTGCTTTCCGAAAACACCTTCCCTAATTTGCGATTGAAACTTTCTGGTCGAGCGTCAGCATTATCTACCTGGTTCGTTTTCTGACTATCCTTGTTCCCGTGCTGCGTTTCCTTCGGAGTCAGCGATCTTGCTCGGCGGTACCAGCTGCTCCGAATTCCCAGGGCCACCCAATCAAGAGGATTCAATGACTCGGCGACAGTGATGCCTTCCCGTCGAGCTTTAACACCAGCAAGTGCGATGTACCGGCAGGAGTCGTTCGTATACCTTGTGTGTTCCCGCGACCTGCGGCGGCGTTAGCTCCGGCCGGGGGGCTGGGTGGGGGCGCGCCGCGACCAGCCTGAGTGGGAACACCGGTGGGGCCGCCGGCGATAGCAACGTACTGAGTACCATCCAGCATGTACGTCATCGGCGGGCCCATCTGCCACAGGCCGGTATCGAAATCGAGAAGCTGCTGGCCGTTGTCGGCGCGATAAGCCAACAGCCGGGTATTTAGAACGACGAACACGAGGTTGCCACCCGTGGACAGCGTCCCGCCATGGTTGTAACCACCGGCGATCCCACGCCAGCGTTCCTTCTGAGCCACCGGATCCCAAGCGATCAGCACGTTGCCTTGCCCTTGGGGTCCAATCGCGGGGAGTGAGGTGAGAACCTCGCCCGACCCGCGTGAGGTTCCCTGGTTAAAATGGGCTCGCTCACCCGGCGGGATCTCGACCGGAGACGGCTCAAAGTCGGGGTCCGCCCGGTAGATGTACGCGCCGCTCATGAGGCTCCGGAGATACACCAACCCCGTGCCAGGATTGTAGGACGATGGCGGCCAATTGGTAGCGCCCAGGTTACTTGGAATGACGCTGACGGCGTCGTTCTTATAGCGGGCCTCCGGATTCACCGTGGGCCGCCCGGTCTTCAAATTGATTCCCGTCGCCCAGGTTACTGGCACAAACGGTTCCGCGGAGAGCAGCTCTCCGGTCCGCCGGTCCAGAATATAAAAGAATCCATCTTTGGGCGCGTGCATAATGACTTGGCGCGGCTTGCCGTCGATCGTCAAATCAGCCAGCATGAGATCCGAGACCGAGTCAAAGTCCCAATCGTCGCCGGGGACTTCCTGGTAATACCAGACAAGTTTGCCGGTGGCGCCCCGGACCGCGAGAATGGTGTCGGCGAACAGGCTGTCGCCCTGGCCGCGTAACACTTCGGTCCATGGCCCCGGTTGTCCGGTGCCCACATAGACGATATCCATGTCGGGATCGTAAGCGACGGTATTCCAGACCGGGGCGCCGCCGCCGATCTTCCACCACTCGCCACTCCATGTTTTGGCCGCCATTTCGAGCTCCGGCTGCTCGAAGGGCTTGGAAGGATCGCCCGGAACCGTGTAAAAGCGCCACGCCCGTTTGCCCGTTTCGGCGTCATAGGCATCGAAGAATCCGCGCACGCCGTACTCACCTCCACTGACGCCAATGATGACCTTCCCGCCCTTAATCACCCGCGGCGCCATAGTGATCGTATAGGGCATGTTCTCGGGCGATACTCGCGTTTCCCACACGATTCTGCCGCTCCCCGCGTCCAGAGCCCTCAGTCTTCCGTCCACGACGGGAGCGATGACCTTGCCTTGATAGAGGGCAATTCCGCGAGCCGTGACACCACAACAGATGCGCGACTGCCAAATCTGCTGGTTCACTTCCGGATCCTGACGCCAGATCTCTTTTCCCGTACGGGCGTCAATCGCATATACGACGCTCCAAGGCGCAATGCTGTAAAGCGTGCCGTTGGACATCAGAGGAGTCGCCTCTTGGCGGTTCTGCGCTGGCCCAGGGGCGGCTGGGATATCCGCAAACCAAGCAGGTCCAAGCCGGGTTATATTCGTGGCGTTGATTTGGCTGAGCGGGCTATGACGCTGTTCCGACCAATTGCCATTGTAAGTGATCCATTCTTCACCGCTCCGGCCTGCGTCCCTTAAGGCTGCGTCATCAACCCTCCGGGGCTGTTGAGCCACAGACACCCACGGCGTCGTCAACTCCAAAACCAACAACAGTTTGATACAACGAGATGCGTGCCGCAACGAGTTCTCCCTCCTAAGTCGGCTCGTCTTCATTTAGAAAAGAATTTTTATCGCGAACTGCATGGTCCGGCTGCCCGAGAAAGTAATAATCTGTCCGAAATTCGCCTGGCCTAAGACCGCGATCGGCGCGTTGGGTAGTTCGGTATTGGTAAAGTTAAAAGCCTCGGCCCGGAACTGCGTTGTGATTCTCTCCCGGACTTTGAATTCCCGATGGATGCTTAAATCCATGTCCCAGGAGCCCGGCGCGGATAAAGTATTTCGTCCCAGATTACCCCACGTATTCGCAGGCTGCGCCACGAATGCGGCCGGATTGAACCACTCACTGACCGACTGGTTTGCAACCGCGGGCGAAGACACCACATTTGGACGGTTGGTACCGGTTGCGCTGTTAGTTTGCGTCCCCGTTTGTGTGACCGAAAAAGGAAAGCCCGATTGGAAAAAGCCGAGCGCGTTCACCTTCCAGTTGCGCAGTGGTACGGCATACCAGGCTTGGATTTGCTTGCCGAACGGAATCTCATAAGTCCACGTAACGGCTACTCGATTGCGGATGTCGCTATTGGAATTTCCCTTGATCGTAGTCGGAACCGCGAAGGCCACATAACGAATCTCGCTGTTATCCAATGCGTGCGCCCAAGTGTGATTGAGATTAAGCGTCATGCCACTCCTATAGCGCCTTTCCAAAGTCGTCTGCCAGGAAAGGTATGAGGTGGTGTAGTAGTTCGCCACGGTGTTAACGTTGCTCAGATTCGGATAGAGGTTCGAGAGGATACGGCGAAGTTGAACGTTGGCAGCGCCCGGAGCAGCGCCGTTGAGGTCAATGGCGTTGTTTGTTCCGCTCTGACGTCTCCCCAAACTCCCGACAAATCCACTCGTCAACGTCATCCCAAAGATCAACTCGCGCTGAGCGGTCAAGTTAAATTCGTGCACATAGGGCAGTTTGTAATTCGTGCTAACAGCCACTATGGGAGTCGGAGCCGCAAGAAGACTAAGATTTGTACTCTGCGGGGCGAGTGGTGGTAGTGGATCCGAAATGCTGTTGGTCGGAGTGATATTAGTGTTAGCGATGGTGAACGCAGTGTTGTAAGGCGGGTTCCGGAACGCGCCCGGGGTTCCCAGCATCAGCGGCGTATACATCATCCCGTAGCCGCCGCGAAGCACTGTCTTTTTGTTTACCTGCGCGGCGAATCCAAAGCGCGGGCCGAAGTCTCCAAAATCTCTCTTGACACCGGCAGTGTTACTAACGCCATTCTGCCCGGCGATCATCATTTGTGAAGTGGCGAAGTTAAAGTTGGCGATCCGATTGTCGGCCTCGCTGACGGGGCTGAAATAATCCCATCGCACTCCGAAGTTGAGAGTGAGCCAGCGCGTCGCGCGGTAGTCGTCCTGGGCAAAATAGTTGTTCTCCACGAAACGGTACCCGGGAAAGATCAAGAAGCGGTTACGGGTCGACGTCGCCGGATATCCCAGAAGCAAGGAGGCCTCGGAGTTTCCCGTGGTGGAGAGGCTGCTCGGGTTGCCAGTAAACGCCGGAGTAAACGCATAACTGACTCGCCCCTCAGCGGATTGATAATCCGCATCCTGGCGTCTGGTGAATTCGCCACCGAATTTGAAGAAATGCTTGCCCCTCGTCCACTGCAGGCTTCCAGATTCTGTGAAGACGTTATTGATGTTGTGCGTCGGTAAAAAGCCGCCGTCACCAAAGCCCGTGTAATTCGTCATGGAGAAGTCTGGGAAGCCGCTACTGAGAGGATCGACGTTGACACCCAGCATCCCGAGCTGGGTCGCGGGCGTCGTTCCATAGCCTTGTTCCTGCATCAGATTGTTATAACGCGAGTAACCCGCTCGCACTACGAGCACCATCTGGGGCGACAGGATTATCGTGTCGACCATTGCTAAGCCATGCGTCGATATGTTGCTACTCCCCGTTGCCCCCGTGTTCGATCCAGAGACATTGTTCGGCAAGCCGATCGGATTGAATCCGTCCGCAGTCTGTGGAAAGACATGCGGGAGTTGGGTGTATGTTCGACCATAAGAATAACGCAAGAAGAAATTGTTGTTATCTGAGAACCGATGATCGACTCGCGAGTCCAACTGATTATCCGTCTGGACCCTGTCTCCATTGCGGCTGTAGTTATTGTTCAGCGCGGAGCTGATGGGAGCCGGATACATATTGATCAGCTTGAGCGCGATCGGGTTAATCTCGCTCATCGGAATCTGGTTGTTGGAGAAAGGAGTTCGTGTGGAAACGCCAGTGGTCGGATTCGTAACGGTGGTGAGGAGGTCGAAGATCTGATTTTGGCCGGCGAAATTACCTGTCCTTTCCGCAAGGGTCGGAACCGTTGCTAATTGCGGTCCAGGTGTGCACGTGTTGGCGGCGCAGGTGACGGCCTGGATGCCTTTAAAAGTTTCCCAGTCGAAGAAGAAAAACGTCTTGTTTCGCTTGATCGGTCCGCCAACACTGCCGCCGAAATTGTTTTGTTTATAGTCAGGCTTCAGCTGTCCCACCGCCAGGTTTGGCGCCCGCGCGTCCGTTAGCTGATTACGGAGATACTCAAATGCCGAACCGTGGAACTCATTGCCCCCGCTCTTCGTGATGAAGATAACGGCAGCACCACTGGTTCTGCTAAGTTCCGCTGAGAAGCTGTTCGTCAATACTCGCATCTCCGCTACTCCCTCCTCTGAGGGCCTTACAACTAACGTATTAACGAACCTCTCGTTGTTATCGACGCCGTCAATATTGAAGTTGTTTTCGGTTCCGCTTCTTCCGTTCGCGGCGACCGTCCCAGAGCGGCGTTGGTCATCCTTATTGCCGCCCGCGTAAGTATTGCCCTGGTAGTTAGTCGTACCAGCCACCAGATCTGCCATCAGAATGAAGTTGCGCCCGGGGATCGGTAAATCTTCAACCTGAACCTGGCTTACGACTGTTCCTACGGTCGCGGAATCCGTCTGCATCGCCGGGGCCTCGGCGGTTACGTCGACGCTCTGTAGGCCCGTCCCAATTTCGAGTTTTGCGTCTGCCCTGAAACGGTCGCCAATGGCCAAGCCAATGTCCGGTATCGTCCATTGTTTGAACCCCGTCGCCTCGGCTGTGATTTTGTAATGCCCGATTTGGAGCTGAGAGATAATGAAGTCCCCGCTTGCGTTCGACACGGCCGTGTATGGCAATCCCGTGTTCAGGTTCGTGGCGGTCACCTTCACGCCCGAAATCACGGCGCCTGACGAGTCGGACACTGTACCAACGATGTCGGCGGTGGAGACCTGAGCCGACAGCAGACTCGCCAGGAGGCTAAGTGCGATGACGGCGAACACTAAATGGGCAAGGAGCCTCGTGAAATTCAAAGGCTTGCCCTTGAGATTCGCGCAACGGGCGCGCCTTGTAACTGCGGAATCATTGTGGATTGTGGACGACATGGACACTCCCTCAACGTGACCGCCAAAGATGGCTTCTTTGGTCCCACGAACTGTTGTGTTTTGAAACCCTCACCTAGACCGTGAAGGAGTCTAATAGTAGACTGGACTGCCATGAGTGTCAAGGGATGCAGTGCGAGTTGTAGATGCAGTGCGAGGGGTGCAGTGCGAGGGGTGCAGTGCGAGGCAGTGCGAGGTGTCGGCGCCATGAGAATGGGATCTTTCGCGCTTTCGGTGCAGATTGGCCAAGCTAGAATGACTCAAACGCTTGTTGCCATGTATGGTCTTAAGCTCAACTCGCAATGGCACCTCCCCCGAGCCATTCGCAAGCAATCTTGCCAGGTCCGGCTTTAGTATTGTTAGCATCGCGCGTGTGGACGGCCGGTTTTTGCTGAATGTTCACATCCAACAGTTCCGCGTCGCCTGCCTGCGGTAGTCGCCTCTTCCTGTCTTGCTTCGGCATCGGTTCACTTCATCTGTCGAAACAGACGAGACTCGGCCCGGTCGCAGTCCGTTTAAGAAATTGTCTCCAGCGGGGTCTAGCACGCTGATCGCTCAACGCGCCGCCACCACATCACAGACCACCATGTACCGGAGCGGTGGTTAAACAACTGGCACTCACGCACCAAAAGAGAGGTCGGCTTTAGCTTGCCGAGCCACGCCTTGTTCGCATATATGCTCCTCGCGCCGATCTCAAATGCATTTGAGCTGCACTCAATTCCCTGGCGGCTGGTCGGTCTGGAAGTAATGGACCTGACCTTCCTTCGAGCGCGGCGTCATCGCCATGCGTATGCTTTTGCCGGTGTTGGGGCAGCTGGTGGCACGGTGCCAACGCTCCTCATTGGCATTGATCAGGTCGCCATATTCGCCATGGACTACCCCTTCACCGGAAATCAGCGCACAGACGCTACCGTAAACATCGAGCCACACTTCCTGCATATTCTCGTGGAAATGACCCCAACTGGTGGAGGGTGGCAGCTCCTTGAGGTTATTCGCGATGTTCAAGTTGGAAGAGGTATGGCCATCATACAGGTAGCGCTCACCCCTACGATCCGACGCGCCATACTCGTCAACATTGAAGAACGGCACGTTGAATGAGTCATAGCCGCCGGTCGAGGTGATCTTGACTTTGACATACTTGTAGCCGGGAATAGGCGTCGGCGTTTCGCTTTCCGGATAGGAAGGCACCTGCCCAGCTGGCGCTGTGCGGTAAAACACAACCGGCTCGGTGCCGACGGTTTCCATACAGTAGGACAGGCGGGGAGCCACGTTGAACACCCAGCCCTTAGACAGATTCTTGGGCTCCTGGCCGTCGATGGTGATCTTGAGCTGGCCGCTATAGACCCAGCCGAAGACGCGGTCGTCGGCATAGAACATGCACTTGGTCTTGTCGCCCGGCGCCATCTGGACGTAACGACCGTCGAAGTCTCGGTTTAGAAGCACTTTCTGTTCCCAGCGCGCCTGACCCTGATGCGCCTTGAGAATATCGGCGATATGCCAGATCGGCTTGTTGGGTTCGGTGTACGGCGTTTCCGGTGTCTTCTGCGCCGCCCAGACGATGCGGGTCGGACCACCGCTATCGCCACCAGCCTCAGACCACCAATTCGTCTGGGGTACGCGCGTGGCGCGTGCTGGTGCGGGGGCGGGCGCTTCTTGGGACCAGGCAGGACCGCACGCCAGCATCAGTCCAGCCGCGATCAAAACTGTCTTCGTGGATTTCATAGTTCCTCCTCCATCATGTTTGTTCAGGACACCTTTCGTTACGTGCAGCAAAACTTTCGTCATGCAGTTCAGTCGCGGCCCAATTCCTTTATCTGGTTATCTGGACCAGATCAATTATCCTCCAAAAGGTCGTTAAGCGCCTTAATGGTGGGTAGTACGCTTGGGACCATCCGCCGGGAGTGTGTGGATTACTTCATCCCGAGGAACGAACGGCACCTTCGCCTCATTCTGAAAGAACAATCGCGGTCGTCCTCATTCCGATTTAGGCCCTGGCACACCCGAACCGATCCTCGGGTGATTACATCATGATTATCGATTGGAAAAGGAGGCCGCTTAGCCCGACGGAATTATTGCGGATTACAGCCCGCGACCGAAAACGTTCGGTCAATGCTAAGCACGAGTCCGGCTATGCCGTCGGCCGGATGTTTTGATTCACTTGGAAGAAGTTTCCGGGATCGTACTTTGCTTTAATCGCCGCCAGCCGATCGTAATTCCCGCGATACGTGGCGCGAATCCGGTCATCGCCTTCTTCCATCATGAAGTTTATGTATGCTCCGCCCGCGCCGAACGGATGCAGGGCATCGTAATAACTCCTGGCCCAATCGGTGATCTTGCGGCAGTTTGCCGGATCGGGATCTACACCCACAATCACCTCGCTCCAGATGGCGTCGCGATAGCTGAACGCCGTTTCGCTTTCGCCCACTCGATTCGTTTTTCCATTCACCGGATATAGGTGCATGGTCGACTGCCAGGTCGGCAGGAGCTGCGCGTATTCGATATGCTTCGCGATCGCAGCATCGCTGAGTTCCTTGAAGAAATCGGCCTTCCAATACCATTGCAGGCCGGCTGGGTAAATGCCGTCGAACAGTCCTTGGAGCATGGGAAACGGCATCTGCGCGAAGAATTCAAAAGCGGGAGGGCGGTAACCGCGGATCGATTCCAGAATTGTATTCGCCCGCTCCATCGAACCCTGGTAGCACCATACGATCGCGCACATTTTGCGCAAGTGCAACGGCTCCGGAAAAGGCGGCCCCGGCGGCACGGTCATCATCGCGAAGAAGCCGTTCATTTCTTCAGGCGCCTGCGTAATGAACTCCCGATACCACTTCATCACGTCCGCCGCGTCTTCCAGATTCCACAGCATCGGGCCGGCGCAAACCATTCCGACTGGGTGCGCTTCAAACAAGAACGAAGTCACGATACCGAAATTCCCGCCTCCGCCGCGGATTGCCCAGAACAGGTCCGAGTTGTCTTCGGCGTTGGCGACCACGAAGCTGCCGTCCGCCAGAACCATATCGACCGAAACCAGGTTGTCGATCGTCAGTCCATACTTCCGCGTCAGGTGTCCCATCCCTCCGCCTAACGTCAGTCCGGCGACTCCGGTGCTTGATATAATGCCGGACGGCACAGCTAGGCCGAATGCGTGTGTCGCATGATCCACGTCGCTCCACTTGCAACCTGCGCCTACCCGCACCGTGCGCGATGGGGGATCGACTCTGACATAGTTGATCGGCGCGAGATCGATCACCATGCCGTCGTCGCAGACTCCTAGTCCCGCTGCGTTATGCCCTCCGCCGCGGATCGAAACCCGTAGACCATTGGTCTTCGCCATTCGCACCGCCGCCATAACGTCGGCCGCATCGGTGCATTTCGCAATCAGCCTCGGGCGGCGATCGATCATCCCGTTGTAGACTTTCCTCGCCTCCTCGTACGGCACATCTTGAGGCTGGATCACGGCGCCGCGGAACTGGCCGCGAAATTCGGTAATGGCTTCCTGCAACGACATTGGTATTCTCCTTGGCCGGCGCATGGTTCATTTTCTCGGCCGGACAGGTCTACTTTGCCCGAAGCGGCGTTCTAAGAGCGTTCTGTAGAAGCGGTTTCGACCGTTCCGCCCGCAAGAACCAACATTTTTCGCTCGAACGCCAGCGAACCCACCTGCCGCGCGGCCTCTAGGCCTCTTCGGAAGCTCGCCCGCGCTGCTTCAAGCTTCCCATCGGCCGCCAGCAGAGTCCCTTGCACACGGTGCAGCTCCGCGAGCGCCCACTCCTCGCCATTCTTACTGGCATATGCAAAGCCAGTGGAGAGACTAGCCAGGGCCTCTCCCACCAGGCGGGCGCGTCCGAGTGTTTCCGCCAGCAGAGAGAAATAGTACGGCAGGCGGAGTTCGGCGCCGAGGCGGCGCATCCCCTCCAGCCCTTCGCGAAGTTGTGCCAACCCGGCAGCCACATCGCCCTCCGCAGCTCCCGCCCAGCCCGCAAGAACATTCGCCATCGCCAGGTAATACGCGAAGCCATGGCGGCTGCACAGTTCCACCGCTTCACGCCCGCGTTCCAGCGCCGCGCCGCTCTCACCCTCGAAGACGTGAAGCATCGTGGCATAGTCGAGCGCAATCGCTTGGCTAAAAGGGTGGCGCATCTGTTGGGCCGTCGCGACCGCCTCCGCTGCATGAGCGTGTGCGCGGTTCCCATCTTCGCGGTGCCAAGCCAGATGGGCCAAGTAGGCGCGGCAAAACACGCCGATGTCCGGCCCAGCGAACAGCGCCAGTACGGATTCCGATGGACTGCTGTGCGCGCGGGTGGCTGCGGTCATGTGGTCGAGCGACTCTTCCAGTCGGCCCAAATGAAACAAGGTGCATCCCAGCACGAAGTTCCCCGCTAGCATCAGCCCCGGAGTCGGCTCCCCTTCCGTCATTCTCATAAATTCGATCCCGAACCGGCGTGCTTTTTCGAGATCGCCCCGCACCGTGTGAAAGACCCAGACGCCGCTCAGAATCACGAAAATATTGCGGCCATCGAGGCGTCTAGAAAGCTCCAGCGCCCGCTCGTACGTCTGCCCTACTTCGGCCGCCGAATAGCCTTCGGTCGTCACTAGCGCCGGACCCAATGTGACCAGCAAATCCAGTTCCTGTTTCAGCCTCCGGTCCGACTCCGAAAATCCCCGGCACAACGCCAAAGCGCGCCTCAGCAATTCCGCCGCTTCCGCGTCGGCATACCGTTGCCGGGCATGCGCGGCCGCCCGCTCGTAGCGCTCGATCGCCTCTTCAGCCATTCCCGTCTGTTCGAAATGAAAGCCAATCTGCCCGTTCCAGGTTTCGAGGTCGTCCTCATACACTTCGGCCAGCGCTCGTGCCACGCGCCGGTGCAGGTAACGTTGACGCACCAGGCTCAGTTCCGAGTAGGCCACTTCGCGCAGGCGGTCGTGTATAAAATCGTACTCAGATGCTCCCCGACTTTCGATGATGCGCCGCCGCCACAGTTCATCGAGTGCCTGCGAAACACTGCCTTCGTCCCAGTCGGTAGCCTTCTCCAGCAATTCGAGGGAGAAGGGCCTGCCCACGACGCTCGCAACGCTAGCCAGTTCGTAGGAACCGGCGGTTAGCTGTGCCAGGCGCGCGGCTATTACGGCATGCACTCGCGTGCTATGCAGCCCTGCGCGTACACTCTCCAAAACGAACAGCGGATTGCCCCTAGTGGCCCGGAAGATCTCTCCCAGGTTCCCGCTTTCGAGCGGTTTCGCCGCTTCCATGCGCGCCAGTTCGGCCGTCTCCTGGGCATCCAAAGGCTCCAGCGGAATTTCCAGAACTATCCCCGATTGCCGTAGCTCCGCCAGAAACCTGGTGAACGGATGATCGCGACCAGTTTCTTCCGCCCGCACCGTCCCGAGCAAGAGGATACCGGCCGCGGCTGGAGAGGTCAACAGAGCGTTGAGCCACTCAAACGAGTCGTGATCGCACCATTGCATATCGTCGAGAAACAGCACAGCCGGCTTCCGAATCTTTCCAATAGCGGCGGTAAGGGATTCGTAGAAGTGAAGGCGCTGCCAGCTTTCAGCGAGCGGACGGGGTTGTCCGGGCGGCTCGCAGATTTCGGGCACCAACCGCGCCAGTTCCGCGAGTTGCTGTGGCGCGAGATTAGTCCAGCCCGCGCGAACAACATCGGAACGGAGCCACTCCGCCACGGGCGCATAGGCCACTTGCCCCTGTCCGGCGTAACAACGGCTGCGCATTGCCGCGTGGCCTTGCCGAACGCACGATTGATACAGCTCGTCGGCGAGCCTGGTCTTGCCGATCCCCGGTTCACCGGAAATCACGGCTACCCGCGGGCCGTCCTCCACCGCCGATTGCCAGATCGATGCCAGGCGCTGCCATTCCTTGGTGCGGCCAACCAGAGCCCGCAGTTTCTGCAGTTGCGCGACAGGCTTGGCAGGCGCAGACTCGGACGCTCCGGAGTCCTCTTTCAGAATTCGGTCAAACAGCTCCTGCGTTGCGGCGCCCGGCTCCACGCCCAACTCACGCCGCAGGACGCGCATGCACTGGTGATAAGCCCGCAGGGCACTGGCCCGGTCATGGTTGGCCGCATGCAAACGGATCAGCAATTGATGGTGCGACTCGCACAGCGAATCCAGTGCGACCAGGCGCTCGGCGCACGGAATGGCTTCCGAGTACTCGTTCAGCTCGTCGAAAAGCAAGGCGAGACGGTGCAATACCTCGGAGATCCGCCTTCGGTATTCTTCGCGCAGCGGGGTCAGCCAGTCGTCATAGAGAGCAGGCAGCAGGTCGTCTTCATAGAGCTTCGCCGCCGTGGTCAGGGATTGTATCTCCCGCGCGCGATCTTTCTCCATTCGCGCCGAGCCGGCCTCGGCAATCGCCGCGTGGAAATCAACAACGTCGATCGAACAGGGACCGTCCCGCCGCCACCGAACCGCGAAATGATCGGTCACCAGCAAGTTGCACTCGGCCGGCAATGCACGTTTAAGATGGTGGAGAAGTTGCCGTAGATTCGTCCGCGCCTGCGATTCGCTAGAGGCAGGCCACAGCATAAAAGCCAGTTGTTCCCGCGGCTGCGGCATATCGCCGTGAAGGATCAAATAGGCGAACAGGGACTGGAGGCGGTTCGTATTGACAGCCGTTACCGGGCGTCCGGTGAAACTGATCCGCAGGTTGCCGAACAAGCTGATCCGCAAAGGGGGGCCAGCCATGGAAGGCGGCTTGTCATTCGCGATTGCTGCGGCTTCGAGAGCTGCGCGCAACTCGTTCACCGTTTGGAACCGGTTCGCCGGCAACTTCTGCAAGCAGCGAGCGACGATCGCGGAGACATCGGGTGGGATGCCTGTTTCAAGGGTGAGCGCAGTGGGCTCGTCGCGCAGAATTGCCGCCATTGTTTCGATGGACGAACTGCGCGAAAACGCCCGGACGCCGCTAAGCATCTCATACAGGACGGCGCCGAAGGAAAAAATGTCGGAGCGCGCGTCTACTTCCTCGCCTTTGGCTTGTTCGGGCGACATGTAAGCCGCCGTGCCCATGATTGCTCCCGCCTCGGTGAGGGCCATGGTTTGTGTAGAGCCATCGGGAATTTTCGCCTCCACGATCTTGGCAAGCCCAAAATCCAACAGTTTCACTCCCGAGGCGGTCACCAGAATGTTGGCGGGTTTCAGGTCACGATGCGTGATGTTTTTCTTGTGCGCGGCCTCGAGAGCATCGCAGATCTGAACCGCGTAGCGCAGTGCTTGATCGACGGCGAGAGCGCCCTTGAGAGGAGTTCCTTCGATGAATTCCATGACAAGATAATTCGGGCCTACGTCGTAAACCTGGCAGATATGGGAATGATTCAACGCAGCAATGGCCTGCGCCTCGCGTTCAAACCGCTCACTGAACTGAGCAGTGGAGACTTTTATTGCGACGTCGCGATTTAAACGCGGATCGCGCGCTCGATACACCTCGCCCATTCCGCCCGCCCCGATAGGCGCAACGATTTCGTACGGGCCGAGTTTGTCGCCTAAAGACAGCGGCATAAAGGCGGTTCAGCCTAGTTTACTCCGATCAAAGAGCGGATTGGTCCCAGTTTCTGGCCGCGGAGTACTGTCGTTTATGGAGCACTGCTGAAAACAGGGTGGCGTATGTTCATGGATGGACATCTGGCGGAGAAGTCGAGACAAGGGCAGACCAGGACACGAGATCTATACGACGCCTCGGAGGCGTTTTGGGTGGCGCTCGATTTCTCAGGCGTAAGGGCGCGTGCGCCACGTCAACGCAGGTGGGCCGGTCCTCTACGCTAATTGGAACCCGGTATGTGCGCCGCGGAATGACGAAAAAGGACAGCTCGAAAGGGTTACCGCTCGTTAAGTTTCGGATCAGACTCGGCGATTTCCTGCGCACGGCGCAAACGATCACGGCTATGCGCCAAGTGTGCTCGCATCGCCGCGCGAGCGCCTTCCGGGTCACGGCGAAAAATCGCGTCATAGATGGCCTCGTGTGCCTGATTGACGACGCGTAGGTATGCGACCCTGATCTCGCCCGCTGCGGTATCAACCGCAGGAACGCGGGAACTCGGTATGGTCGCCATCCCCAAGTGACTCATGACGTCGGCGAAATAACGGTTTTCAGTTGCATAAGCAACTTGCAGGTGGAATTGGAAGTCCGGATCGGCGGTATCCTCGCCCGATTCGAGTCTCGCCTGAAATAGAACAAGCGCGTCACGCATTTGGCTCAGTTGCTGCTCGGTCCGGCGCGCCGCGGCCAATCCTGCAGCCTCAGTTTCAAGACTGATACGCAGTTCCAGCATTGCGAGGACATCGCGGACTGTCACAGTTGTCGCCGGATCAAGGCGGAACTCCAACCCGGTGCGGGAGACGCGCGCAAACGTTCCGATCCCGTGACGCGTTTCAACCATGCCCGCAGCCTGGAGACTAGAGATGGCTTCGCGCACGACGGTCCGGCTTACCCCATGGGCTGCCATGATTTCGGACTCAGTCGGCAGCTTTTCACCGGGACGAATGACGCAATTGCGAATGTTTTCCGAGAGTGAGTCAGCCAACTCATGTACGAGCCGTCGCGATTTGCCTGGGCGCCTGTCAGGAGAAGTCGACACAACCATTACATCGAGTATATCTAAATATAATCTAATAAAAGCCAAAGCTAGTGCGCTATTGTTTGGCGCACTATCAATTCAAGCATGCTCCCGAAGAGGACGACTCAAGGCGCTCGAAGGATTTCAGCATAACTCTTGAGAACGCAAACCGGAGTTTGACCCGGAGGTTTGGAGACGTAACGAATTGTCGCCGGCGTCTGTCCGAGCAATCGAAGAGGATTCTCATGCGAGAAGGCTTCCTTTGCTGGCGCCCAAAAATAGAAGGGGAGGGCCAGAGGCGACAGCCGAGGCGGAGCGTTCGGATTTGCTGGGCAATGCCGGATTGACCGAAAGATCACGGAGTGAAGCGGTAGGGAAGCGAACAGATTTTGAACCGAGCGCTGATAGCCGTACCGCACACTTGCGGATTATCACTGACAACATTTTGACAACCGGCCCGAGCTGACCGCAGCGCGTGTCTGCCAAGTGTGTCGGCTTGAATTGCGCGATGTTTGCCAGGAATCATTAGCGCCGAGGGTTTTCACTGTCATCAGCTATCGTATGACTGTCCAGGTCCAATACCCCGTAGAACTGTTAGTTTACTTAGCTTTCTTCTTGACGCTTAAAAAGTTTTGTTGTACGATGTCTGATCAGTTGAAAGGTCGACTAACCGGAACACGTTTCAAGGTAGCTCTTGACCAAGACTTCGTTTCGCGCAGTTGGCCCAGAGGGCCTGGCATTCAGGTGGCAACGAACTCGCCGAGCGAACAGAGTCTATGGGGCGATGTTATCGGTGTGACAGTGCTTCCCGGAGGCGTATAACCCTTCGGAGACAGTTTACAACGGGGAGGATGTGATGAGACGAGGAAAATCGCCTCTAATTCAAAGTCGACTTCTTTTGGTTTGTCTTTTGGCCGCAACGCTCTTCGCGCAGAATCCATACGGACGTATTACCGGCCGGGTTATCGATTCCAGCGCGGCCGTGGTTCCCGGCGCCGTCGTTCGCGTGGAGAACATGGGAACTAACGTAGAGACCACGGTCGTCAGCGATTCACAAGGGAACTACGACGCCCAGAATCTCATCCCCGGCCAGTACCAGGTGGTGGCGGAGAGACCGGGATTCAAGCGTTACCAGCGCGGACCGATCGACGTGCGGGTGGGTGACGTACTGACCATCGACATCGGTCTGGAATTAGGCGCCCCCACGGACAGCGTCGTTGTCACCGCGGAGACGCCGCTGCTGGAGGCAGCCACGGCCAACATTGGGCAAGTGATCGACAGGCGGCGCCTGGTAGATCTGTCAATGCCGGCATCAAACGTGTCTTACCTGATCCAGCTTGCTCCGGGGGTCATCTCAACAGCGGCCCCAACGCAAGGCTGGCAACTGAACGGAACGTCGACTCAGGCCAACTTTTCATCGAACGGCTCCGGCGTGCAGACCAGTCAGTTCACCGTCGACGGTATCCCCAACATGTTGAGCTATGGAGAAGTGGACAACCATGCACCTTTTCCGGAGGTGTTGCAGGAGTTCCGTGTGCAAACGGCGCCCTTCGACGCCTCAGCGGGGCATTTCGTCGGTTCTGAGGTCGACATGGTCATCCGGAGCGGCACAAATGCGTTGCACGGGGATGGGGTTTACCAATACAACGGCCGGGTGTTGAATGCGATTCCATTTTTCGCCGAAAGGCACATTTACGATCTGACCACTGGTCCCATCACTCAGGAGAAAATCAACTCGATCGTCCCGTCAGTCGTGATGAACCGGTATCGAGTCGCAGTGAGTGGTCCAATTTACATTCCAAAGCTGTACAACGGCCGAAACCGAACTTTCTTCACTTATGGATACGACAACGTTTACCGTGCTCTAGGAACAGTGACGCCCCAATCGGTGCCCACTGCCGCTGAGCGCCGAGGAGATTTCTCGGCTCTGCTGGCGCTAGGCTCACAGTACCAGATTTACGATCCAGCGACGATTACGCCGGTGGGTAATGGCACCTTCAGCCGGTCTCCTCTGCCAGGCAATATCATCCCCGCGAGCCGCCTCGATCCGATGGCACAAAAGCTTATCAACTACTATCCACTGCCGAATTTGACTGGCACTCCCGATGGCCTGAACAATTTCAGCGGCAGCCCGTTGAATGTGCTCAAGAGGCCACAACATACAGCTCGGCTCGATCAGACCTTGAGTCCCAACAATCGTCTCTTCTTTTCCGTTATGCGTTCCTACGAATATACACAGGCTGGCGCCTTCCCGTCGAAGTTCTTGGAGGCAGCAGTCGATCATAGAAGCCTCGCCATGACAGTGGACGACGTGGCCGTCCTGCGGCCAAACCTCATATTAGACGTACGTTATGGAGTACACCGTCATGCGGAGAATGGACTGCCCGGCTCCTTGGGTTTCGACTTGAAGGGACTAGGCCTGCCAGCCTCGTTGGTCAATCAACTCGATCCCAAATACACGACTCTTCCCACGCTGACGATCGAGCCTAACGACGCACAGTTCCCGGTTATCGGCGGGAACGGCGGTAACACTACGCAGAGCGTCTACCAGACCACGTATCACTATCTTCTGGGCAGTCTCGCCTACACCCGCGGCAATCACAGCTTTCGCTTTGGCGGGGAGTTCCGGGTTTACATGCAAAACACAACCGACTTCTTCGGTGGTGGTCCTGGCTCGGCGCCTTCGTACACCTTTTCAACCGACTGGACGCAGGGCCCGCTGAACAACTCTCCGGAGGCGCCAGTTGGTCAAGGACTGGCTTCCTTCCTGCTTGGGCTACCCACCGACGGATTGATCACGCGCATTGCGGCGATATCTGAAAGCTCAAAATTCGGCGCATTGTTCGTGCAAGACGATTGGAAGGTGTCGCGTAAATTAACGGTCAACCTAGGATTGCGTTATGAACTGGAGGCGGCCACCACGGAACGTTACAATCGCGCCAACCGGGGTTTCGATTTGAACGCCACCAATCCCATCCAGGCGGCGGCGCAGGCAAATTACGCACTGAATCCCGTCCCTCAGATTCCCGCGAACGCTTTTCAAGTAAAAGGCGGACTGTTATTCGCGGGCGTAAACGGCGTTCCGCGCGGGATGTGGAACCCGGTCAATCATACCTTCATGCCCCGGCTAGGCCTGGCTTACCAACTGCGGGACAACACCGTGGTGCGTGCAGGTTATGCAATTTACTTTGAAGAGTTGGGAGCGGATCGCTATGACGTTTTGCAGCAGGGTTTCAACCAAGACACTTCCCTGGTGCCTACCCTCGACAATGGACAAACTTTCCAGGCGACGCTTGCAAACCCATTTCCCCACGGTCTCCTGACCGCGCCAGGAGCCTCGCTCGGCTTACAGACATTTCTAGGACAAGCTGTGAGCTTTTTCTGGCCGGACCGGCGCCCAGGATACATGCAGCGGTGGACTTTGGACATCCAGCATCAATTGCCCAAGCGTGTGCTGGTCGAAATAGGATATATCGGCAATCGGGGCACGGGGCTCGCATTGAGCCAGAACATCAATACCATTCCGGCGCAGTACTTGAGTCAGTCCCCAGTACGCGATCAGGCGACGATCAATCTGCTGACCCGACAGGTTCCCAACCCGTTCTTCGGGCTACCGCAATTCTCCGCCGAGCAGCCGGCGACCGTTCCAGTTTCGCAATTGTTGCTTCCCTATCCGGAGTTCGGGGCCATAAACACTACGTACAGCGGGGGGTTCTCCTGGTATCACGCGCTGGAGGTCCGGGCCGAGAAACGATACGCGCAAGGTCTCACCCTGCAGGGCAACTTCGCCTGGTCAAAGTTCATGGAAGCGACCAAAAAGCTGAACCCCACGGACGCCGAGCCAACCCATTTCATATCGTCGTTAGACCGACCGTTTAACTTCACGGCCAGCGGCGTGTACGAACTCCCGTTTGGCAAAGGCCGGCAGTTCCTTTCCAATGCGCACGGACCGGTCAACTGGATCCTGGGTGGTTGGTCGATACAGGCGATTTACCAGAAGCGGAGCGGCGCCCCCCTCACTTTTGGCAATATCATTTTCAACGGCGACATCAATAGCATCGGGCTCTCCTCTTCGCAGCGCTCGTTATCGCAGTGGTTCAACACCAGCGCGGGTTTCAACCGGAAATCGAGCCAGCAGCTCGTTGACAACATCCGCACGTTTCCCCTGGCGCTGTCGAGCGTGCGGACGGACGGAGTCGACAATTGGGACATGGGCTTGTTTAAAGGTTTCCGGATCGCAGAGCGAGTGAACTTCCAGTTGCGGATGGAGGGTTCGGATATGCTAAATCACCCGCAGTTTGCCGCGCCTAATACGACCCCCACGAGCAGCCTTTTCGGACAGGTCACCAACACAATAGCGGCCCAACAGCGCGTAATCACCCTTGGGGGAAAAGTCACATGGTAACGAGCCGACGTCCGCCTAAAGGAGCCATCAGGTGAGCGGTGAAACGTTTAGTGCCGCTACACTAGTTTCAAAGCAAGAACACTGGCTGGCTCGGGCCTCTGCGGCCCTTCAGTCGTAACCAATTCGTTTTTCAAACTGCGACGTTGGCGTAACAGCCAACCAGGGAGGCAAGAATTATGAAGACACCGCGCTCCAGCAACGTATCCCGGCGGCGATTCCTCGGTCTGGCCGCTAGTGCCCCGTTTCTAGCCCGCTACCATCAGCTGGCGGCGGCCGAAAAAAAGACAGTCAAGATTCGCGACGTCCAGGTAATGGTGTTGCAAGGTGGTCGCACCTATACCCTGATCAAGATTGTTTCCGATGACGGACTGTACGGGATTGCAGAAGCATACGGAACTCCTGCCGTGGGCGTAAAGGAACAAGTCCTTTCGCTTAAGCCGTGGCTTGTGGGCAAGGACCCGCTGGAGATTGACACGCTGTATACACACATGGGCGAGGGCGCTAGCCAGCTAAGCGGTACCCGGACCGATGGCTCGGCACACAACCTGATGCGCGCGGTCAGCGGCATCGAAATGGCCCTGTGGGACTTGGCAGGTAAGGCCCTCGGCGTACCGACTACCACGCTACTCGGCGGAAAGTTTCGTGACAAGGTTCGCGTGTATGACCATTCAGGACCGAAAAACGCACTGGATCGGGCCTCCTGCAAGGAGTGGGCGCAGAAAGTAAACGCACACCCGAGCGGCTTCACGGCCCATAAGTTTGGTTTCCCGCGAACTAGCAACGACAATGCGCGCGATCCCGCCAATCGTCTGCTCACGACCAAAGCGCTGGTCAATATTCGCCAGGGATTTGACAACTGCCGGGAGGCGCTCGGCTGGGATCATGACATTATGGTGCACTGCCATTGGGAGTACGACCTGCGGACCTCGATCCAGATTGCAGAAGCCGTCGAGTCCAGCCGGCCTTTGTGGCTTGAGGACCCGCTACCGGTCGACTATTCCGAGTCCTGGCGCCGGCTGTGCCAGAGTTCCCGTGTCCCGATCCTAACCGGAGAGAACTTGACTCGAAGGGAGGGATTTAAGGACTTCATCATAAATCAAGGCTGCGATATCGTAAACCCAGACCTGCGCAATACCGGCGGCTTCCTGGAAACCAAGCGCATCGCCGATATGGCGCACATCTTTGGGCTGCCGATGTCCACCCACAACACGGGTAGTCAGGTCTACACGTATGCAGCAGTTCAATTCGCGGCAGCCATACGCGACTACATGGCTCTAGAGACCATCACTGGCGAAGGTGGCTGGATGGATCAGGTCCTGCTGCTCGACGGGCCGTATATGCAAAAAGGATTCGTTAAAGTAAACGACAAGCCCGGACTCGGTATCGAGCTGAACCCGGACGTGGTGAAGGCGCACTTGGCCGAAGGCGAGCGCTGGTGGGGATGATTCAACCTCGACGAGGACAGAGAACAATGAAAACGTCGATTGGGTTCTTCTTGACCGTTGTTCTTCTCTTCGCGCTCCCAGCCCAGTGCCAGGTAGACGAGCCATTGAAGCTGATCCAGTCGATTACCTTGCCTGGGCTGCACGACGGTAGTTTCGATCACTTTCAGGTGGACCTTCCAGGTAAACGGTTATTCGTCGCCGCGGAGAGTAACTCGGCGATTGAAGTGATCGACATGGGAACCAACAAACTGGTCCACACCATCTCGGTTCCCAATACACCGCACTCCATGGGTTACGACCCCGAGTTGAACAAACTGCTTGTAGCGGATGAGAGCCAAATTGAGATTTACGACGGGGCCTCGTACAAGCTGTTGGCAACCATCCCAACCGAGGCACATGCTGACGCCAGCGTCTATGATCCTGTTAATAAATTGTTTTACGTTGGCAACGGCGGTAGGCAAGCCAATAAAGATTACTGTTTGATCACCATCGTAGATGCGAGGACCAATAAAGTGGTTGGCGATATCAAGGTTGATAGCGACCACATCGAGCAGATCGCGCTTGAAAAGTCCGGACCCCGGCTGTTCGTCTGTCTATACTCGAAGAACGCAGTCGGGGTGATTGACAGAGAGAAACGAACCGTTATCGCGACCTGGTCCATTGAGCCTGAGGGTCACCAGAATATCCACCTGTCGTTAGATGAAGCTAAGCATCGCTTGCTTGTTAGCTCCATTAACCGCCGCGACCCGGCAAAAATAATCGTTCTGAATTCTGATACCGGGAAGATGGTTAGCGCCATACTCTCGCCGGGCCAGTTCTCTTCGGACGACATGGATTTCGATCCCGCGACGAGTCGTCTTTATGTCGCAGGAGTTCCTTTCATCAGTGTTTTTCAAAACAATGATCTCATCGGGCAGGTTCCAAGCTCTTATCACGGCATAACGGCAATCCTTGTGCCCGAATTGAATCGATATTATGTGGCCGTGAACCACCACGGAACTACGGACGCCAAGGTTCAGGTTTACGAGGTAGTGCGGTAAGTAGCGGAAACTTCGGCTTTAGGAGAATCGAAATGCGAATGACCAGACTGATCGTGATGGCCATCCCCCTGTTAGCCGGTATCATTCCGGCTCTCGCGCAGACGGATTGGGAGCTCACAAAATCCTTTCAGATCGGCGGTCAAGGCGCGTGGGACTATCTCACCGTCGACCCGCAGATGCATCGACTGTATGTTCCGAGGACTTCGCACACGATGGTGATCGATGCCGAGTCCGGCAAGACTATTGCCGACATTCCTGGCCAGAAGAACGCTCATGGCGTGGCGCTCGCTCCCGCGGCGGGGCGTGGATTTATAAGTGACGGGGGCGGCGACGGCGCCATCGTCGTCTTCGATCTGAAGACCTACGCCGTTCTGGGCTCACTCGCCGCCATGCCCGATGCCGACGGGATTATCTTCGACCCCACCAGCGGGTACGTACTGGTGGTGTCGGGACGCGGAAAAGCGCTGATGTCGTTCAAGCCGGACATCGATCCCAAGAACGGAAAAATAGATGAGCCGATCGCGTTGCGTGGAGAGCCAGAGTTCCTCGCGGCGGATGAGGCCGGCAAGGTTTACATCAATCTGATGGATACGAACGAAGTGGCGGTCGTCGATTTCAAGGCCAGGAAGGTCGTCGCAAACTGGCCCGTGGCCCCCGGCGGAGCGCCGGTTGGGATGTCGATTGACACGAAAAAGGGGTACCTATTCATCGGGTGCCGAAGGCCTCAGAAGTTGATCGTAATGAGCACCCACGATGGCAAGATAGTCGCGGACCTACCGATCGGAGCGGGCGTCGACGCTACGAAAAACTATAACGGGCAGGCATTCGCCAGCTGCCTCGACGGCACCCTCACGGTAGCCGGTGAGACCTCGCCTGGAAAATTTGAGATCGTGCAAACGGTGAAAACGCGCCGAGGTGCAAGAACGATGGGGCTGGATCCCACCACCCGCCGGATCTATCTACCTACCTCGGAATTCGAGGAGCCTAAGCCCGGAGCACGCGGACCCGCAATGAAGCCGGACACATTCATGATCATCGTGGTGGCACGCCACGCCGGGGAATAGCGCCAGTTGAAAAGGAATTATGTCTTGCGCTTCTAACTCTCTACCGCCGAATATGTTCAAAGCTGCCTTGCGCAGCGGGCAACGCCAGATTGGGTTGTGGAGTGGCCTTTGCAGCAATATTACTTCTGAGATCATCGCAGGCGCCGGTTTCGACTGGATCGTGATCGATACCGAACATGCCCCCAACGAAGTTCCTGGGCTGTTGTCCCAGTTACAAGCTATGTCAAAAGGGACGGCGGAACCAGTTGTGCGTTGTTCCTGGAACGACACTGTGCAGATCAAGCGCATCCTGGACGTGGGCGCGCGGTCGCTCCTTGTTCCGTTTGTGCAGAATGCTGAGGAGGCCCGACGAGCGGTCGCGGCAACTCGCTATCCTCCCCGAGGGATTCGGGGTGTGTCCGTCGCGCCGCGGGCGAATCTCTATGGCAAGGTCGGCGACTATCATCGCGCCGCTCACGAGAGCACTTGCGTGTTGGTCCAGGTCGAGACGCGTGCGGCTCTCGGTGAAATCCAGGCCATCGCCTCGGTGGAGGGTGTGGACGGGATTTTCATTGGGCCGAGCGACCTTGCCGCGGATTTTGGGCACCTCGCCAATCCACGCCATCCCGAGGTTCAGATGGCCATCGCCGATGGCTGTGCCCGGATTCGCACCGCGGGCGTAGCAGCGGGCATCTTGACGGCGGATCGCGACCAAGCGGAGCGATATCTTGAGTCAGGTTTTACATTTGTGGCAGTTGGCAGTGACGTCGGAATTCTCGCGCGCGGCTCCGAAGAGTTGGCAGCGCAATTCAAGCAACTGGATGTCCGTTTTACCAAATCAGTTCTGGCTGCGCCGGTGGATAAGGCCGCCGAGGAGAACTGCAGCACTCTGGGACTCTAGCAGGGAGTATCAAGTGCCCACGTTTGGTTGCGTATTTATCGATGCTTCTTAACGACGTGCTTTTTCTGGACGGCCTCGGCCGAGCCGTGAGCGTCGCCGGTAGTGAGGCCGGCGGTTTTTTTAAGTAAGATAGGCACTCATATATGACGAGTACAACTATCCCACTGAGGTCCGTCGGGGTGGAGGTTCCTACGGTTCGCTGGGCGATCATCGGCGTGTTAAGCGCCGGAATGATCATCGCTTACGTGTCGCGTTCCGCCTTGTCCGTTCCACTTGCACTGCCAGCATTCATCAGGTCCTTCCATCTTTCGCTTACCGATCGGGGCGTGGTAAACTCCGCCTTCTTCTGGACGTATGCGGTACTTCAGATGCCGGCTGGCTGGCTCGTGGACCGCTACGGAGTCAAGTTTCCCTATTTGTTGGGCTTCACCCTTTGGTCCCTGGCATCCGCGAGTACGGCCTTGACGCGGTCGATCCCGCAGTTGATCACGGTGCAAATTCTTTTGGGGGTCGGTCAGGCGGTTGTGGTCCCCGCAAGCTACCGGTGGATACGGTACCACTTCGTGGAGAAAGAGCGCGGCTTGGCGGTCGCCCTTTACATGACGGGCACGAAGATCGGGCCTGCGATCGGCACTCCGCTGGCCGCCTGGCTGATCGGCATGTATGACTGGCGGGTGATGTTCGTGTTAATCGGACTGGGTGGCTTGGTGTGGCTCGTACCCTGGCTCTGGTTGGTCAAGAATGACGACCGGGAACTCGCCCAGGTTGCCGCGAAGAAGGATGGCGCAACACCCATCCCTTTCGGCAGGATCATGGCAAGTCCGGTGATCTGGGGCACCATCATCGCGTCCTTCTGTTACATGTACTTCGTCTACTTCTGCATGACCTGGATGCCGGCCTATTTCATGGAGAGGCGTCACCTCTCTCTCGGAAAGATGGGCCTCTACACGTTCTTCAGCTTCGCCGGCATGGCTACGGTGGCTACGCTGGCCGGGTGGGCGGCAGACGTTTTGATTGGGCGTGGTCATAACCCTGTAACTGTACGAAAGTGGTTCACCATCGCCGGCTTCACAGTCGCCTGCACGGAACTTATAGGAGCGCGGGCTGCTTCGCTTGAAACGGCGCTGGTCTTCGCAGTGGTGTCCCTCTCCGGCTTGGGGTTGGCGACGGCCAACTACTGGGCGCTCACGCAAACGCTGATCCCTGGCGCGGCCATCGGGCGGATCTCCGGGATTCAGAACTGCGCATGCAGTATCGCCGGAATCGTCGCTCCAATCCTCACAGGCTGGCTTTTGCAGAAGACCGGTAGCTATGAAGCTCCAATGATGGCGATCCTGGTCGTACTGCTAGTGGGCGTACTTTCCTACGTCCTCATGATCCAGGAGAAATTCGCCCCCAAGTCCAGTCCGGCAGTTCGTTGAGTCCGGCGTTTCGCAGGCTCTACGCTGGATTCGTTCTGCGAGTGAAAACCTGTCGATGGGGGCTTCTTTTGCTGATGTTTCGGCCGCCAAAAGAGTTAGAGTGAATCCAAGCCAGAAGGCCGTTCCGAAGAACTCATGAGGCGGCAGCCGGCGCGCGGCGAGAACGCGCCGACGATGGCCAAAGGTAACTCATCACCAGCGCTGATGTTCCGACGACGAATCCAAAAGCGACCAGAAGCCGCCCGGACCAGCGGTGCCATGCCGAATGCCGCGCACGAATGCGGCTCACAAACTGCAGGGGCATTAGGCAGATGAGCAGAGCGGCAGGAAGGATATGCAGAAAGGTGAGGAACGGGTGCGCCGCAAAGCCGCATCGAGAGCTGCAGCCGCGGCCAACTTTGAATGCTCTTGCGGATAGAGAAGCACATAGGTTCGCCGCACGACCATGATGAAGCCGATGGCGACGAGAAGAAGGGTCAGTATCCAGACCAGTCGCGTCGGAGGTTTGGACGTCGGGAAGCTTGTTGACGACTGAGGCATCTGGTGTCCTTATGACTATCTCAGGAAAGCTGATTCGCCGAGCGTACAGGGGATTGCACCGAGTTATCTATCATTATCAGCCGCCATTTCACCGCACGCCCGTTCGATTGCACTCGCGCTCCTTACCGGGACGCGATGGAGAATTGGTTGTAACATAAACGTTTGGTTGTAATGGGGTGCCGATGAAAAACACTATTTTATGCTTCATTCTTGCTTCAGCAGGCCAGATATATTCCCAGCCGAATCCTTATCGCGCCAACGATCAATGGGCGCAGCTCCCGGCCGGGAGAAAGCTGGGGTCGGCCAGTGCGATCGATATCGACCGCCGGACTGGAAATATCTGGGTCGCCGATCGATGCGGCGCTAATTCATGCTCCGGGAGCACTCTCAACCCGATTTTCGAATTCGACCCATCCGGGAAGTTGCTTAAGAATTTTGGCGCAGGCATGTTCGTAACGCCTCATGGCATGTACGTCGACAAAAACGGAAACGTTTGGATGACTGACCAGGTGGCCAAAGATGGAAAAGGCAACCAGGTTATCGAGTTCAGCCCGGAAGGTAAAGTCTTGATGACGCTCGGCAAGGCGGGAGTAACTGGCGAAGGTCCGGACACCTTCAATAGCCCCTCCGATGTCATCATCGCACCAAATGGAGACATATTTGTCGCCGATGGGCACGGCGGAAATACGAATGCTCGAATCGTCAAGTTTTCACCCACCGGCAAGTTCATCAAAGCTTGGGGCAAGAAGGGCACCGGCCCTGGCGAGTTCGATACGCCTCACGCGCTTGCCTTCGATTCCAAAGGGCGCCTGTTCGTAGGCGACCGCGCCAATCGCCGGATTCAAATCTTCGACCAGGACGGGACCTATCTCGAAGAATGGAGGCAATACGGCGGCCCGAGCGGGATTTTCATCGACTCCAAAGACATCATTTATGCGGCCGATTCGCAGTCGAACAAAAAGAACAATCCAGGTTTTACTCGCGGCGTCCGCGTTGGCAGGGTTAAGGACGGCAAGGATGGCAAGATTACGGCGTTCATTCCGGATACTATGCCAACGCCAGAGAGCGACGAACACTATGCTAACAGCAGCGCGTTACCGATGTCGGATACCAGCGGCGCGGAAGGCGTGGCCGCGGATGCCAAAGGCAATATCTATGGAGCAGCGGTCGGTCAGCAGACACTCGCGAAATACGTGCTCGTGAAGCACTAGCAGGTGGCGCCGTCGACTCCAGCGCTAATGCACTGTTTATTCCCGAGGGTCCTTCAGGAATTACCCATGACAACGGGAACGGAACCGACATGCGGCTTTGTGCTCTTCACGCGCTAGCGTGACGCCGCTTAACCAGCTCCATTCTTGGAAGCACCTGGAGTTTGAAGAGCCGTGGCGTAGGGTGCGCGAATTCGCTACCGGCAATGAAAAGCATTCTATCGAGAGCGCTCACAAGCAGAGATCTCCGGAAACCCGGACTCAGGCCGGCGTGAGGACTTTCAATAGAGTTCATTGAACTGAGCCGGATACGCTACTGGGTATTGAATGGCGTCTTACGGACACCGCCACTGCATCGAATGCCTGAAACAACACAGCTGCAGCCGCCCAAGCAGGGGCGCACAGGTAAGCATCAACGCAGGTGTTGCGGAACAATCAGATGCTCCTACTGTTTGGGGTCGATCATGCATACTGCGCGAGACTCGAATGTCTGCCTCAGTAGGCGATTGTCTCGGACAGGGCAAGGACGTGGTGGCGATCCCGTGGAACGAAGCGACGGCAGTATTTAGATGAGAGTCTTGGCGCCGTTGAGGTGCAGCTCAAAGCAATAATTCTCGCCGATCTCAGTCCGCTGGCGGCGATCGTTTCGGGTGAACGCTACTCCGCGCATGCCGCGAAGTTAGTCGAACGCTGAGCTAGTACAATGTTGGACGACCCAGGCATGTGGCCGATGGAGTAAACATGAAACGAACCCATAGCGCACCCTTGATTCTCATATTGCTGCAGGCGGCGAACGTCGGGGCTCAGGATCGAATGCCGATGATCCCCGCGGATAAGCTGACGAACGCGCAAAAGAAAGCCGTCGCAGATTATAAGGACATTCGCAAAGTTGATCTCAATGGGCCGCCGTGGTCGGTCCTTCTGCGCGTACCGGACCTGGTTGTGCCATCCCTGCAGATGCGCCTCCACAATCTGAATAACAGCGCTCTCAGCCCGAAGCTCACCGAGTTCGCTATCTTGATCGCGGCGCGGAACTGGACTAGCTATTACGAGTGGAACAGTCACAGCCAGGAAGCGGTTACCGCTGGGCTGAGTGCGGCGGTCATTGCTGCGGTGGCCGATGGGCGGCGGCCGGAACAGATGACGGAAGACGAAGGGATACTCTTCGACTTCTGCACAGAGCTGCTCCACAATCAGAGTATCAGTGACCTCACCTATGCCCGAGCAGTGGCTAAGTTTGGAGAACCCGGCGTCGTCGAGGCCGCGAGTTTGGTAGGTTACTACACCTATCTCGCCATGGTTATGAACACCGCGCGCACGCCATCGCCTGCTGTGGCGAAGTCGGCGCTGGCGCCGTTCCCAAAATAAAAGATAGTGTTCCATGCCTGGGATTGCGGCGTTGCGCTCTGCACGATTGCTCAACTGAGCCTTCTAGTTCCTGATGCCGCAGCATTTACGAATCCACTTGGCTTTGTCGGTGACTCGCAGAAATAGTTTCGCGGTGCCCGCCGCTGGCGGTTGATCTTGGACGACTGCCAACTGGTAAGAAGTCTCCACAGACGGCCCAGCCCAGCTCCATGAAATCCACCGAGAGGTTGAGAAGATGGGTTCCATCTTCCGCTGAGCGTTGCGCGTGATACCGCGTGGAGCCCTGACGCCTGTAAGTGTTTGAGGAATTGGTAGCGCTAACGGGAATCGAACGTGTATAGCGTAGTTCGGTTCAGTTTGGTCTAAGTGTTAGAGTTTAGGTGCAACTGGTACGCCGAAGAAGGTCGGATGGACCGTATGAATGCCCGGCGTGATACCCCGGTGATACCCTGCGGGCCGAACGTGGAGACGGTAACCTAAACCGGATAGTTTCCGGATGCGCGTGATCCAGGATGAATAAGGACGTGTCGGTGTGTTCAGGTCAGCCTCGCCGCGCTGCCTCGATGGCGGCGATGTCGATCTTCTTCATCGTCATCATCGCTTCGAAGGCACGCTTTGCCTCACCGCCACCAGCCGCAAGCGCATCGGTTAGCGCGCGCGGGGTGATCTGCCAGGAGAGGCCCCAGCGGTCCTTGCACCAACCGCACGCGCTTTCCGTGCCGCCATTGCCCACGATCGCGTTCCAGTAACGGTCCGTCTCTTCCTGATTCTCCGTCGCGATCTGGAAGGAAAAGGCCTCGGTGTGCCTGAACGCCGGGCCGCCGTTGAGACCGAGACAGGGAATGCCCAGGACGGTGAACTCCACCGTCAACACATCGCCCTTCTTGCCGCCCGGATAGTCACCGGGAGCCTCGTGAACAGCGGTGACTTTACTATCCGGAAAGGTGACGGCGTAAAAGCGCGCCGCCTCATGCGCGTCATTGTCGAACCAGAGGCAGATCGTGTTCTTTGGCTTCATGTTCGTGTGCTCCTTGTGCTCCATAAGGCGAACGCCGCGGTGGTTGCGTCGGTCCGTAAGGCCGACGTCTCAAATTGGTCGCCGCCTGTCCTGCCCTTCTGAATCATATCGCTGGCAGGGATCGACCTCGGGAACCGAAGCTATGACAGGCCAATTTCCGAATGATCCCGAGGGGTCGATCACGCAAATCGGCGTAATTTTACGGATCATGCCAGGATAGTCGGCCACTCTTCCCCCACTTTCTTGCGAAGTCGACTTTTGGCGTCGCGTCCAGATCGGCCGTTCCCGAGCGTCCGGTTGACTTCTTCCCGATACCCGCGCCCCTTCGTCGTCCTTGATATGCTCTCGACATGTCGAAACTTATTGGTTTGATCACGTTCACGGCCGTTTTCTCATTCGGCCAGGTTCCCGCCGACACTTGGGCCGCTCAAAGCCAGGCCAAGTACAACATCCGCCCCAATGTTGTGTATGGCTCCTGGAGTGGATACGAAGCAAAACTCGACGTCTATCAGCGGAGAGACGTGACCACCCCGCAACCGACGCTACTCTTCATCCACGGCGGCGGTTGGGTGCTTGGGACCAAGGAGTCGGCTGTGATGTCCTTCCTGCCTTGGCTCGAAATGGGATGGAACGTGATCAACGTTGAATACCGGCTTTCGCATGTCGCGCTAGCGCCGGCAGCCGTGGAAGATTGCCTGTGCGCATTGAAGTTTGTCGTCGCGCACGCCAAGGACTACAATATCGACACCGCGCGGGTCGTAACCAGCGGGGAGTCGGCCGGAGGCCACCTGGCGCTCACCACCGGCATGATCCCCGACTCGGCGGGATTAGACCGGCAGTGTCCCGGCATTAACTTCCAGGGACGCGGCGCGGGAGTTCCGAAAGTCGCCGCGATCGTGAACTGGTACGGTATCACCGATCTCAACGACATGCTCAGCGGTCCGAACGAGCGTGCGTATGCGGTCGAATGGTTCGCCGGCTTGCCGAATCGCGAAGAACTCGCCCGGAAACTCTCGCCGCTCACCTACGTCCGCAAGGAACTACCGCCTATTATGAGCATTCAGGGCGATGCCGATCCCATCGTTCCGTATTCGAACTCGACGCGTTTACGCGATGCGCTCACCAGCGCCGGTGTGCCGAATGAACTGGTGACGATCCCCGGCGGCGGGCACGGCAATTTCAAGGCCGACGAGCGAGTGCGGGCGTTTAACTCGATCCGCGCGTTCCTGGAGAAGAATCACATTGCGCAGTAGGCCGGCGGAATGACCGCCCATGACCGTTCGGCCACAAGCCACTCGCGTAGACTTCTCCGGCTGTACAATAACTGCAGCACAAGGAGATTTTTAGCTGGAGTCTGCATGCGTCTTCGAGATTTCCTCATTGTAGGTTGCCGTCTCTGTTTGATAATCAGCGCTATTGCGCTCACGGTCCCCGCCTTTGCGCAGGGCCAATATAAGGCCCCGCGGACGCCGGATGGACATCCGGACTTTCAGGGCTTCTGGGAAAACGATATCGCCACTCCGCTCGAACGGCCCAAGGAGATCGCCGATCGTCCGACTCTCACGGATGCCGAAGTGGAGAAGATGCGGCAGAAAGCCAAGGAGCTATTCACCGGCAAGTCGGACGCAGTATTTTTCGACGGCTTTTATCCGGCTGTCCTTGATAACGTACTCGGACTGAGGCAGGGCTTCAAGAGCGTTGACGGTGAGACTGGGGATTACGGCTCCGAGTGGAATGACGAGCGCACGTGGGAGAACCGGACATCGCTGATTACAGATCCCACTGACGGCCGCATACCCGCCCTCACGCCTCGGGCCATCGAGGCCCGAGCCGCAGCTAGGAAGGCAATGGAGCGTTCTTGGAGCGTCGAGGACCGGCCTCTGGGCGACCGGTGCATTACGTACGGCTCACCGCAGTTGACTGCCGGATACCAGAGCTATTATCAGATCGTGGAAACGCCGAGCGCGGTCATGATCATGACGGAAATGTTCCACGACGTACGTATCATAAGAATGAACAACCGTCCTCACCCCCCGGAGAACGTTCAGGGATGGTTGGGAGACTCAATCGGCCATTGGGAAGGCGACACGCTGGTCGTGGATACGACAAACTATCGGCCTCGCGCGTTTCAGAACATATCGAGTGAGAAGCTCCATATTATTGAGCGGATCACTCTGCAGGATGCGAGCACGCTAAGGTATGAAATTACCGTGAACGATCCGGATACATATGCAAGGCCCTGGAGTCTGATGATCCCCCTGCACCGTTCCTCGAAGCCGGTTTACGAGTATGCGTGCCATGAAGGCAACTATTCGCTGGCCGGCATTCTGGCTGGCGCCCGCGCCGAAGAATCCCAAAAGCCGACATTAAAGTAAGGTTGGATATAAGGAATCGGCGAAAGGGCTTTAGGTCCACACATGGTCAGATTCGTGGGCCCTTTTTCGTCCTTGTTCACCTAGCGCGAAATCATCACTTGGGTATCACATGGATGAGAGCGCCGGGATTGGCGTCCCCAGCATCCATCGGGGCCTTCAACATCGCGGCTGCGGTGGCCACATCCGCCCGGCAGCTTTGGCGCCGCCACTGTAAAGTGTCACCGGCACTTGGTCCAAAACGTTCGTGGATTGTACCGACACTCACTTCCGCATGCCATCCAGCACCGTGACTGCGCTGATCCGGGATGGACTGCCCGATGCGGATCGGAACAACTCGTTCAATTTGCGGGCATGTTCACCGTGCTCAAACGAAGTGAGTTGTTTGGATTTGTGCGCGCGGTTTCACGACCTCGTATCGGCTGCCTAACTCCCGGCATTCGTAGGCGGTAGACGGAGAGGCCTCACGGGCCGCTCACCGAGAGGTAGGTGCTCCGGTTCAAGTCGTGGTGGGTACCCGCAAACCCATTGCCACCTCTGGGACTATTACCCGGCTAAACTTGGAGAAACAAGCGACGTACAATTGAGAACGGGAGCGTCCCGTCTGTCGGTCTTTTCGGATAGAAATCTCTTTTTGCCGTCCATAGGAGGTGGTTATGAAAACGATAGTGAAAATTGGTGGAGCAATATTCATTTGCATGATCTTGCTGCTGGTGACGCTCCGCGCCACTGGTTTCGAGCCTCGGGACTGCGCAAACGCTTCAGCATCGTGGTCGTGCAGAACGCCTGGGCTTTGGCTAAAGGGGGAGCTCGTTACTACGCCAGTCAGCGATTGGTCGTTCACCGACAAAATTCAAACTGTCAAGATTCAAACCCAAACCCCGTTTCTGTTGCCTTACTCGGTGTCGATTTGGTGCGCTGTATATAATGACAATCTCTATGTGACCTCCTATCGCGGTAGATGGTGGGTTGAAGATATCATCCGCGATCCTCACGTGCGCCTGAAGATAGGAGACCAGCTGTTTGAACGTAACTTGTCACTGGTCGAGGATCCGAATGAAAAAGCGGCCGTTCTCCAGGCTAAGGGAAAAAAATATCCCAAATGGACAGTACCGCCGGTCTCGACAGCCACTGTCTTTCGCGTGCTGCCTGAGTAAACCAGGGATGGCAAATCGGCCCAATGCCCTTGGCCCCAGTGTACTTTTTCGCTAGCTCAAGCAACTGGCCCATCGTCCGTTCGGCTTCTAGCCCGCTTCCTGGCCGTCCCGGTCGCGTTGTCGCTCGCGTCAGTCTCGTAATCGAATATGGCCAACTTCCCACCGGCCCGCGTCGGCCAGCCCGAACGTGAGGCACTCAAAAAAGACCACACTCTTCAATGAGAGAACAACGACCGCCTTTTTTAATTGGAGGATCAATCAATCAGACCGGCTCGACAATCGGTGTCTAGCGGCGAGTTGTGCGGCGCCGCGGGAACCGGTCGCCATGAGCTTCAAAGGATCACAGTTCACTGCTCGCAATCCACTACAATTGAGCATCCGACGCACGAAAGGAGACTTCATGTTAAGACTCCGCATCAAGTCAATAGCCATGGCAGTGGGCGTCCTTATGTGCGCCGCGGTCGTCCGAGGCCAGAAGCAGTCCCAAGCGGCCGGAACTCCTGCGCATCCACTCGGCAATCTCGGCGACGCACTCCTCGAATGGCCTCTTCCTCCGGGCGAAGAGCGTTACGCCGCAATCAATGGCAAACATCTGCACCGCTACGTTGTTGAGCAAGCCGCTGTCTCGCGCCGATATCGCGATCAAGGACACCCGAAGTTCTGGGGCCGCATTATCGGCACCTCCGGCGACGCCGAGTCCGCGGAATGGCTAGCTGCAAAATTCAAGGCGATGGGCTTGGCGGAGGTTCATACCCAGCCGTTCGACCTCGCGCCCCAATGGATGCCCGAGTCGTGGGAAGTGTCGATCATTTCGGGCGGTAAGACACTACCCCTCGATTCGGCGCAGCCTGATTACGGATCAGCAGGCACATCGCAAGAGGGGCTGAATGTTGAAGCCGTGTACGCCGGCCTGGGGAGTGCAGCCGACTTCGCCGGCAAGGACGTTCGAGGAAAGGCAGTATTCACTTTCAGCATGCTGGGGCTGAAGCCGGAAGGTGCTCCTAAGCGAGCTGACGCCAAGGGCGCTGCAGTGATTTTTGAAGTAGACATGTTGCCCGGCAATTTGCGGTATCAAGCGTATCCATCCGGTACCAAGGCCCCAGCCTTCACGGTCGGAAGTGATGACGGGTATGCGGCGCGAGATTTGATTGCTGAGGCATCGGCAACGAACCCCCCACATGTCAGAGTTCGACTGGATGTCAGGCGAGTTCAGAATCTGAAGACAGCCCTCGTTTGGGGCACGCTGCCCGGTGCGACGGATGAAACCATCTACGTGGTTGCCCACCGCGACGGCTGGTTCGACGCGGCCGGTGATAACGGCGGTGGGGTCGCTTCGATGATTGGGCTTGCGGAATACTACGCGAAGATACCGCAGAGCGAGAGGCGTCGAACGCTGATCTTTATCGGACTGGATGGACATCATAATACTGGCGAAGGGTCGGGCGTTGGCCGCAGATGGTTAGCGGACAATCGAGGCAGACTCTTCCAGAAGACGGCTCTCATGATTAACTGCGAGCATCCCGCCACACTTCAAACGTATGTTCGCCCGCGGTACCAGGAGGAGCGCGACGTCGTTTGGTCGAACACGATCCAGGCACAACAGTGGTATGCAGGTGGGCCATCGCGGCCGGAACTACAGGCTATCGCCGCTAAGGCATTTATGGAGTTCGGTGTGCCCCTGTATCTCGATCCTAACGCTCGTCCACCGGCAGGGGACCTGGGCCAGTTCTGGCGCTTCCTGCCGGGTGTAGCGTCCAGTGAGTTCTTCCACTATTTCCACACTGACCAGGAGACGCCGGACACTGTACCCTGGACGGGACTGCAGGCAACCACGCGTGCATACGCCAAGATCATTGACGAAGTGAACAAACTGCCACTCAGCGCACTGCAACGGCCACCCGAACCTGACGCACACCCTTGAGCCGGGAAAGGAGGGTGCCCATCCTGGAGTGAGGTGGGGTCAGCAACCTCCTCCAATGGGATTCCGGCTCACCACGTTCTCACTTAACGACAGTTACCTTATTGCTATCGCGTTCGTATTGACCCTGACTTCCGGAAGCAGTCTTCATTTGAACGGCGCGATGGCCACGCTGAGCTTACCGATCGACACCATGGCCCCAGCCGCTTCTATGAACGATGAGCTTTGCGTTACTCGATCTCGTCGATTAACGCGGTATCCTAAGATCCCGGCGAGGAGGCGACCTCATGAATCGATTCATCATTTTGGCAGCCGCGGTAATTACGGTCTTCGCGGCGAGCCGAGTCTTTGCGCAGAACGACGCGTTGCCGAGCGATGTATCTCTAGACTCTCGCAACAGGCTGCCTTTACTGAAACCAGACAATGCACCTGAGCGCGCACAGCGGACTTACGATAACGCGATGGCTAACTTCGCAGGTGCTCAACCCAAAGGGCCATCAATGCGACTACACGCGAGTCCAGTAATCAACCTTCAGATGCAATCCCCGGTCGGGTTAGATTTGTCGCAGGTCGCTATATTGACCACCGGACGCGAACACGATCAACCGTACGAGTGGTCGCTTCATGAACTGCAAGCTCTTGCCGTATCCCTAGATCCAACCGTTATCGAGGTCATCCGACGTAACCAGCTGACTTCAAAGTTAGGAGACAAGGAAGCCGTTATTATCGAGGTTGGCCGTGAACTCTTCCGTACCCACAAACTCCGCACTGACAGCTATGCGCGTGCATTGGGCATTCTCGGCAAGACGAATCTGGTCGATGTAGTCTCATTAATGGCCGACTACGCCGGTGTTTGCGCGACACTGACCGCGTTTAATCAGCAAATGCCTCCGGGATTTAAGCAGTTTCTCCCGCTGCCTTTCACGCTGCCTAGCGATATCCACCCGGACTCAAGAAATCGGTTGCCGCTGCTGCCGCCGGTCCCATACAACCCGGCTGTGCTGTACACTCGCCCGATGACACCGGAAGGCACGGGACCAGGGCAGATCAGACGGCATGGGGGTGGTTTGAGGTCCCTCCAAGCCAGCGTTGCGCGTCGTGATATTGACCTCGCGATTCTCATCAGCGCGCGCGAGCACGACTCGCAGTATGATTGGACCATGAACGTATTGGAGGCCGGAAAAGACGGTCTCGAACCGGCTGTTGTCGCTGCCGTCTGGGATCGCAAACCAACCGCGGGCCTAACAGAGAAGGATGCAAGCCTGATCGAATTCGGCCGTGAGCTATTGTCCAAACATGTTGTCGCCGCCACAACCTACGCACGTGTCGTCAAGGTTTTTGGGGAACGTGACCTGGTGGATTTGGTAGCCGTTATGGGCCAGCATGCGAGCGAAGCTACGATGCTTGCGGCCTTCGATCAGCATCTGCCGGTTGGCCAGGCACACCGGTAGGCGCGCCTAGCAGCCGACCACGGACGAACTCACCGAATCACGATGGAAGCAAGGGTTGGTGCGAAACCTTTCGGGAATTCTTGGCATCGAAGGCAGACGCCCCTTGGGTAGTGCGCTAAATCTGTGCGCCTGAAATCCGGCAAGTCGAACAGAGTACCCGCCAGTCATTTCCGAACGCTTCGGCTAACCATCCCGCCTCTCGCGCACCTTGGCCGACAACATGGTAAGGCAAGGACCGTTTACTGGACGGATCGCCACTATAGAAGGCTGGGCAGGTTTCGCACGTAAACATTCCGAAGATCAACGCGACCTGGTCGTATGGATCGGCAGCGTCGTAGTCCTGATCCAAGTGAGAATCGGATTCACTCGCGCGTTCCATCGGAATGATCCCAATTCTATCAAGCCTCCAGCAGTTCGCGCACGCTCCAGATGTGGTCCGTTGCTAGACAAATCCAGACACAACTCTGATTTCGGTAGTGCGCTAAATCTGTCTGTGCGCCTCTTGGTGGCGGCCTCGGCATGGCGGGCCGCCAACGGATCACTGGCCGAGTTCCGGCAACGGGAGTAGAAGATTGTCTCCCTTTTTTGGATAAGCCCGCTGCACGAGCCTGTAGAATTGGGGCCAATCATCAGACGCACGCATGAACCCAATAAGCCCATAGAGATGCTGGGCAAGCGCCGGGTGCCCTACGTCTTCCGTTAGCCATTGATGATGCCTGGATTGACGCTCACCCCTAGGCATTTTAGGATTGCGCTCTTCGAGTTCCTTTAGAATTCCGGGGGCCAAGCGTTCGTAGACCAAGTCGTTGGTGTACTTCGCGACGACCTGAGGACGATTGACCTTCATACCTTTCCATGCCCATCCTCGAAGACGAAATAAGTGGAGCTAACCTTCCGCTTGGAGGTGATGGACCTACAAAGCCTAACGGTCGTATTCACTAGACCGTTGGCGTTCGAACATCTGCGATTTAGTTAACCTTGTGTTTTGGCCGCTGTCTTCTCCGGACACCGGCCTTTTTTATTTTCATCCACTGGCCATAGCACAGCCGTGATATGATCGCGCCGATGAAGACGGGGGACGCCACGGTGGATCTTGCAGCAGCGAAGTTAGCCTATGACGCGTTGAAGTTCGCCTACGGCATCTTGAAGGATGTACGGCTTGGCAAAAAAGACAAGCGCAAAATCGGTGCCGAAGCGGAAAAGTTGATAGTGCTCGCCCAGCCATCGGATATAGACAAAGAAGTAAAGAGGAGGGGTTGGAGGTTAGTTAGAGCGCCGGCCAAGAAGGCTCGTCCACAAAGAAAACGTACCACAAGGATTACAAAGAAACGGCGTCCTTCTAAGGCGTGACCTACCAGGGACACGCCTTTAGCGCACTACCGCCCCTTGACGTCCAAGTACGGGGGCAGTAACATTCGTACGGGGACATAACGTTGCGCAAAAGGAGCGGGAAATGAGATTGCAACCTTTTGGTCTGTTCGTTTGTGTGACAGCATTTGCAGGGCTTGCCCAAGCGCAGCAGTATAGAGCGCCATTAGCTTCGGATGGGCATCCGGATTTGCAGGGGTTCTGGGCTAACAACAATGCCACACCGCTCGAACGCCCTAAGGAACTCGCCAACCATCCGGTGCTGACCGATGCGGAAGTGCGGTCGATGCGGCAAAAGGCTGAGGAGATGTTCGTTAGCGGGAAGAATGATGCCGCGTTTGGCGATCAAATGTTTCGGACAGTTTGGGCGAACGTGAAGGGCCTGAAGGTCGGCTTCACCAGCACAGACGGCGAGACAGGCGATTACAGCTCGGAGTGGAACGATCACAGAGTCTGGGATAACCGCACCTCGCTGATTACGGACCCGGCGGATGGACTCATGCCCCCGTTGACCGCTCGGGCGAAGATGATCGAGGAAGAGCAGCGCATAGCCAGGCAGCGTCCCGCGCAAGGTCCGGAGGATCGGTCTTTTTCGGAACGGTGTATCACTCGTGGCTCGCCTCAAGTTCGGGCGGGATACCAGAGCTATTACCAGATCGTGCAGACGCCGGCGGCGGTCATGATCCTGACAGAAATGTTCCACGATGTGCGAATCATCAATCTTGACAACCGGCCTCATCCGCCTGCGGCGGTTCAACAGTGGTTGGGGCATTCGCTCGGGCACTGGGAAGGCAACACCTTGGTAGTCGACACGACGAACTACCGGCCGCTCGCTTTTCAGAGTATATCGAGCGAGAAGCTGCACATCACGGAGCGGATCACGCGTCAGGATGCCGAGACGCTTCGTTACGAAATTACCGTGAACGATCCGGACACTTGGACAAAACCGTGGAGCCTGATGATTCCGCTGCAGCGGTCGGCGCAGCCGGTTTACGAGTACGCTTGCCATGAGGGTAATATCGGCTTAGCAGGCATACTGGCTGGTGCGCGGGCCGATGAGGCCAAAGCGGCCTCGAAATAGAGACCATCGTAAACTGGCATCTCTGCGCTGAGGCTGTCGACTCAGAACGGCTGGCTCTCCGGCACTAAATCGAACTGCGATTAACCCGCTCGCAGGCATCATGCTTATAAACCGTCATCTTTATAAGCCATCATGCTCGGATGTAGGTTCGAACGCATTTTGACAGCCTTGCCGATGGCGTTCAAAATGCATTCAAGGAGCCAGTCGGCGAGTTCGCGATGCTCCATTTCCGAAACGCGCGTTTTGTTAGGAATAATCTCGCAGAACCAGACTTTTGGCTCACTTCGACTGGCGCGCCCATCAACGGAATGGGCGATTAACGTCTATGTGGATTACTCACGGATGCGCCTTCATCCGGGCACAAGCGTATGAAATCGTCGCGCCGACAGGTCAGTGGCATGGGGGAGCACGATCCCGGCTGAAGCGCGACGTCGCG
>Ga0210401_10000641_pt1 | contig 42211 bp, 32 predicted proteins | sample IncBWH32MmetaG_FD_150866 | JGI IMG/M metagenome (GOLD analysis project Ga0210401, IMG submission 150866) | Forest soil microbial communities from Barre Woods Harvard Forest LTER site, Petersham, Massachusetts, United States - Inc-BW-H-32-M | ecosystem: Environmental > Terrestrial > Soil >... | reverse complement strand
TCCGATAAGGGATACCGAGGGTCGAATCGTCGGCGCGTCAGCGATTGGCCGAGACATCACCGAGCGCAAGCGGGCGGCAGAGGCGCTGCGCGAGAGTGAGGATAAACTCCGCTTGCTTCTCGACTCGACTGCCGAAGCTATCTATGGAATTGACCTCGAAGGGCGCTGCACATTCTGCAACCCATCCTGCCTTCATGCCTTGGGGTATGAACGCGTTGACGAACTCCTCGGGAAGAATATGCATGATGTGATTCATCACACTCGTGCAGATGGGACGTCGCTCCCCGTGGAAGAGTGTCGGATTTTCCGGGCATTCCGAGCCGGAGAAGGAGCCCACGTTGACGACGAGGTGCTGTGGAGGAGGAATGGAACAAGTTTCCCCGCTGAATACTGGGCATATCCGCAGCGAAAAGGGCAAGAGGTTGTCGGGGCTGTGATCGCGTTTACCGACATCACTGAGCACAAACGGGCGGAGGCGGCGCTCGCAAACGTGAGCCGCAGATTGATTGAGGCCCAAGAGCAGGAACGTACGCGGATCGCCAGAGAGCTTCACGATGACATCAATCAACAATTAGCTCTGTTGGCAATTGAGATGGATCAATTCAAGCAAAATATTCCAAATTCCACTAGTGAAGTTGCTAACGGAATGGCTAACTTTTCAAAACGGACTAGCGAGATTGCGGATGATGTGCAGTCCATATCACACCGATTGCACTCTTCGAAGCTAGAATATCTGGGGTTGCTTGCAGCAATCCGAGGCTTCTGCAAAGAGTTCGGTGAGCAGCAGAAAGTGAAGATTGATTTCCAGGCCCACGATTTGCCAAGTCCTTTGTTGCCGGACATTTCTCTTTGCTTCTTCCGCGTATTGCAAGAATCCCTCCACAATTCAGCAAAACACAGTGGGGTACGGCACTTCGAAGTGCGCTTGTGGGGAACGGCGGATGAAATTCATCTCACAGTTAGCGACTCCGGGGTAGGCTTTGAACTCGCAGGGGCAAAGGAGAGCCGAGGGCTTGGCCTGATCAGCATGGAGGAGCGACTGAAACTCCTGAAGGGAACTCTTTTGATCGAATCGCAGCCGAAGCATGGTACCACGATCCACGCTCGCGTTCCTTTCAGTTCAGGAAGCGATTCGATGCGTGCCGCCGGGTAAAGAGCACCGAAGTCGCGGAGCCGACTAGCATTGGCGGTTGAGAGCTTGTGTGTCCGTAGGGTCGGCACAAATGTGACCCGAAAATCCGCTGCTGATAAACTGCCTGCCCCGACTAATCGCTTCCACAGCCGCTAATAGGTCGCTTCCGGCGTGTGTTTTGATAACGTAGCCCAGTGCTCCCAAGCGGAGAGCTTCTTGCACGACGTCGACAGAAGATTCTTGACTTACAAAGAGTATTTTGGATTCGCAGGAGAACTTGCGGATTCGCCGAGCGGCTTCGATTCCATTCAGTCTCGGAAGCCCGATGTCGAGCACAATCATGTCCGGTTGCAGTTCCTGGGCTTTGTGAACTGCTTCTAATCCGTCTGAAGCCTCGCCGACGACCTGCAAATCCGGCCTGTGTTCCAGCGTCGAACAGACGAATCGCCGAAACGGTTCGTTATCATCGACCACGAGGACCCGGACTGATGACGTTTCCAAGCAGCCTCCACCTAACAGGTTCAAAACCCGACTCTGCGAGTTTAGTTGCTGATTGTATTCAGAATCCCATGCTCCACAATTCAGGTCGTTGCGCCCCCACAAGGTTTCAATCGAGCACAAAATACTGGCTGGACGGAAAGAAACGAAAGAAACGACTAATACTACATCTTGCTCGTCGTTTGTACACCGGGATTGATGATGGTGCGAGTTCGGTCTTTGGCTCAGCTTGGCCGGGGACATTAGTAGGTACACCGTGTGCACTGCGCGACTGAGCGACAGGAAGAAGAGCCGCCTTCGGTGGTCCCTCCGTGAGATTTCCCGCTTTGTCGAAGACCACAGCGCTTTGCTCGAAGGCTCAATGCGCAAATGTACAAAATCCGATAGACTCACCCCGAGCGTCACGTGCATGGAGTTTTCAATGATAAGGGATTCATGGTCTAGAAGATCACCTTCAGCCTGAACTGTCGCGAGCGAGGGTCGCAGGCGCCGTAGAGTGCGCTCTGTCATTTTTCGCCGCCTGCAATGTTCCTGGTGTACGTGGTTGCATTTCGCCACTTGCCCCTGATTCTCGTCGCAGCGGTGCTTATCGTCCCTGTCTCGCCGTATTTTCCTCTTCACCAGCTCTCTGGTGCAGATGAGACGGCGCGGCATGCTACGATTCGTCCGGCGACCGGGTCCGTGAATTCCAGACATGCTAGACACACCCCTATTCGAAGTGAACGATTGTCGAAACACGTCTATTTCAGAGCGGTAAATCAGCGCACCCGCTCCCAGGTGAGTGTCCTGATCTGTCTCCCTTTTGGCGAGCTCGTCCGTACCACAATAGTCAGTTTGTCGTCCGATACTTGGAATTGGCGTATGAGATTTCTGCCCACATCGGCGGAGGCAAGTGCACCTTCGAGGTGGTGCGTAACAGTGTGATTGGTTTCGTCTATGATGTACGTGCCCAAATATGCTTCGTATCCGTTGAGCAACTGAGGGCAGTTATCACTCGGAGCGGCGCCCGAAGTGTTGCAATCAATTGCTGTGGGACGGTCAGGTCTCGAGAGTTGGACAGCCATGTGCCCACTTGAGTCGTATATCACATAGCCTTTGGGTGTGGTTCCGAGGCTTTCCTGAACAGCGGTGCCGTCCTCCAACCTAACAACTCTGGAGATGAGCCTCCATGTGCCTTCCAATTCTCCTCGGTTGCTGGAAACATCACCTGGCAAGGGTTGTGTGAGCATTCCCCTGCTGAGTGGACCCGGAAACCACAGTTGATTCCTGTCCGGCCATCTTGACGACATCTTGTGATACTGCCGAACACAGAATGTCGTCCAGCCACGTTATTCCCTTAATCTTCTTCTGAGCCGTCGTGTAGGGCAGGATGATCGTATCGTCCTGGTCCTGCCCGGAAAAAGAAAGTCCCTTGGGATGAAGGGTGGCCACCACCTTGCAGGGGAGGCCGCTCACTCGTATAACTTTTCCAACTGGATTTTCGACGCCGAACAGTTGTTCCCGAACCGTTCGCCCAGTCACGCAAACGTCAGCCGCTCGATCCGTGTCATTCTGCGAGAATATGGCTTCCTGATCACTTTGTTGTTCACCCATACCGGGCGAAGATTGATCCGCTGATTGGCATAGTCCCTGCCACTGAAGACCCAAAGCCTCAGAGAGGCGCAGACCCGTCGCGGCAATTACCAAGGTGAGCACTCGTTCCGACTCGGGGAGCGCCATCAGGATTTTGAAGGCTTGATCCGGAGTGACGATCACGGCCCTATAGTGACGCTTACCGGACTGCTCCACCGAATTGCGCTGATTGGCAGGCCAAAAAGTCCTTTTCTCTTGGCCCAGAGTAGGCCATGCTTGTGTCGGACTGCTGGCCAGTGTCTTTGGCGGAGGGTATCCTGCAGGAGGGAATCTCCAATTGATTGCAAACGATACGTGGTAGGAGAGAATTGGGTGCCGAGCAGCTATCTCGTAGACACGTCCGAGCGCGAGCTTGAGGCCTGCCGACGGGCATTTCCGCTTCACGTCCGCGTTTCAGCGCACTGTTGGAAAAAAACAAAAACACACAAAAAAGAAAAGGCACCGCCCAAAGTGGAACAAAACGCATACCTCGTTGGTCCATTTTTAGGGGGTGGTCCTGACGTGTTATGGTAAGGGCATGAATCTGTTACAAAGGACTTTACGAATTGCGATGCTGGCGCGCGGCGAGAGGCTGGCCGAGTTTCTAAACTACGAGGGCGTGGACGCGCAGACCGCAGTGGAATTGCTAGAGCAACTGGCAGAGCTGCAGGGAATGTTGGACCGAGTCATTGCAAAGAAGCGATACATCGTCCGCGAAACTGTGGAACGCGCAGACGCAGACCGGAATACAAGCTTCTGGTGCTGGTGGGCGGTGGATAAAAGGGTGGGTGCGCGGGTGCAGACCGCGAACCGGCGGTTGGCTAAGCATGGATGGGAGATTGAGAAAATTGTAAAGCTAACGCGCTGGGGTCCGCCTACGGTTCCGCTTGTGCTGAAAAATCCCTTACGCTTCGGGAGCGGACACAATTTCGGGTACTTGCTGCGCGATTGCGTGGAGGACCGAAACGTCGGGCACGTGCGGCGTTGCTTGGTCTGCGAAAGATGGTTCATGGCAAGCCGTAGGGATCAACTCCACTGCATGCGGCGCTGCAGCAAACGGTCTGCCCTACAGAGAAACCCTGAAGAGTGGAGACTGTACATTAAGGTGTACCGAAGAAAGAAAACAATTCAGAGACTGTTGGGAAAGCTGCACCGACAATTGAAACGGGCGAGGCTGTCGGAGCGGAACAGAATTCAGATCGAGATCACGCGACTGGACGCGGAATACAAAGCGTTGCTGCGAAAAAAGAAAGTGAGACGTTAGGTCAAAAACTAAAACCAAAGACCGCGACGGCGTCTGCCTACACCCTACACCGCGGGCAGTCCGGGCCACGAAAGGTGGTCCCCCGGAGACTCCCCCGGCAGGGCAACCAGCAGAAAAGGATGCTTTCACAGGTGGGTGGGTCCGTTTCCAACCGAGTCAATGGTTGGGATAGAGCTCCGACGCGCCGAGCTGTAGGTGGAGGGTTACCAATCCCGCTCTTTCGATTGCGAGTTGGGTTCTCATTTCCACCGCGGCTACGTTTTCGAAGGCCCCATATAATGCCGGACGGCCGAATTTCAGGTAGCTACCTAGTCTAACTAGGGGTGTGATTCAGAAGCTCCGACTGGTTCGATTAGCGCTTTGAGGAGGTGTGGCTTTTGAAGTGCTAGGTCGGCCAAGTGGAAAAATAGATTGCCATAAGAGCCACCATGCCGCCGACCTGCGGCACTTCTATCCCCGCTGGGTGAACTAAGCCCTGACCACTTTTTCCAGCCCCGACGTCATCGTCAAACACAGCGTCAACCGTAACTCCGTGAAGCTCTACGATAAGGCCTATACTCCCAACGACTGCGTCCTGCGCGCCGAGGCCACCTTTCATAACGCCGACGACTTCCGCGTTTATCGGCGCAAGGAGGGGGACCGCAAAGGGCCTCGCGCCTGGCGTCGACTGCGCCGGGGCATTGCCGACTTACACCGCCGAGCCCAGCTCTCCCACCAAGCCGCAGCACGCTATCTGGACGCTTTCGCTACGGTCGACGACACCAATCCCTCGACCAACTTGCTCCAGCGGCTGGAACAACCACGGCAATGGCGCGGCCGTCGGGTGCGCGCCCTCCGTCCCTTAGCCGATGATCGGGCACTACTGTCTGCCATTAACCACAACGAGTTCGCTATCCATGGCTTCCGCAATCGCGATCTCCGCGCCATCTTCTTCCCCCAGTTCCCCCAGACTACCGACGACAAACAACAGACCCGCCGCCACTCTGCCTGGATTAGCCGCAAACTTCGCTTGCTGCGGGCCCACGCCCTAATCACCAAAATCGTGGGCACACACCGCTACCAACTCACTTCCACCGGCCGCAAGACCATCGTAGCTACCCTCAGCGCTTTACGCTCAACGGTTGCCCAGCTCACGCCTGTTACAGCCCAACTAACCGCAGTCGCCGCATAGACGCCCTGAAAAATCTTTGCAAACGGAAAAGATTTTGAAGGTTAGTAATATAGGTTGCCATAATCCGACACCATGCAGACGCGGCAAGATGCGCACGGGGGTTGATCCGAAAGACAACAACAAGAGGAAAGAAATGAGCATAAGTAGGGTCACTTTTATGGAGCTAACTTCACTCCCGATTTTCTTGCAGAAACATTTTGCAATCCGAGTAATGGCAGAGCAGTCGGAGAACCAATAATCGCTGGGGGTTTGGCGATTCTTGCAACGGTGCTCGTTAGGGTAGCTCCTGCTCTTTAGCCCTTGCGCGGTTGCAATTCGCGGGACCATTTTCGGGACCATGGTCTCGGACTTCTAGCGCGAACTTGCAAGGGTTTAGCGACCTTCCGACGCCTTGTAAGTCCTTCTGTTTCCTAATACGGCCAAAGTGTCAAGGTAGGGCTCTAACCAACTGACTACGCGTCTACGGTCTGGGTCAATTGTACCGGGCTCATCCGCTGCCGGCAATCCCGGCAGTGTGCTCCCGGCAGTGCGCTCGGTTGGGACTGGAGTTGCAAAGTGGCCATGTCCCGGCGACAATCGCTTTGGTGCAGAATGTCAATCAGAACGACGGGCTTGGGCTTGCGGGCGGTAATCCATTTCGTCCTGGCATCATGGTGCTGGTTACTCTGGGCAATCCCCGAGAGAAGTTTTGGGGGGCCATCCTTTCCCTTAGTACAGAGGGATTGGGCCTCTGCGGGGTCGAATTGGCTTCGTTCGACGATCTGGTATCTCTGGTCAAGGCCGGCGAGCCGTTCTCGCCCGGCGTGGTTTTTGTCCCAATGCACCGGGTAGAACGCATGGAACTCGATCTGCCCGACGGCAGCATTCCATCGTTGTCACAACGCTTCGCCAGCAAAACCGGCCTTGATCCTGCAGCGGTGCTCATCCGTCATATTGCAGTGAATCCACAGACGCCTGGAGAGCAGAAGTGAAGCTTTCGCAACTTCTGACTGCTCCGAATCAGCTCACGCTTTTGCGGATGATGTTCCTGCCCTTCATCGTGATCAAGCTGGTCGAAGGACATTATTCCCTCGCCCTGATCTTATTTGTCCTGGCGGGGATGAGTGACGGGCTCGACGGCCTGCTGGCACGCACTCTCAAACAACAAACGATTTTGGGACAGTATCTTGATCCCATCGCTGACAAGTTGCTGCTCAGCACCATGTTTATGGTGCTGTCAATCTTGCACAAGATTCCGTGGAAATTTACGGTTGTGGTTTTCAGCCGGGATATTTCGATTCTGCTGGCGAGCGCTGTGCTCTATGCTATCGCCGGACTGCGCGATTTTCGTCCCAGCATTTTTGGCAAGGCGAACACATTCGCCCAGGTTGCGGCTGTCTTCTTTGTGCTGCTGTTCGAAATAAACAGATCGCGATGGATAGCCATCGCCCGCCTTTCGTTTTTGCGCGCGACCTTTACCTTCACCATCCTTTCTGGAATGCACTACGCCCTTGTGGTGGGACAGCGCTTGCGAGCCGCGCACCAGGTTTCAACCGCGCCCTCCGCCAGCGGCGGGGTTTGACGATGATTCGGTAGCCGCGTTCACCGGGCAGTCATCGCTGCCATACCACAATGGGACGGAGTTTACTGTCTAGTATCGTGTACCCGCCCTTCCCCTATTCGGTGCAAAATCTAGAAAACAAGAGATTTAAATTTTGACTATGTGCTGAATCTTTGAGTTGGAAATTCTTGGAGGGCCCTATTCGCACGCCCGCAGGCAGCGCGGAAGCGTCCTTTGCGCTTCCCCAGATTGCGTTCTCTCCGGCCAGGGCAACTTTCAGCGCGGCCGCTGCATACTGCCCTGATGCAAACGGTAGTCGGAAGACGGAAATCGGCGATGCCGTCATGATTCAAGTCGAGCTGGTAGAGGTTGCTGAAGACAGAAATCTCTACCCATGTCCTGGTGACAACAACCTTACCCTCCGCCGGCCAGGAGGCCTACCCCCCGCTGCCCTGGCTGCTAGAGAGTAAGGGTAAGCTGGTGATTCACAGCCTGGGACAGTTCGGAAATCTTGCGGGGCCGGGGAGACCGATTCATGAGGCCCGCTTCAAAGGCGTTTGATTCTCTAACCGTGCCGAGCGCCAGTCAAGGCCAGGGATGCAATTTGGATAGCTGTAGTTCCTATCCCCAATCGGATTTGACCCTGTTTCTTTTGTGCCCCTAGAATGAACGGTTCTGCTTTCTGTTCTGGCTCTCACTATGGCGCTTCGTCTTTACAACACACTCTCTGGCAAAGTGCAAGAGTTTCGGCCGCTTGTGGGCAGCGAGGTTCGTATGTATGCTTGCGGGCCCACGGTTTATGACTATGGCCACATCGGCAACCTCCGGACGTTCGTTGCGGTGGATGTTCTGCGGCGTTTTTTTCGACAGAGCGGCTACAAGATACGACACGTGATGAACATCACCGACGTCGATGACAAGATCATCCGCAATGCGGCGCTTGCCGGGGTGAGTGTTCAGCAATACACGGCAAAATATGAGAAGGCTTTTCTTGACGATATCTCCGCGCTGAATATCGAGCAGCCAATTCTGGTGCGCGCGACGGATCACATCCCCGAGATGGCGGAATTCATCGCCGAACTGCAGAAAAAAGGGTTCGCTTACCGCTCCGAAGACGGGTCCTACTATTTCAGGATCGCTAAGTTTCCAGCTTACGGGCAACTCTCTAAGAAAGATTTTGCCGGGATGGAAGACGGGGCGCGCGTGGATGTGGATGAGTACGAGAAAGACAGCGCGCGTGACTTTGCCCTGTGGAAGGCGCCGAAACCTGGAGAGACTTCATGGGAGACAGTAATTGGGCCGGGGCGGCCGGGCTGGCACATCGAGTGCTCGGTCATGGCCATGGAGGAATTGGGCGAGACTTTCGACCTGCACGCGGGTGGCGAAGATCTGATTTTTCCGCATCACGAAAACGAAATCGCGCAGTCGGAGGCGCTCACCGGTCAGCCGTTTGCGCACTTTTGGTTTCACGTGCGGTTTCTCCTGGTCGAGGGCGAGAAGATGTCCAAGAGCCTAGGGAATTTCTTTACGCTGCGCGACCTGGTGCTCAAAGGACATAAGCCATCGTCCATCCGGTTTCTGCTGGCTTCGGTTCCGTATCGCAACCAGCTGAACTTCACTTTCGATGGACTGAAGCAGGCTGCCGTGTCGGTGGAGCGGCTGCGAAACTTTCATCTGCGCTTGACCACGGCGCCGTTCCCAGCGGGCTCCACTCAGGGCATGGCTGGACTGGCGCGTGAAACCACAGAGCGAATGCTGGAGGGCATGGACGACGACCTTAATACTGCGCAGGCTCAGGCGGCGATCTTCGACATGGTGCGGAAGGCCAATGCTGCGATGGACGCAGGACAATTCAAGAAAGATGACATTCCGGCGCTGCTCGCCGCTCTGCGGCGTTTCGACGAAGTATTCGCGGTGCTGAAAGACGACGATGCGCCGAAGATTCGCAGCATTGTGGAGTGGGCGAAAGCAGAGTGCCGCGAGATCAGCAAGGAACTGCTGGAAACTGTTGGGGCGCAGCAACTCTCTGATGCCGACATTGAAAAGAAAGTTGCAGAAATGGAAACGGCGCGCCGATCGCGTGATTTCAAACTTTCTGACGCGATCCGTGGTGAGCTCGGCGGCCTTGGCATCGTCGTGGAAATCACGAAAGACGGCGCACGATGGAAACGCAAGTAGCGGAGAAATTGTTTCGAAGAGTTACCGTGATAGCCAATCCCCCAGCGTTCTGTTAGGGAACGCATGCAGCGTCCAGCGGTTGAACCGTTTTTCCTATCAGCAGCGGCAAAAGATGCAAATACGAAATCATGTGGTGTTCGCACGCGAGTTCGCACTTGATCAGAAACGTCGGGCTGATCAGCTTGATCGAGTTTAGCTCGTAGAGTCCCGCCACGTGTTCCTAGAGAGGTTGCAAACGGTAGCTTGGGAACCATATCGACGCGGTGGCGATACGATAAGTATTCGGGAGAACCTGGTTGTAGGTACGTGCAATAACGCGTCCTCCGTGCGTGGGCTGGCGTAGGTGTAGATCGTCGGATTCTTGAAGATGGTATTGGCTGCTACATCAGGGGCAAGCAGTGTGGCTAGCGCGCTTCCAGGCTGTGTCCGCAGATTGTCAACCAGTTGACCCGCATGATCGAATTGAAGCGCTGCCACCGCGTCCACTAGCCGAGTGGAGGCATTCGCAACGCGGAGAGTCGTATATTGCGGTGAAGCCATCATCCGTTTTGCCTGCCCGCCTGGCAGGAATGGGCACTTCGTGGCAAGGAATTCGAAATCGTGGATCCACTCTCGAATGCCCTCGGTGTTCCGAATGGCGATGACCGGGTCGTTATTAGGAGCTTGAAGGATGAACCCGAACGACATAATCCGATCACCTCGGCCAGGATTCATGGTGGTCGCGAGATCGTTACCCAGAATCGACTGACAACTTTGTAGCCGACGTTGTAGGAGTCATACGTGGCGGGAAGCGTTTGACCTGTCGCAGGGGCGGTATTCGGGGGCAGTACGGTTTCAGCTGCTTTCACCCATAGTCCGACCTGAATTGCTTGATTCAGATCCACAATCGTCTCCTATCCTCAAGTCAGGGTTTCGCCAGGTAAGAACAAAGTCTCCACCTGCGCGACCAGCGCAGGTGGAGGCATGGGTTGCTGCGGGCCGACGGAAGATAGGCGTGCTATCTGACCGTGCAGCCGTAATGCTGAAGTCCAACGAAGAATTGCTAGTCGGCCCGCACACTTGCTGATTCCACTGCTTCTTCAAGTCGCTCGCTTTAGGAATGGCGACTTGCTGATGGGCCGTCTTTTGTGCCATGGGTAGCACCGAGGTTTGTGGCATCAGCGCCGCGAAACTGGCAACGGTAGTCAGGATCAGATTGACTCCCGCTGACCGTGCCGAGAGAACCGGATCGCCGATGTACGCTGCCTGCAAGAGGGCCGGCAGGTTCTGGTCGACGTCCGCGATGACACCCTGGATCTTCTGCAAAGCGCTCGCACTCGGGTTCGTTTTGTATTCGTTGTAGAGCGTCGCCAGCAGATTTAGATCTTTACTGGCTTGTGCGGAGATATTCTAGATGGCAGCGGCCTCGGCTGCGCTGATCTGCTGGCCGGATTGCAGCGTGGTAACAATCGTGCTGATGTTCAGGGCCATCTGGATCAGCACCGGTAAATCGGCGAGATCGACACTCATCCATTGGGCGCTGCAGCCGGTGGCTATCAGCGAAATCGACAACACAATCGCGAACCGTTCTGGATTTCGAGATTGAGCTTAGAACTAGGCTTAAGTTTGACTCCATGATGAATCTTCTCCTTTAGTTTGGTTGATACTGGTTGCAAGTTCTGACTCTTCGCCGGTTGCGGACTACAATTGAATGCAGTCGGCAACTGGCAGGGAACAACTAAATGAAAACTTTCGACGAATATCTTCGGGACGCTGAAGTGGCGCATGGTCATCTCTGCGCCGGACAGGTTCTCGGCGTCCGCCTGGCCATGCTCGGCCTGACGAGACTGGGCATTGACGATCCTGGCGGCAAGGATCGAAAACGTCTGGTGACCTTTGTAGAAATTGACCGTTGCGCTACGGACGCAGTCGCAGTGGTTACCGGCTGCCGTCTCGGCAAGCGTGCGCTGAAGTTCCGCGACTGGGGCAAAATGGCCGCGACCTTCGTCGACGCAAACACCGGCAAAGGCGTGCGCATCGCTGCCAAAGAATCATCGAAGGCCTTGGCCCGGCAGATGCATCCTGAACTGCCAAATAAAAATAGCCAGCAGATGCTGGCTTATCGCGAAATGCCCGAGGATGACCTATTCAATATTGAATGGGTGAAAGTCGATCTGCCCCCGGAAGAGTTTCCCGGATACAAGGGTGAACGTATTGTTTGTGAAGTCTGTGGCGAAGGAATTAATTTTCGCCGTGAAGTGCGTCGTGACGGAAAATTACTTTGTCGCGGCTGCGCCGGCGAACGATATTACGAGCCGGCATCGCGAACAACAGAGGTGTAACAACGAACCTACGCCGCCTGCTCGTAGGCATGGGCCACTCGCAAGATTGTGGCTTCGTCGAAGTGCTTGCCCAGAATCTGAAGTCCGACTGGCAGATTCTCCTTTGTCTCTCCGCAGGGGACGGAAATTCCGGGAATTCCCGCCAGGTCCGCAGTAACGGTGAAAATGTCGGCGAGATACATCGATAAAGGATCATCGACCTTCTCGCCTAGCTTGAATGCGGCAGTGGGACTAGTCGGAGTTAAAATCGCATCCACTTTTTTGAATGCTTCCTCGAAGTCCCGGACCAGCAGGGTGCGGACTCTCTGTGCCTTCAGATAGTAGGCGTTGTAATATCCCGCGCTTAACGCGTACGTGCCCAACATGATGCGGCGCTTCACCTCGGCACCAAAGCCGTGATTGCGGCTGCGGCGGTACATTTCGGAAAGCGTGCGTGCATCGCGAGCCCGGTAACCGTAGCGAACGCCATCGAAGCGAGCAAGGTTCGACGATGCTTCCGCCGTGGCCACTATATAATAAGTTGGAATCGCGTATTCTGTGTGCGGCAGCGAGACGGGAACGATTTCGCAGCCGGATCCCGCGAGCCTTTGAATCGCGGCCTCTACCGACTTTCGGACTTCAGAGTCCAATCCTTCTCCGAAATATTCTTTTGCCACACCAAGCTTAAGCTCACGCACTGGCTTCTCCAGTTCCGCAACATAGTCCGGTACCGGCACTTCGGCGGAAGTAGCATCCATGGGATCGCGGCCGGCGATGGCGCGGAGCACGATGGCCGCGTCTCTCACGGTTTTGGTGAGCGGCCCGATGCGATCGAGCGACGACGCGAATGCGATCAGACCGTATCGCGATACGCGTCCGTAGGTCGGCATTAGCCCGACCACGCCGCAAAAAGACGCGGGTTGACGAATCGACCCGCCGGTGTCTGATCCTAGAGCGGCCAGAGCCATATCCGCTGCAACCGCCGCCGCTGATCCTCCCGAGGAACCTCCAGGCACGCGGCTCAGATCGCGGGGATTGTGCACCGGACGCCAGGCGGAATTCTCGTTCGACGACCCCATGGCAAATTCGTCGCAGTTCAGCTTGCCCAATACAACCGCGCCAGCAGCTTCGAGCCGAGCTACCGCCGTGCAGTCATCCGGTGGGATATAGTTCCCGAGAATCTTCGAGCCCGCCGTAGTGCGCACACCGCGCGTCACCATCACATCCTTGATGCCGATCGGAACACCGCCCAATGGCGGAAGTTCCTCGCCCTTTGCAGCCAGCGAATCCATTCGCGCCGCCTGTTCCAGCGCGCGATCCTTCGAGAGTGTGAGATATGCGCCGATCTCCGGATCAGTTTTTTCGATCTTTGCGTAGAACGCTTCCGCCAGCGAGGTCGCCGTGGTTCTGCGCGCTTGCACGGCAGCGCGGGCCGCTTCGATTGTCAGTTCTTTCAAATCCATAAGTGGAGTGGTTGTCCAAAGATCATTCTGTCGCCACGAACAGCAGACCTATCTCTCGATCACTTTGGGCACTTTGAAGAATGTTCCATCTGTGTCTGGAGCGTTTTGCAGCGCTACCTCGTGCGGCAGCGATTTTCTCAGACCTTCGAGAATGTCTTCGCGGCTGGCGTAAGCAAAGCGCGCGCTGCCAGTTCTTGATTGGTCGACCCCGTACCTATCCGAAACCTGGGCCATCGGCGGCACGTCGGTTGTATCCAACTGGCTCAGCCGATCGACGTAATCGAGAATCGAGTTGAGATCGCGCAGCAGAAGTCGGCGTTCGTCTTGGGTCAACTCGAGATTTGCCAGATCCGCGACATAGGAGACGTCCTTTTCAGTGACTTTCATTGTCGTGTGTGGACTTGTGGATGCCGGAGCTCCTGCCTGGTGTGTTCGTCTGACTCCGATTAGGTTTTCTCTATATTTTTAGAATAGCAGTTCGCATAGGGTAAACCCGCCAACTTTTAAACTATATATTGCTATTCTTTTCAGCGAGTTAACGAAATTTAGGTCTCGAGAGGGGCTTGATAAGATTTCGGCAAAACACGCGATTTGCACCCTTTTGGGTGCATTTTTGTTTTTGGGCGAATCACTCTGAGCCTCCTAACCTTCGCTCGGAAACTCGGCCCGCACAAACGCCATAGCTTCCTCCTTCGTTTGCAGGCGTCCCTCCAGCTGCCCATCCTCCACGCCTGACAGAATCTTCTTGAATTGCGGTCCCGGCTTGTAGCCAAGTGCGATCAAGTCGTCCCCTGTGATCAGCGGCACGGGGCGCATGGCTGCCGGCGGCATGGACGCCATCTTCTCACGCGTGAAATTGTACGAGGTGAGATTGTCGTGGCTGGCCTGGCAGTCCATGCGGTGCAATTGCAGGTGTTCGTCGAAGCGCGGCATGCGCACAAACCTTTTGAAGGTGGACTCCTTCATCTGCTGCACGTGCGCGAAGCGCATGTGGTTGTCGACGAGCGCGAGAATCTGGTCCGTGTCGTCGTTCGAAAAGCGCAGGCGGCGGCAGATTTCTTCTGCGATCTTGACCCCGACGTCGACGTGTCCATCAAAACGGATGCGATCAGGCGCTACGCGAAATGTCGCGGGCTTGCCCACATCATGCAGCAGAGCGCCCCAAGCCAGCGTGATCGGACAAGGATGCGGCAACCTGTCGAGTAATAGCAGAGTGTGTACGAACACATCGCCTTCAGGATGAAACTGCGGCGGTTGCTCAACACCTTTCATCGCTTCGATCTCGGGCAGGACCTCGTGCAGCAATCCAGTTTCGTCGAGCACAAGAAAAGCCTGGCGTGCATGACCCTCGATCAGCATCCTGGTAAGCTCATCTCGAACGCGCTCTCGCGATACCTGATCAATCTGCGATGCTGTCTTTTGAATGGCATAAAAGGTTCCAGGCTCGATGGTGTATCCGAAACGCGCCGCGAAGCGCACAGCCCGCAGCATCCGGAGCTTGTCTTCGGCAAAGCGCCGCTCCGGATCACCAATGGATCGAATGATTCCTGCTTCGATGTCCTCGCGTCCGCCGACGAAATCCAAAACCTCGTTCGTGATCGGATCGAGCAACAGCCCGTTGATCGTGAAATCGCGGCGCTCCACATCTTCAAGCGGTTCCTTGCTGAAGCGAACCTGGTCGGGATGACGTCCGTCGCTGTATCCGATGTCGCTGCGAAACGTGGCTACTTCAACGACATGCGCGTTCGGAGAAACATACCCGGTTGCATCTCGGAGAGGCGACTCTGGCATGCCTGCAGCGTCCCATCTGGGCGTCGGCTGCGGCACCAGGACGACACCGAACTGCGCGCCGACTGCATAAGTGTCCGGAAAGATGCGCATGACCTTGTCTGGGGTCGCGTCGGTAGTGATGTCGTAGTCGGCAGGCTCGCGGCCCAGCAGTAGATCGCGCACGCATCCGCCAACGAGGTATGCTTTGTGGCCGTGCTCCCGCAAGGTGCGGACGATCGAAATGGCAAAGTCTTTGAGCATTTAGCCCGTGTGTTCCCATGCACGCCGATAACAATCGGCAACGAGCATTGATACCGCGAGACGATCAACTCCTTCGGGCAGCACACAGTTCTTTTCGGAAGCCTCGCACTCCGCCATCAGTTCCTTTGCCATTGCGATGACTTTCTCCATTGAGAAGCTGCCAGTGCGAACGCGAACCAGAAAATCTCGTTCAGGGCGGGGCAGCGTGATCGTTCCAGAGGAAACCCGTTCTTTGCATTCATAGAGAAGTCGAAGAGTATGCATGGCTGCCTTCACGTCATACCCAAACTCGACTTCGATCTCAGGACGTTGTCCCTTTTTGCCTCGACCCTTCTGTCCTGTCATTCGTTTGAGTTGATCATCTGCGAAGCCAAGAAACTGCTTCACACAATTCCGAGCGACGAAAATCTGCGGGCGGGCCACGACCGCAGACCAAATATCACTCGTGAGAGTATTCTTTGCGAAGAGGAACTGCAGCGCCGTCGGATTTCCTTTGCATGCCAATCCGGCCCATTGTTTGAGGGAGTAGAGAGTCACGTCTACATCGTTCGGTCCGTTTCGGCGATCATCTCCAGCCGTGGACCACACGAAGTGCGGAAGGGAGTCCAAGCCCAAAGCCATTTCCGGTGGTTCGATGTAAACACCGTAGATGTCGAGATCGTCGGTGCCTTGGACTTTGGCCCCATGGAGTTCTGAGCCACCAACAAACAGATGGATCAGCCGGTCAGGGTATGGAAAGCCGGTTTCGATTGTGGGTCGGAGAAGGTTCGCCATGGTTCCAGAGCAGGTTAACATTCGTGGAGGCTGGTTGAAATGGAAGCTCATCGGTCTGTCAGAGCGGGTGCCACCATTGCCCTGCGCGCAACCGGACAGCCCAGGGAGGCTGGAAGCTGTGAAGGAATCGACACTGTAGAGCTATTGCGAAATCGGCGAAGGTCGGTACACTGCCCATGGGATGAACGAATCGACGACTACGTCTCCGCGATTAGTTTCAATCAATCGCCGCCAGTTAGTTCTGCACAGTGTGGATGTCGATAGGCTGATCGGGGAGGACCACCGCTGCGCGCCTGATTTGGGAACTGGTGGGGCGGTTGGACCTAGGCCCCTATCACGCCCAGATTGCGTCGGTCGAAGGCCGGAGGCGAGCATACCGACCCGCAATTGTTGGTCAGCCTGTGGCTGTACGCCTACGGCCGGGGGATCAGTTCGGCGCGCGAGATATCGCGCCACGCAAGCGCGCCCGGTTGAAACGTTGAGCCAACAACCTCAAACATCTTGACGTAAGGTGCTGCGTCCAGGAGTTTTTCCAGAATCTTCAACACTTGCGGATAACCGCTTGCGTCGTAAGCCTGTGCGTTGCATTGGTGATCCCAGAAGCTGATGGTCGCGATCTCTAAGCCGTCAGGCGTGACCAGCGTGATCAAATCCAGAAAACCTTCTTGCTCTCGCAGCCAGGGGAGAATGTGGCATTCGATAAGACTCGTAAATTCCGTAATTGAGTTCGGTTTCAATCGAGCAGCAACCTTGCGGGCAAACATGTTTCCTCCCCTGAGTGACGGGCTATTGTCCAGCTATTGGACGGAGCCGATACGTGCGACACCACCCAATTGGTAGTGTGTTTCAACGCCCAAACGTTACAGTGAGGGAGCTGTTTTGTAGCTTTGGTCTGCTCGGAGTCAGCGTTTTTCTGCAGCATGGGATTGGTAAATCACCCCGTGACTGAGAGAGAATGTTCCCCGACTCAGACAGCCCAAGGAGGCACGTGCATGAAAATCCGAAGCATCGCCTCGTACTTGGCAGTATCCGTCTGCTTGGCACCGGTTGCTGTCAAAGCCCAGTGGAGCGACCAGAGCGTGCGCGAACGCGCTGACGCGCTTCTCAAGCAAATGACGCTCGAGGAGAAGGCAGGGCAGCTCAACCAGGCCTCCGGGGTATCTCTCCAAGGCGCGATCAAGGAGGTTTCGGATGACGCGGTCGCCAATGGACAAGTCGGGTCGATCCTGTGGCAGGTGGATGTGAAGGAGATCAACCGGCTCCAGCATGTTGCGGTCGATCGCTCGCGGCTGCACATCCCCTTGCTCGTCGGTTTTGATGTAATTCACGGCTACCGGACTGTCTTTCCCGTACCGCTGGCGATGGCTTCCTCGTGGGATCCCTCCGTAGAGGAACGGGCCCAGAGGGTGGCTGCGGAAGATTCGCGCGCGGCCGGCATCCAGTGGACTTTCGCTCCCATGGTGGACATTGCTCGGGATGCGCGCTGGGGACGCATTGTAGAAAGTGCGGGTGAAGATCCCTACCTGGGGTCGGCCATGGCGCGGGCGCAGGTTCTCGGATTCCAGGGAACAGAACTCAGTCCCACGAGTTTGCTGGCCTGCGCCAAGCACTTTGCCGGCTACGGCGCGGCCGACGGCGGCCGCGACTACGACTCATCCTATGTTCCCGAGGAACTGCTGCGGAACCTGTACCTGATCCCCTTCCATGCGGCGGTGAAGCAGGGCGCGGGCAGCTTGATGAGCGCGTACATGGACCTGAACGATGTCCCCGCGAGCGGCAACCGGTGGCTGCTGCATGACGTTCTGCGACAGGAGTGGGCCTTCCAAGGCTTCGTGGTTTCGGACGCCATGGCGGTAGGCAATCTGGTGACCCACGGCTTTGCAGCCGATCGCGAGGACGCTGCCTATCGCGCGATCACGGCCGGGCTGAACATGGATATGGCAAGCAACACCTTGATCGAAAATGTCCCGAAGCTCGTGGCTTCCGGCAGAGTCACTGCCAGTCAGCTCGATGACGCCGTGCGGCCCATTCTCGAGATGAAGATCCGGCTGGGCCTCTTCGAACATCCATTCGTAGACGAAACCAAAGTCGACTCGGTTTTGAACCGGCAGAGCAGCCGGGAGCTGGAACGGAAGCTGGCGGCGCGATCGATGGTTCTCTTGCGCAACCAGAACCACACTCTCCCCCTGACAACGAGCCTGAAAAAAGTGGCATTGATCGGTCCTCTGGCGAATTCTGTCACCGACCTGGAAGGTGGCTGGACGGTGGAAGGTCTGTTCGGAGGCGGTCCCAAGAGCCACGTGGTCACCGTCGAGGAGGGCCTGAGGAATAAACTGCGAGCCAATGCTCAGATCACCGTGGTCAGCGGACCAGCGCTGCGACGCGAATATCCGTCCCCCCTAGACGCACTGCTCGGCAAGAAACCGACGCCCGTGCCCGCGCCAGCCGAAGTGGAGGAATCGCTGCACCGCGCGGTAGACGCCGCAAAACAATCGGACATCGTGATAGCGGTCATGGGTGAAGCCTCAGACATGAGCGGGGAAGGAGCTTCGAGAGCGACGCTTGACCTCCCGGGAAATCAGGAGCAAATGCTGGAGGCGGTCGTGGCCACCGGGAAGCCAGTCGTGCTGGTGCTGGTGAACGGCAGGCAGCTGGATATTCGCTGGGCCACGGAGCACGTGCCTGCAATTCTGGAGGCATGGTTCCCGGGTACGATCGGCGGGGATGCTGTGGCTGATGTACTCTTTAGCGATGTGAACCCGGGAGGCAAGCTGCCGGTGAGCTGGCCGCGTGCGGCGGGTCAGGAACCCATCTACTACAACCATAACCTGACACATGAACCTGAGGACCGTCCGAACTTCACCTCTCGCTACTGGGATCTCTCCAGCAAGCCGCTCTATCCCTTCGGTTACGGGTTGAGTTACACAACTTTCCAGTTCGGGCATCTGCAACTGAGTAAGACGCAGATTAAATCTGGCGAAACGACCGAGGTATCGGTCGACGTCACCAACACCGGCCAGACCGCAGGGGATGCGGTCGTGCAAATCTACATTCATCAACGCGCGGGATTGGCCTCGCGGCCCGTGCGCCAGCTGAAGGGATTCCGGCGGGTGGCGCTGGCCCCGGGCAAGACCCAAACTCTCACCTTCCTGCTTGGCCCCGACGAATTGAGTTTCTGGAGTCCACAGGTCAAGTCCTGGAATGTCGACCCTGCAACCTTTGATGTCTGGGCCGGAGAAGACTCGACCGCCCCCTTACATGCGGAACTTCAGGTAACGGCGAAATAGGGAGTAACCGGCCGCCGCAGGCTCGCTCTCATCGCACCCGCGTCTTCTTTGGGGCGACCCACGATTCATTTCTTGTAACTAATCGCACCAAACGGGCCCGCCTTTTCGTTAGCAGGACCGGACGCGAAGAAGAGCTGATTGGTCCTACCGTTCTGCGAAGTTCCTCCCCCGAAGGCGATCCCCCACAGGCCGCTTTCGCTGATTATTTTCCCTGCGGCGTTAAAGCTTCCGGTCGTCGCGTTAAGAAGCGTTGATGCGGCGATCGTGCAAGTTCCCCACCAACACAGCCTTGCTGACAGGGCCGAATTTACGCGGGCGCGCGCCAATGCCCATGGTGCGATTATTTGTTTTCAAGATTTTGCGGGCAAAAAGCGGAGGGGTACCCGATACCAGGTAGTAAACTTGGCCTCGAAACGGGACGGGAGGCAACCTCTAGATCAGTCTCGAGAAGGCCAGTCAGGCGGCAAGTCCGCCGAGACCCGCTACCAGGCGCACTTGAAAGTACCCACTCTGACCGTCGCTGCTGAACCAGGTCGGCCGGTTCCCAAGCTGCTGATTTCAAGGCCTTCCTCAGTAGCCCCGCAGTTCCAAATCAGGATGAAGCTTGGCTTGGTAACAATCGATTTATTACCGCTGTCACTTTACTGAGCCACCTGCGCGCCATAAGCTCCGGTTTATGAAGCTCAATGCCTTGTTGGTGTCGCAGGATCGCCCGTCGCTTCGGGTGTTGGAGGCGCTTCTGGACGTGCTGCAAATCGAGCACCAGAATTGCCAATCGGCTGGCGAGGCGGTCGAGTTGACGGTGCATGGGCACCATTGGGCGCTGATGCTGGACTTTGATCTGCCTGGTGCCGGCCAGGTGGCGCGAGTGGCACGCATGGCGTCAGCGCAGCCAAGGCCCGTGGTGTTTGCTATGGTCAGTGCGTTTACTCCGGTGGGCGGAGCGTTCCAATCGGGGGTGAATTTTGTTCTGTACAAACCGCTTGGCTTCGAACAAGTAGCGCGCTCGCTGCGTGCCGGGCAGGGATTCATGAAACCGAACCCGCGGCATGCGCCGCGCCACCAGTTGGAAACGCTGGTGTACCTTCAGTTCGGAGTGGCGGCTATGCCCGCGATCGTGCTTGATCTGAGCGAGCAAGGTTTAGCATTGCAAGCTCCGGAGCCACTGCCACCGGTACAAAATGTGCCGCTGCGTTTTATGTTGCCGGGAACGTCGCATCTGGTGGAAGCGACCGGCAAAGTGATCTGGGCCGACGACGATGGCCGCGCCGGGATGTTCTTTTCCCGGCTTACTCCCGCGTCACGGCACCATCTCAAGAATTGGCTGGCGAAGCGCGGCGCGAAAACCAAGAACGCTGTACGCGTGCTGTTGCCCCACAAAGGGCGCGCCGTTCAGCGCACGCATCATACTGATCTTCTGTAGAGACATAGCTAGCCACGTCTCTACAGCTCGCGCTGCATAACGATGCTTCCATGCTAGACTCAGTTTTCTCTCGCACGAAAAACGCCGCATGCCTGAGCTTACCTTCCTTTCAGCCGTTTCCATGGCTGAACAAATCCGCGAGAAAAAGCTTTCGCCGGTTGAATTGGTGGAAGCGCATCTCGCCCGCATTGAGAAACTGAATTCAAAGCTGAAGGCCTTCGTGCAGCTGGATGCTGAAGGCGCCCGTTGTCAGGCCCGCGCAGCTGAAAAGGCGGTGACACGCGGCGAAAAGCTCGGCCCACTACACGGCGTTCCAATCAGTATCAAGAGTTCGATCGAAGTAATGGGCATGAAGTGCGAAGCCGGCAGCAAGCTTCGAGCGGGATTCGTGGCTGCAACGGATGCCCCTCTCGTCTCGCGTCTGCGCAACGCAGGCGCGACCATTTTGGGGATGACCAATACGCCTGAATTACTAATGGCGTGGGAGACGGATAATCTTCTCTACGGTTGCACCCACAATCCGTGGGATCTCTCGCGCACTGCCGGCGGCTCGAGTGGCGGAGAAGCTGCGGCGATTGCCGCCGGATGTTCCGCAGGAGGAGTTGGCAGCGACGGCGGAGGTTCGATTCGCGTTCCCGCACACTTCAGCGGAATCTGCGGGCTGAAGCCAACACCAGGCCGCATCCCTGCCACCGGACACTTCCCAACCTCAGTCGGACCTTTCGCTTTGATCGGCGTGGTTGGGCCTATGGCGCGGACAGTTTCGGATTTGAAGGTGCTGTTCGAAGTGATGCAAGGGCCGGATGATGGCGACACATCGGCTGCGCCCGTCCCCGTGCGTTGGCTGAGCCGTAACGATCTCAAGAAACTCCGCATCGGTTATTTCGAGGATGATGGACGTACTCCGGTCACCGCAGAAACGCGGGCGGCGGTGCGAACCGCGGCTGAGGCGCTCAAGCGCGCGGGGTTTGAGGTTGAGCCTTTCCGTCCCGAGGGGCTCGAGCAGGCGCGACAACTTTGGTGGCAATTTTTCGGGATCGCAGGCGGAATGCTGCTGCGAGCGATGACCAAAGGGCGAGAGGCCGACCTCACTGCAATTCTCAAACAGCATTTGAGTCAGGTAGCAACCGAGCCGCCACACTCGGGTCAAACATTACTCGATACCTGGATCATGCGCGACATAGTGCGTATGCAGGTGTTTTCCGAGATGCGCGAACATCCGATTCTGCTTTGCCCGGTCGCTTCGATTCCTGCTTTTCGTCATGGCGAGCGGAGTTGGGAGATCGACGGCAAAACAGTACAATATCTCGACGCGTGGAGCTACACGGAGTGGTTCAATCTGCTGGGAACTCCGGCGGTGGCCGTTCCATTTGGCTGTTCAAAAGAAGGCTTGCCGATCGGAGTGCAGATCGTCGCGCGTCCGTGGGAAGAGGAATTGGTGCTCGCGGTTGCAGTCGAACTGGAAGCCCAACGCGGGGAATGGCAGGCGCCGGATATTTAACTTCGGATAGCTTTTTCTTCTCTGTGTCCTCAGCGCGACTTTCCCTGCCCCTCTCCATTCCAAGGTTTGGTAGTGATAATGGATTTATACTATTTCTCCACTCTCAAAAAGCGATAACCTGTTGCCATCCAATCTCCCGCTGCAGCCTGACGGCTTCAGAGATTGACACAAATACTTGATGGCACCTCAAACGAAATCGAGGGGCGGATTCGCGTCCCGCATATTGCCCGGGCTGATCGTGTTTTTGTTCATCTCGGCTGTCTACCTCTACACCGTTCCTCAGCCGAATGTCTTCTATGCGGCGATTGTTTTACTGCATGCGGTTATGGGCGTCGTCGTCGCTGTTCTGCTGGCTGTTTCTGTTTGGCGTCTTCTGCGGGATGGAAGCGAGGTCTCGCGTTTGGGGTGGGTACTGCTTGCCAGCGGGGCAGTCGTCGGCCTGATTCTGATCAAGACCGGCACGCCGCGAGTGGAGTGGGGTCTTCTCTATGTTCACATTCTTTTGTCGCTCACTGGCGTGGGAATCGTCTTCTCGGAATGGGCGGGGAAACGTGGCTGGTTGGCGCAGGGAATCGGGAGTTCGATCGTCCGCTGCGCGATTTGTTTGGTAGTACTCGCCGGAGTGGGCGCGGGCGCACGTTATGTGCGTGAGTCACGCTGGCAAAATCAAGCCCGTATTGAGAATCCGCCCATGCCACCTGCCAGCATGATTGGCGAAGGCGACGGCCCGGATGGGCCATTCTTTCCCAGTTCCGCGCAAGTCCACGGCGGACAGAAAATTCCCAGCAAGTTCTTCATGGAATCCGACTCCTGCAAACGCTGCCACCAGGACATCTACAATCAGTGGTTCAGTTCGGCCCATCATTTCTCGTCATTCAACAATCAGTGGTACCGCAAGAGCATTGAGTATATGCAGGATACGATTGGCACCAAACCTTCCAAGTGGTGCGGCGGATGCCACGATCCCGCCGTGCTTTACAGTGGATTGATGGATACCCCGATCAAGCAGATCGTTCACCGCCCAGAGGCGCAAGCTGGCCTGGGCTGCATGATGTGCCATTCGATTGCCCATGTTAAGAGCAGCATGGGGCAAGGTGACTTTTATCTCGAATATCCCAAGCTGCACGAATTGGCCGCAACCAAGAATCCGTTCGAGCGAATGCTGCACGACTTTCTGGTGAAGTTGAATCCCGAACCGCATCGTCGGGTATTCCTGAAACCCTTCATGCACAACCAGACAGCGGAGTTCTGCTCCAGTTGCCATAAAGTTCATCTCGACGTTCCGGTTAATCACTACCGTTGGATTCGCGGCTTCAACGAGTACGACAACTGGCAGGCCAGCGGTGTGTCGGGCCAGGGGGCGCGATCTTTTTATTATCCGGCTAAGCCTTCGCAATGCGCCGATTGCCACATGCCGCTGACTCGTTCGAGTGACATGGGCAACATCGATGGCCAGGTCCATTCGCATCGTTTCCCCGGAGCGAACACGGCGTTGCCCACGGCGAATGGTGATGCAGAGCAGTTGAAGATTAGCGAGGATTTTCTCAAGAGCGGGGTTCTGAGCGTGGACGTCTTCGCGCTCTCTCCGGCGCGAGCGCAATTGAAGCTGGGAGCGTCCAATCGGTCGGATCTTGCTACGACTTTCGCGGTGGGCGAGGAAGCGGAGACGAAAATTACGCCAGCCAGTGAGGCAGAAGTCTTGCCGGTTACCGCACCGCTGAACCGCGTACAGGCTACAGTTCACCGAGGAGATGTGGTACGCGTGGATGTTGTGGTTCGCACCAAGAAAATCGGCCACTTCTTTCCGGGCGGTACCGTAGACGCCTACGATACATGGCTCGAGCTAAAGGGAACCGACGACCAAGGCCAAACCATATTCTGGAGTGGAAGCGTCGATGACAGCGGCAAAGGCCCTGTAGAGAAAGGCGCACACTTTTACCGCTCGCTGCAAGTGGATGCGCACGGCAATGGCATCAACAAGCGCAATGCATGGGCTACTCGGGCCGTGGTGTATGTGCATCTGATTCCGCCGGGAGCGGCTGACACGGTTCACTTCCGCGTGCATATTCCCGAAGGCTCCGGCAACAAAATAACGCTGCACGCTCGCCTCTGCTATCGCAAGTTTGCGTGGTGGAACACTCAGTTTTCATTCGCCGGTGTTCCTGACCCTAACCAACCCAACCGAGATGTCACACCTGACTTCGACGACAGAAAGTTCGCGTTCGCTGGATCGCTGAAAGGCGTATCAGCGAAAGAGGAAAAAATACCTGACCTTCCGATCGTGGCTTTGGCCGAAGATGAAGTCACCCTGAACGTAGTGTCCCACACTTCCCCTCCGGCCGTACCAAAGACCGTTTTGCAAACAGCCGACTGGCAGCGCTGGAACGATTACGGGATTGGTCTGTTACTGCAGGGTGATCTGAAAGGCGCGCAGGCGGCGTTCGAGACAGTAACAGAGATTGATCCCAAGAATCCCGACGGCTGGGTGAATATCGGACGTGCCGCGGTGCAGGAAGGTGACATGGATCGCGCCCGCGCTGTGCTGGCAAAAGCATTGTCGCTCAGTCCGGACCTGGCGCGTGCTCACTTTTTCTATGCGAAAGTCCTGCGCAGCGATGGCCGTTACGACGAAGCTGTCGATCATCTCCATAAGGTCCTGGCACAATATCCCCGCGATCGCGTGGCGCTGAACGATGTGGGACGCATTCTGTTTCTCCAGCGCAAATACGCGGACGCCGTGAACGTGTTGCAATCCGTTCTGGCGGTCGATCCGGAAGACTTGCAGGCGCACTACAATCTTATGCTCTGCTACAACGGCCTTGGAGACCAGAAGCAAGCCCATGAGCACGAGGTGCGCTACCTGCGTTTCAAAGCCGACGAAGCTTCGCAAGCGATCACCGGACCTTATCGCCAGCTCAATCCGGAAGACAACAACGAGCGGCAAGCGATCCACGAACATGTGTCGGGGCCGCTGCGGTTCAATAGTCAGCCCACCGTCTCAACGGGAGCCTCAAGATAATGCGCGAGACGCTGGTATCTTTATTTCTTCTGTTGGCTGCGTCCGCATCTGCTCAGCAAATCCAATTTCGCGACATCACTTCGCAAGCCGGTATCCGTTTCGTCCACAACCATGGTGCCTTCGGAAAAAAGTATCTACCCGAGACCATGGGTTCGGGCTGTGCCTTCATCGACTACGACAACGACGGCTGGCCTGACATCTTGCTGATAAACGGCGAAGACTGGCCTGAGCACAAGCGCGCTGATTCCAAGCTGAAGCTCTATCACAACAATCACGACGGCACGTTCACCGACGCCACCCGCAAAGCTGGTCTCGCGATTTCCATGTACGGTCTGGGCGTCGCAGTGGGAGACTACGACAACGACGGTTTTGACGATGTGTTCATCAGCGCTCTCGGCCAGAGCCATCTGTTTCACAACAATGGCAACGGCACGTTCACCGATGTCACGAAAGCGGCTGGATTGTGGGGTCCGAATGAGTTCTCGAGCAGTGCCGCCTGGGTGGATTACGATCGCGACGGCAAATTGGACCTGGTGGTCGCGAATTATGTGCGGTGGTCTGAAAAGGGCGATCTGTACTGCACCCTCGATGGCGCGCACAAGTCTTACTGCACGCCGGAATCCTATAAAGGTTCGCCCGCACGACTTTGGCATAACCTGGGGAATGGAAAGTTTGAAGACGCCACGCAGAAGGCAAACTTCTACGATCCCACTTCCAAGAGCCTGGGCGTGGCGATTGTCGATTACAACGGAGATGGCTGGCCCGATATCCTGTTGACCAATGACACTCAGCCAAACAAGCTTTACTTGAACAAACACGACGGCACATTCGAGGAGAAAGCCGTTTCTGCGGGAATCGCATTCAGCGAAGACGGCGTGGCCCGCGCCGGCATGGGTGTGGACGCTGCCGACTACGATCGTACCGGGCGACCGAGTTTCATCATCACCAACTTTGCCAACCAGATGCTTTCGCTTTATCACAACGAGGGCAACGGCTTGTTTGTGGATGAGGCTCCGCAGTCGGACGTTGGACGGGCGACCCTGGTGACGCTGGGCTTCGGCTGCTTCTTCTTTGATTACGACAACGATGGATGGCCCGACATTTTCGTGGCCGATGGACACATCGAGAACGAAATCGAACGGGTGCAGAAGAGGGTTAGCTATGCGGAGCCACCGCACGTTTTTCGCAACCTCGGCGGAGGAAAGTTTCAGGAAGTAACGGCCTCGCTGGGATCTGCGTTTGCCAGCCCGAAAGTTGCGCGCGGCGCTGCTTACGCTGACTTTGATAACGATGGGGCGCTCGACATCCTGATGACCACGAACGGCGGTCCCGCCTATCTGTTCCGCAACGAAGGCGGCGAGAACCACAGCTTGCGCATAAAGTTGGTGGGTACGAAGTCGAACCGCGATGGCATCGGAGCGGTGGTGCGCCTGGTCTCTGGAAAAGATCAGCAGTGGCAGACGGTTCACAGCGGCTCGAGTTATTTGTCCCAGAGCGAACTTGTGCTTACGTTCGGCCTTGGCGAGAAAACCAAAGCCGATTCGATTGAAGTGCAGTGGCCGAGCGGGCAGATCGACAAACTCTCAAACGTGTCGGGAAGCCAAACCATCACGATTCAGGAAGCCAAAGGCGTGGTGGCGAACAAAGCCTACAGCAAGCCATTCGCGTTTCACGCTCCAAAATAGAAAATCCGGTGTGCCCATGCCTGCCGTGACTCTTCGAATTCCGGCTCCACTTTATCCGACTTTCCTTTGTGTACCCTTCCGCCCTTTGTGGTTAACTTGGGTTTCGCATGATTAGAACGATTTCCTTTGTTTGCGCGGTCGCCGTGCTGGCGACAATTGCTATCTTCGCGGCCGTTCCGCAAAGTGCTCCTGGCGCAAGGCAAGCAGACAAATCTACCGAGGCGCCTCGTCTCAATAACCTCGGCGTCGCTTACATGAATCAGCAGCTTTTCGAAAAGGCTCTGAAGATGTTTGAAGACGCTGCGGCGCTTGATCCAAATTTCCGGATGGCTCCGATGAATGAGGGCATCGCGCTGCTCAACCTGGGGCGCGTCGATGCGGCCAGAAAGTTTCTTGATCAGGCAGTGAAGCAGAATCCCAACGATCCCCATGCCTGGTACAACCTCGGTATGCTTGAAAAGAATTCCGCGAATTCGCAAGCCGCGATCGATGCCTTCCACCGAGTCACGGAAACTGATCCGAACGATGCGGACACTTGGTATTTCCTGGGCGCCTCCTACGCCCAGAGTAAGCAATATCCCGAGGCAGTCGACGCTTTCCAGCATGCGCTGAAGCTGAATCCGCTGCACGCCTCGGCCGAGTTCGGACTTTCTCGCGCGTATCAGCAATCGGCTGATCTAACGCACGCCCGCGAGCATCTGGTCCGCTTCCAATACATCACACAAAACAAGTTGGGATCGCCCATCAGCCTGGCATACGGCGAACAGGGAAAATATTCGCTCGCCGAAGAATCGCCCGAGACGGTGCAAAGAGTTCCGCCAGAGATTCCAGTGCGGTTCGTGGATGTGACCGAGCAGGCTGGCCTGCAGACAATGGCCTCGCCCGCGGATGCGAAGGATCTTGCTTCTTACCTCGGACCCGGCGCGTGCTTTCTTGATTATGACAACGACGGTCGTATCGACATCTTTCTTGCGGACAATGGGAAGGAAGGCGGAATGTCGCTATATCACAACCTGGGCAATGGCAAGTTCGAAGGGGTAACCAGGAAAGCCGGCCTTGATCCGGCATTGCATGGCATCGGCTGCACCGCAGGCGATTACGACAACGACGGCGCAACCGATCTCGCCGTAAGTCTCAGAGGGCGTGTGCTTCTTCTGCACAACGAAAAAAACGGCACCTTTAAGGATGTCACTGTAGCGGCAGGAATCAAAAGTGAAGGCTTCAACGCTGGGTTAGCTTTCATCGACTACGACCACGACGGAGATTTGGACCTGTTCGTGACGCAGACCACCACTAATCCATGTTTGGATCCGCGAAGCTTGTCGCCGCCTTCGTGCGGAGATATCCAGTTGCCCAATTTTAACTGGCTGTGGCGCAACAATGGCAACGGAACTTTCACCGATCAGACCAAGGAAACCGTAGCTGAGAGCAACGCGCCAGAAGTCGGGGCTATCGGAACAGATTACAACAACGACCGTGCCGTGGACTTGGTCGTCACGGGTAGTTTTAAAGGGGGGCCCGCGATTTTCGAAAACCCTCGCGAAGGGCAATTCGTCTATCAAATTCCCTGGCCGCACGCCCTGGCCGACAGCGCGGGCGTCGCCGCCCTGGATTTCGATCATGACAGCTGGATGGATTTAGCATTTACCCACTGGGGACAAACGAAGGAAGATTCTGGCCTCACTCTTTGGCGAAACACCCATAAAAAAAGTTTCGCACGAGTTCCGCTGCCAACAACAGATTGGGTTCGTGGTTTCGGTGTGGCTGCCGTCGATTACGACAACGACGGCTGGGTCGACCTCGTTGCTGTCGGTGAAACTGCGGATGGGCGCGGCGAAGTGCATCTGTTCCGCAATCTCGGGCCTGACGGGTTCAAGGATGTCACTGCCGACGTCGGCCTCGACAAGATTGTCCTGAAAGATCCACGTGCCATCATCACCGGCGACTACGACGGCGACGGGTCGACCGATCTGCTGATCACGCAGAAGCACGGGCCAGCTGTCTTGCTTCGGAATGAAGGGGGCAATAAGAACCATTGGCTGCGTCTTTCTCTCAAAGGATTGAACGACAACAAAAGCGCGATCGGAACCAAAGTCGAAGTATTCGCGGGAGGGAATCGCCAGAAGTTCGAGATCGCTGGATCGTCTGGCTATCTCGGACAGAATTCGCCCTACCTCACCGTCGGCCTCGGCCAAGCTACACAGGCAGATGTTGTCCGCCTGCTTTGGCCGACCGGAGTTTTGCAGGATGAAGTCGAAGTCACCGGTGATCGTGAGCAGAAATTCATGGAAATCGATCGCCGTGGCAGTTCGTGTCCCACCCTCTTCGTTTGGGATGGCGAACGCTACGAGTTAGTCGGCGACATGCTCGGTGCAGGCGTTGTCGGACATTGGACTGGGCCCGGCCAGCGCGATATTCCGCGCCCCACGGAATACATCAAGATTGATCGCAACGCGATTCGAGAGAAAGACGGCAAGCTCAGTTTTAGGTTCATGGAGCCTTTGGAAGAGGCTGTCTATCTCGATCAAGTGAAACTGCTGGCCGTCGATCATCCGGCGGAGCTTGAGGTTTATCCCAACGAGTACTTTGCGAGCAATCCACCGTATCCGTCATTCAAAGTGGTCGTGAGCCTCAGCGCGCGACCGCCAGCTGCGGCGCGGGACGAGCATGGGCACGACGTGCTCCCTGATCTGCTAGCGCATCGCTACTTCGGTGATTTTGGCTTGACTCAATTTTCAGGCTTCGCCGAGTTGCATAGCCTCGAACTGGATTTGGGCGAACCTTACGCCGGTGGGCCGCTCTGGTTGCTGCTTCATGGGGAGGTCGAATATTACTCCGCGAACAGCATGTACGCCGCGTCCCAGGCCGGAATCGAGTCCATCTCTCCTTATGTCGAGGCCCTCGATAGTAAGGGGAAGTGGATTCGCGTTATGGACGACATGGGCTTTCCTGCTGGTGGGCCGCGTACTATGACCGCCGACCTGACGGGGAAGCTGGCCTCGGGCACGCTGCGCATTCGGATCTCGACCAACCTTCAAATCTATTGGAACAGCGTTCTGATCGATCGAACCAGTCAAGGTCAGGACGTTCGCCTGACGGCAGTTCCGCTCGCTCGCGCCGATCTGGGCTTTCACGGATTCCCGCTGAAGATCGAGGGCAAGCCGCCGGGCTACGTCATGTACGTTTACGAAAAGGCCAGCGCCACCGGCCCCTACACTCGTCCTGCAGGCGCCTATACGCGTTATGGCGACGTGCTCCCGTTGCTTACTTTGCTTGATGACCGGCTGGTCGTTTTTGGATCGGGAGATGAAGTCGCTCTAGATTTTGACCCATCGAAACTTCCCGCGCTGCCCGGAGGCTGGTCCCGCGATTACTTCTTCGTGGCCAATGGCTACGAGAAAGACATGGACTTCTACGCCTACGACTTCAGCAGCGTCGATCCGCTCCCATTCCGCGATATGAGTGGGTATCCCTACCCTGCGCACCAATCATTTCCTCTTGATGACCCGCACTTGAACTATCTGCTGGAGTACAACACGCGTTATATGTCAGGGAATGAATCGCGGGGCTACAGGTTCGATTATTCCCCACGAAAGTGACGGTCGCATCCCGCCCTGATTCGAGAGGTTTTTCCCTGGCAGCGAGCCCCGCCCGGACGAGAGGCCTTCTGATTCTTGCGCGAGCGTCCGGAGCTAAAGAGAGTTGAGAAAAGGGAAAAACCCGGGTATACCCTCCCCCTCGAACGCCCCTCGAGGACACCTCAGCACGAAAATACTGGCTCAAACCACCAATTTTAAGACTTCGGGGTTTCGCAACAGCCTTTAGGGATGCGCCCATTGCGAATCAGTCCCACAATGGGAAATCGCAAGGCCTGGTAACCGCTGCTTAGAGCCCGCAGTAATTTGTCTGCCTTCAGCCCCGCACGTATAACCACGATAGTAACCAGTTGCACAGCCGGCGCAGCATTGCTGGCTGCTGTTCACGGTTCCATTCCGACGAGAACATAGCCGCAGTAATTGATCTGGAGGACATATGCGAAAAGGATGGGTAACCCTTGTTGTGATAGTGGACAGTTTGGCAACCCTGAGTGCGCAGATAAACCAAAGAAGCAATTCACCTCGCGCCGAACGGCAAAGGATGGGGCGTAAACCGAGGCACCCAGGGAAGCAGGAACGTCCGGCAACAAGCCCGCTACGACCAATGGCATTGGCTATCACGGCGATCCGGTGATGCATACCAACCCGGTCAAGGTGTATTTCATCGGGTACGGCAACGGGACGAACGGCGCAAGCCTTCAGATAGTCAGGCGACTGTGAACCTCATGGACGCTCAGTTTGGGCCGGCGCGTGGAATCGGCGGTTTCAGTTACTTCAAGATCAACCCAGCTTACAGCGATACGGTTGGTTATGCGGCCGGGAATAAAGTGCCGCTCGCATCCTCTACCAATAACTACAGCCGGAGGAAGCAACTTGCCGCCAGCGACATTCAGAACATCGTGAGCGGTGCGATCACCAGCCGGGCGTTGCCGAAAGATGCGAATGGTCTGTATTACGTGCTCACCGCGTCGGATGTAGGCGAGACTTCTGGGTTTTGCACCCACTACTGCGGTTGGCACACCAGCAGCACTATCGGGGGAACGGACATCAGGTTCGCGTTTGTGGGGAATCCCCACCGTTGCCCGTCTGCTTGCGAAAGGCAGACGGTGAGCCCGAACGGCGGCAGCGGCGCCGATACTATGGCCTCAATCATGATGCACGAGGCTTCCGAAGCGGTCACCGATCCGGACCTGAACGCCTGGTATGACTCCTCGGGCAACGAGAGCGCGGACCAATGCGCCTGGAAGTTCGGGCCGGTCACGGGTAGGCTCGGACACGGCGCTTACAACCAGACCTTCGGTACGTACAATTGGCTGATCCAGATGGAGTGGGAAAACAGTCGCGGGGGGCGGTTGCGACAAAACCCTGGGCGGCAAGTTTCGGACGGTGCGGCGAGACGGTCGGATTCGTCGCCGCGACCAGCGTACACAATTCATGCAACGAAATCGTTTTAATAGTTGACAGTTTCGCCGCGACATAATCCAATACCCGCACATGGCATCCGCTTCCACTGGCACTCCTGCCGCCGCGCGTCTTCGCCGAACTCTGACGCTTTGGGACCTTATGCTTTACGGCGTCATCGTGATTCAGCCGGTCGCCCCCATGTCCGTATTCGGCGTGCTCAGCGACCGCGGCCACGGACATGTCGTCACTACAATCCTGATTGCGATGGTGGCTATGCTGTTTACCGCGATCAGTTACGGGCGCATGGCGCGGGCTTATCCCAGTGCTGGCTCCGCCTTCACCTACGTCGGACAAGAGATCAATCCCGCACTCGGCTACGTCACCGGATGGAGCATGCTGATGGATTACATGCTGAATCCGATGATCTGCATTATTTGGATCAGCCAACAGGCCCACGTGTTTGCTCCCGGCGTGCCGTACGGAGCCTGGGCAGTTTTCTTTGCTCTGTTCTTTACCGCCTTGAACATCCAGGGAGTGAAGACTTCCGCTCGCGTGAATACTGCGCTGGCGGCCGGGATGGGGATGGTGATCGCGATATTCTTCGTGGCCGCTGCGCGCTACATTTTCGGAAATCCGCATGATGGGGCGACATTCTTCACGCGTCCTTTCTACGATCCGCAGATGTGGAATACGAAAGCAGTGCTGGGCGGTACTTCCGTCGCGGTGCTGACCTACATTGGTTTTGATGGCATCTCGACGCTTTCGGAAGAGGCAGAGAATCCGCGGAGAAACATTCTGCTGGCTACCGTTCTGACCTGCCTGGTGATCGGCATTCTGTCGGCAATCGAAGTTTATGCCGCTCAACTGGTATGGCCCGCGTCGCAGCCCTATCCCAACGTGGACACGGCGTTCACATTCGTAGCGGGCCGTGCGTGGCCGCCGCTTTTTGCAATTATCGGATTCACCCTAGTCGTCGCCAACTTCGGCTCTGGCATGGGAGCTCAGCTTGGTGCGGCTCGCTTGCTTTATGGCATGGGCCGCAGCAGCGCTTTGCCTAAATCTTTTTTTGGCGTTGTGGATGCAAAACGCCACGTTCCCCGCAACAACGTGCTCTTCGTGGGCGCGCTTGCTCTCGCTGGCGCTTTCCTTTTGCCGGCAATCGCCGGAGCGGCCACCGGTTACGAATTGGGCGCGAACTTACTCAACTTCGGGGCTTTGATCGCTTTCATGGGCGTAAACGCGGCGGCGTTTGTACGATACTATCTCCACGAGAAAGAAAGGAAGTTGAGTAATCTTCTTCCCCCGGTTTTTGGGTTCGTGATTTGCCTGCTCCTGTGGTTGAACCTCAGCACCAAGGCGCTGATCTTTGGAGCCATCTGGATGGCCGTCGGGATCGCCTTCGGAGCCTGGAAGACGCAGGGTTTCCGCGGCAATCTGGTGGATTTCGAGTTGCCGCCGGAAGAGGGTTGACCGCCCCGGGATCAAATAGCGGTTTAGTCAAGGAGGACCGAATGCTGGGTGCAATCAATATCGTTGCCTTCGTTCCCACCAGAGACTCGGGAAAGGCGAGGTCCTTTTACGAAGGAGTGTTGGGACTTCGCTTCGTCAAAGATGACGGGTTTGCTCTGGTACTGGATGCAAATGGGATCATGGTCCGGGTCGCGAAAGCTCCGGAATTCAAGCCGGCAGCGTTCACGATTCTGGGATGGCAGGTTTCGGGCATTGAGAAAGCGGTGGCTGCACTCCACGACAGAGGCGTTCACTTCGAGAGATTCGGCTTCTTGGAACAAGACAAGTTGGGGATTGGGACGGCTCCTAAGGGCGACAAGGTGGCTTGGTTCAAAGATCCTGACGGCAATGTTTTGTCGATTTCGGAACACGTTTGACCGCTGTCCCAAGTGGTTTCCCCTGAGGAGTTCTGCAGTTCGAGTCCGGTAGCCAACGATAGCTAGGGCTGGGGCGCAGGTTCGATGGTCAGTGTGACCCTGTTCGATTTCACCGTTGCGCGCCTAGCACCGTTCACTTTGTCGTCCAGTTCGAGCCCCTGGGAGCCGTAGCGGAACTTGCGGGGTACCTCAATAAACGTTCTCGGGTCGTTCGCTAGCTGCACTTGGATAGTGAATTTGCCGGGCCGACTAAGATCGTATAGCGTATTGACGACCGTCTGCTCTTCGAGCGCTTCTTGCGGTCTCAGAGGTTTGAGAATCTGATTTTGCTGAAGACAAATAGGGGCCGAAGGAGTCGTAACGTCGCCGGGGCACAGGGTTGTCCAGCCCCGGATGGTCGGGGTCCTGCTTAGGTACACAATCTCTTAATTTGGGCAATGGCTTGCCTTCATTGTCATAGACCTCGATCTGATAGTTCGGCTCCACGCCCTCGGCGATGACGATTTTCTCAGCTGATACGTTGGTCAGAACAATGTCTAACCTAACTTCGGCACCGGCCTTTACGGCATCTTGTGCGAGGGTAGGTGTTGCTTGAAAACGGCGGAGCACCCTGATTGGGCGGAGATTGAGCACAAAGCGCAGGAACAATCGGGAGGGCTGCAGCCAGCAATAAGAATCGAAAGGAGTTCCCATCTGCTTCCCATTCGCGTCCCCCCAGAGTATATCCGAGGTTTGGTTTATAATTATTAACTCGCCCTTATACTCTGGAGTGATAAGAGAATGATTCGATTTTTGCAAACCCCTGGCCCGATCAAGAAGATTGTTCTTGGCGGTCTTCTAACCATGATTTCCGTTTTCATGGTGATCACCTTAGTTCCTGGCTTTGGCAGCACCGACTTTTTTGGCAGCAGCGGACCGGCCCGCGGTGTAGTGGCCAAGGTGGCTGGAACCGATATTACAAGCCTGGAAGTTCAGCGTCAGGCTCGGGAGATGGTCCGCCAGCAATTCCCGCGTGGTGGGGCGCAGGCTTCGATGCTGCTGCCATTCTTCGCGTCGCAGGCTGCCCAGCAGTTGATCCAACGGCAAGCTCTGATTGCGGAGGCCGAGCACATTGGCTTGCGTTCGACCGACGAGGCCGTGCGCGACGAATTGCAGCATGGCCGCTATAGCGAAACGTTTTTCCCGGGGGGCAACTTCATCGGGCAGGGTGCGTATGAGGAGTTGCTGCAACAGCACGACCTCACGGTAACTCAGTTCGAGCGCAGCGTGAAGGAAGATATCCTGATTGATAAGCTGCGCAGCCTGGTCGCAGGCGGCGCGATGGTTAGTAACGCCGAAGTTCGGCAGAAATTCGAGAAAGATAACGCGAAGGTCAAGTTCGACTACGCGGTCCTGCGCAAGGATGACATTCTCAAAGGGCTGCATCCGGCCGATACGGAGTTAAAAGCTTTCTACGATCGCAATAAGGCGACCTATAACAACTCGATTCCGGAGAAGCGCAAAATCAAGTACGTGTTGATTGATACGGCGAAGCTGCAGAGCGAGGCTCAAGTCAGCCAGCAGGAACTGCAGGGGTATTACGATCAGCACCGCGATGAGTTTCGCGCGCCGGAACAGGTTAACGTTCGCCAGATCCTGATCAAGACTCCGCTTCCTGGTGCTGACGGCAAAGTTGATCAGAAGGGTATAGACGACGCACGCAAGAAGGCTGAGGACGTGCTCAAGCAGCTAAAGGCTGGGGCAAAGTTCGAAGATCTGGCCAAGAAGTATTCCGAAGACCCGAGCGGAAAAGATGGAGGGTCGGTCGGTTGGATTAAGCGGGGCGGATTTCCCGTCCCGGACGTGGACAAAGCTGCATTTTCCCTGGCCAAGGGTGGAACCAGTGATGTGATCAATGCTGGCTACGCCTTCGTGATTCTTCGGGTGGAGGACAAGCAGGACGCTCACATGAAGACGCTGGCGGAAGTTAAGGATCAGATCGAGCCCATCCTCAAGCAACAGAAAGCGCAACAGGCCGCGGATTCCGCGGCCAGCGCCCTGCTTTCTCAGGCTAAAAGTGGTGGCCTCGACAAAGCGGCTGCGGCCAAGGGCATGCCGGTGGTGGCAACGGACTTTATCAGTCGCACGGATTCGCTGCCGGGCATCGGCGCTTCGCCGCAGTTCACGGAGGCAGTGTTCAACGCAGCCGAAAAGTCTCCGCCCGATCAGGTGCAAGTGCCTCAGGGCTTGGTGATATATGAGTTGGAAGCCATCAAACCGCCGGCTACGCCGACATTCGAAGAAATCCGCAGCCGGGTGGAGACGGAGTTCAAGAACGAGCGGGCTGGAACTCTGCTGACGCAGAAAACGCAAGAGCTGTCCGACCGTGCCAAGGCCGATCACGATTTGAAGAAGGCTGCAAAAGAGTTGGGCGCCACGATGAAGACCAGCGATTTGGTGCTGCCGGATGGGCAGGTTCCCGATATCGGCTCGATGTCCGGAGCCGCATCTGTCGCCTTCACGCTCAAAGCGGGCGACATCAGCGGTCCAGTCGACAGCGGGAATACTGGCGTTGTTCTGGCGATTCTGGAGAAGCAAGCGCCGACGGACACGGATTTCGCCGCCAAGAAAGATCAGATCCGCGATGCCCTGGTGCAGAACAAGCAGTCCGAATTGTTTGGCCTGTTCATGGCGAACCTGCGAGAGCAAATGGAGAAGTCGGGGAAGATTAAGATTAATGAGCAGGAGATGAAAGCCTTGACCAAGCAGCAGGCCGAGGGGGAAGAGGGCGAATAGAGCAAATTCGTGTTTCTGTGACCGCCGAGTTTGCTCCCGGCGGATTCCGCGTCCCGGAAAATTCTCCGAGCGACGACACAGGTAAGTCGTGAAGCCGATCTGGCTGCGGTCCTGATGATCGCCCCGTAAAAAGATGGAACAGTAAGTCATACATGCCATTTCCTCGCTTGACCGGAATTCTGCTGCACCCCACCTCGCTGCCCTCGCGTGGTGGCATCGGTGATTTCGGGCCGGCGGCATACGAGTTTCTCGATTTTCTTGCGTCCGCACGCCAGGGGCTGTGGCAAGTGCTGCCCCTGGGACCACCTGCGAACGGGAATTCTCCTTACTCTTCGACCTCAGCATTTGCCGGTAACCCGTTGCTGGTGAGCCTGGAGCGCCTGGAGGAGCGCGGGTGGGTTGACGCTTCTCAGCTCGGTGAGCTTCCCTCTTCAGTTGGTCCCGTCGACTACGAACAAGTTCACCAACGCAAGCTCCCTGCGCTGAATGAAGCGGCTGGCAAATTTCTGGACTCTGCTCCCGGAGCCGCGAAGTCCCGCTTCGAAAGATTCTGCTCTGAGAATGAGTGGTGGCTGGAAGACTTTGTTCTCTACGATGCCTTGAGGAATCGCTATCACAAGCAATGCTGGAATGCGTGGCCGCTCGAACTGGCGCGCCGCGACGTGGGCGCGCTACAAACCGCCCGCACCGAATTGGCTTCGGAGATGGCGGTCCGCAGGGTGATCCAGTTCTTTTTCTTCGAGCAGTGGCATGCCTTGCGTCTCTACTGCGCACAAGAGTCCATCCGAGTGGTCGGCGATATTGCCATCTTTGTCGACTATGACAGCGCAGACGTTTGGGCAAATCGAGAACTGTTTCGCCTGAAAGACGACATGGAGCCAGAAGCTGTGTCGGGCGTGCCTCCGGACGCATTCAGCGCCACGGGCCAGCGTTGGGGAAATCCTCTTTACAATTGGAACGCGATGCGCTCGGAAGGTTACAAGTGGTGGGTGCAGAGGCTACGTTGGGCCACGCAAACTTGTGACTTCATCCGTCTCGATCATTTTCGCGGTTTCTCGCAGTTCTGGGAAATTCCAGCCAGCGAGCCCACCGCCATAAATGGTCGTTGGGTCGACGGCCCTAAAGACGAGCTCTTTAATAAGCTGCGCATGGAATTAGGCGGGCTGCCGTTCTTTGCCGAAGATTTGGGCTACATTACGCCGGACGTGCACGAGCTACGCGAGCGCCATCAGATTCCTGGCATGGCTGTGTTGCAGTTTGGCTTTGGCGACGCCGGTGCACATGTGTATCTGCCACACCGGCTCACTCCAGATCGCGTGGTCTATACCGGCACTCATGACAATGACACAACCCTGGGCTGGTGGAATTCGAGCGCAACCGAATACGAGCGGCGGGCTGCGAACGCTTACGTTGGACATTGTGAAGAGGGGATCAACTGGGCGTTCATTCGCGCGGCCCAAGCTTCCGTTGCCAGCCTTGCGGTCGTTCCTGTCCAGGACGTGCTCGGACTGGGCAGCGAAGCGCGGCTGAATACTCCGAGCGTAAAGACGGGCAACTATCTTTGGCGATACCAGCCGGGCTCGCTGACCAAACACCTGGCGGAGCGCATGGCCAGCCTCGCCGAGGTTACCGATCGCCTGCCACAGCCCATTCCAGTGCTGTCAAGTGAGGACTTCATCGCCTGATCCGAGAGGGATTGTCGGCGCGAATTCTTCGCCCGATTGTATTCACATTGTGAATGTCAGGTTACAAAACGCCGCGACGCTTGGAGTGGCCCTGCTGCATTGTGTATAGATGTAGACGAGGTTGGGAGTGAAGCCGAGTGCAGAATGCGATCATCCAGGCGCGCGCCCTCGAGAAGTTCTATGTCCAGCCGGAGGGGAACCGCATCGAGGTCATTGCGCCTACCGACCTGGAGGTTTTTCCGGGCAAGATTGTTGCTCTGCTGGGCCCGTCCGGCTCCGGAAAATCCACTCTGCTGCGAATGCTGACCGGTCTCTCCGTTCCGTCTTCCGGGGAAGTATTTTGGCATGGCGAGCCGATCAGTCACCACTCGCCTAACGTTGCCATCGTGTTCCAGAGCTTTGCGTTGTTTCCGTGGCTCAACGTGCTCGAAAATGTGGAAGCGCCTCTGGAAGCGCAAGGGGTGAGTGCGATTGAACGCCGCAAGCGTGCGCTGAAGATGTTGGATACGGTTGGCCTCGACGGCTTCGAAACCGCCTATCCCAAAGAACTTTCCGGCGGAATGAAACAGCGTGTAGGATTTGCCCGTGCTCTGGTTGTCGAACCTGAAGTGCTGTTCATGGACGAGCCTTTCTCGGCTCTTGATGTTCTGACGGCGGAAACTCTTCGCGGTGAATTGCTCGAGCTCTGGCTAGGTAAAAAAATGCCGACCACGGCGATTTTCATGGTTACGCACAACATCGAAGAGGCAGTTCTGCTGGCCGACCGTGTCATCGTCTTAGGAAAAAATCCCGGACGCATTCGCTCCGGCTTCGAAATCGATCTGACCTATCCGCGCGACCGCAAGGCGAATCGTTTTGTGGAGTTCGTGGACTATACCTACAAGATCATGACGCAGCCGGACGTGGAGCCTTCGTCGCTGGTCCCAGGGAAAGCTTCCACGGGCGCGGTGCGCGCTCCCAGGCAAAAGTACCAGATGTTGCCGCATGCTCGGACAGCTGGCATCGCGGGTCTGCTGGAAATCCTACGCGATGGCGGCGGACGAGCCGACCTTTACAAGCTTGCCGAAAAGTTAGCCATGGATGTGGATGACCTTCTACCAATCGTGGAGGCCGCAACCCTTCTTGGTTTTGCCACGCTGAAGGAGGGCGATGTTCAAATCACACCGGAGGGCATAGCCTCTGCCGAAGCCGACATCCTCACTCGTAAGATCGTTTTTCGCGAGGCCGCACTCAAACATGTGACCATCCTGCAATGCATCGAAAGCGTTCTCAAGGCGAAGTCCGATCATTCCATTCCCGTTGAATTCTTCCACGATATTCTGGACGAGCACTTCAGCCAGGACGAAGTCGAGCGGCAGTTCGAAACCGCGATGAACTGGGGACGCTACGCGGAGATTTTCGATCACGATCCGCAGAAGGGACGTCTCGTCCTGACCGAGCCCACGTCGGAAACCAATCACCAGCTATCCGCGGCGAAATCATGAAGAAAGGCGCCGGGCTCCGGACCATCTCTCCCTTTCGTCTCTGGTCCCTGTTGCCGCAGCTCGAGACTTCACATTTGCCTGACGTGCTGATGTTCGCGGCGGCCATTGCGTTGTTCTATGGCGTTCTGGTCGTCGCGCGAACCTGGCTTGGCCCATTCACTCCCTCGGTTGAAATTTCACAGAGTCCGATGGCGCTTCCTTCTTATGCAGGTCTGTCGTTGTTGCGCATATCGCTTGCTTACGTTTTGAGCTTCGCATTCACGCTTGTGTACGGCTATATCGCTGCTTACAACCCGAAGGCCGAGCGTTTCATGATTCCGCTGTTGGATGTTTTGCAATCCATCCCCGTGCTGAGCTTTTTGCCCGGAGTGATGCTGGCCATGGTCGCACTATTTCCCAGCCGCCAGTTGGGTGTCGAGTTGGGAGCGATTCTCCTGATTTTCACCGGACAAGTCTGGAACATGGCATTCAGTTTCTATGCCTCGCTGAAGAGCATCCCGCGTGAGATGCGCGAAGCAGGCAAGATTTATGGCTTCAGTTGGTGGCAACGCTTTACTGAGATCGAACTGCCCTTTGCCGCGATTGGACTGGTCTGGAACTCCATGATGTCAGTCGCGGGCGGATGGTTCGCCCTGATGGCTTGCGAAATGTTTGTTCTCGGCTCGCGCGACTTCCGCTTACCCGGCCTGGGCTCCTATCTGCAGACGGCCGCCAGCGCCGGAGACACGTGGTCGATTTTGTTGGGCGTCTTTACCATGATCGCGGTGATCGTACTGCTCGATCAATTCGTCTGGAGGCCGGTGATCGCATGGGCGGAGAAGTTTAAAGTCGAGCAGGTGGAAAGCGCGGAGGTGCCGCATTCCTGGGTTCTTGACCTCATGCAACATTCCCGCAGCCTGGCACAGCTGCGACAAAAAGCCATCTTCCCGGTACGTGAGTCTCTGATGTCGTATTTTTCTCGGCGGCACAGGGCCGAACCGGTCGCCCATGCGGTGCCGCAATGGAAAACTTGGCTTCTTGGGACTCTGGGCATTGCCGCCTTGGGGCTCACGGGATACGCGGTGATTCGGGTTGCGATCCTGCTCACTGGACTCGATCACTCCGAGGTGGCTGAGTTGGGACGAGGGCTTGGCGCAACATTCCTTCGCGTGATTGCAGCTCTCGTAATTGGCGCTGCCTGGACCATTCCTGTAGGCGTGAAAATTGGATTCAGCCCGCGCCTGGCTCGCGTCGCACAACCGCTGGCTCAGATCGCAGCGTCCGTTCCAGCGAACGCGTTTTTTCCTGTCATCCTGTTGATCCTGATTCGTTTGGGTGGAGGGCTCGGCATCGGCTCCATCCTTCTGCTTTTGCTCGGAACACAATGGTACATTCTGTTCAACGTCATCGCTGGGGCGATGGCGATTCCAACCGACTTGAAAGAAGTCTGCTCGGTATGCCGCATCAGCGGAGTGGAACGCTGGCGAAAACTGATCCTTCCGGGAATCTTTCCGTATCTATTGACCGGAATGGTGACTGCCTCGGGCGGCGCCTGGAATGCGAGCATCGTGGCTGAATATTTTCATTTCAAAGGGCAGACATTCTCTACCGTGGGTCTAGGTTCCACGATAAGCCAGGCGACCGACACCGGAAATTACGTCCTGCTGATCGCAGCCACTATCGTGATGGCAGCCATGGTCGTCACCGTCAATCGTCTAGTGTGGCGTCGGCTTTATAGGCTGGGCGAGACTCGGTTTCGCCTCGAGAGCTAACGAAAAAGGCCGGGATCTTTCGACCCCGGCTGTAGTTGGCTGGTCGCCCGGAAAAACTGTTCAATGGAGGACGGGCGTCCCCGCCCGTCTTCGTCCTAATAATCAGAGCCGCGCAGTGTACAAGCGTTTAAGCGGTTCTCCGCGGACGCACAGTCAAATCCCGCACCTGAGTCAAGATGCTCGACATCTGCATCCCATTCAACTGGTTCACAAAGGGTAGGATCTCCGCGATGAACTGATCCTGCATCAGTTCACGAACTTCTTCCTGCCGATTGCGCTCGCCGCCGCTGAGCAGATCAGGCACCGTGACTTCGAGCGCCCGCGCCAGCCTCTCCAACGAGGAGAGCGTCGGCGTCGCTTTCTCGTTTTCGATCTTGGAAACGTAGGTTCGTGGTACGGACATGCGCGCCGCCAGTTGTCGCTGGCTGAGTCCATTGTGCAGACGCATGGACCGGATGGACGCCGCCAGGTGCAAGTGCCCGCGACCGTGGCCATTGGTTGGCATCATCTGGGGCGGAGGGGGAGCCGCGACTACTTCGGGCTCATCCTCGTCTAATGAAGCATGGCAGCGGCGGCAAAGATCGTTACTGGTACGAAATTGAACCAGCAGGCAGCGATCGCAACGAACGACTTCCCTGGAATCTACTGGGGCAAGAGTGGTGGCCATCTAAGGTGTGGGAGGGCCAGAGCGGGCTTCTCCTGGAACCGAGTGAACCAAACTAGATACGGTTCCCAACCTGCAGCGTAATCTGA
>Ga0210401_10000640_pt1 | contig 42243 bp, 44 predicted proteins | sample IncBWH32MmetaG_FD_150866 | JGI IMG/M metagenome (GOLD analysis project Ga0210401, IMG submission 150866) | Forest soil microbial communities from Barre Woods Harvard Forest LTER site, Petersham, Massachusetts, United States - Inc-BW-H-32-M | ecosystem: Environmental > Terrestrial > Soil >... | reverse complement strand
AATTCCCACATTCATTGCATGGCTGGTCATCCTCGGACAGTCTTTTGGAAGCATCGCGCTACTAACAGGCTTTTTGGGCAGAATCGTTGCTGGTGGTCTGTTCATAATCTTTACGGGTGCGCTTATCGTGCATTTGCCCGATGGATGGGCAATGAATTGGTTTGGCGAAAAGAAAGGGGAAGGGATTGAGTATCACGTAATGCTCCTCTCGCTGCTCTTGATAGTCATCGTTAGAGGAAGCGGCGCCATGTCAATCGATCTTTGGCTAATATCTTTTAGGACGTAATGGGCATTCGGCTTCGAGAAAGAGAAGGACCTGGGTCTAAGAAGATGAGATGTCAAAGGTCTGGTTGATCACCGGCAGTTCTCGCGGCTTGGGCCGGGCGCTCGCCGAGGCGGTGCTCGCCGCAGGGCATCGGCTCGTTGCTACGGCGCGTAACCCGGCGCAGCTCGCCGATCTGGTAGAGCGGTACCGTGATCGGATTCGCGCCGTAGCCCTCAATGTGACTGATGACCGTGCAGCAGACCATGCCGTTCAGTCCGCTGTCGACGCCTTCGGGCGGGTCGACGTGCTCGTCAACAATGCGGGCTACGGGGATGTCAACTCGATCGAGGATACGAGCCTCGCGGACTTTCGGGCGCAGATCGAGACCAATCTATTCGGCGTAATCATCGTCACCAAGGCCACCATCCCGCTCATGCGTGAACAAGGAGAGGGACACATCATCCAGCTCTCATCCATCGGCGGGCGGGTCGGAGCGCTGGGCCGCGCGCCCTATTCTGCCGCCAAGTGGGGCGTCGAAGGGTTCTCGGAAGTACTCGCGAAAGAGGTCGGTCCCCTTGGCATTAAAGTCACGATCATTGAGCCAGGCGGTTTCCGCACTGACTTTGCGGGCTCGTCGACAACCATTCGCGGCGGTCGTCCTGAATACGATTCCACCGTTGGCGCGGTCGGACGCTTTCAACGCGACTATAACGGCGCCCAGCCTGGCGATCCAACTAAGGCCGCCGCCGTCATCATCCAAATCGCCAGCCTAGATGAGCCACCCCTCCGGCTGCTGCTCGGTAGCGACGCGGTTCGTTTGGCGGAGGAGAATGACATCGCGCGGATGGAATCCGACAGGAAGTGGCGCGACTTGAGCGTCTCCACGGACTTCGAACTCGGTGGCGGGTCCTAACGCAACTGCTTGAAGAAAGTGGAACACAATGCCCGACCGTCCTTCACTATATCTAGTCTCCGGTGGTTTTCAGCCCCGCCGCTTGTGAAAGCACATTTGTAGCGGACGCTGTCTCACGGACGCTGCGGGAGGTTGGTGTACGGTCTGCCCGATCCGCCGGGTTTTGAGCGCCCCGAAAGCAGGTGCTCATCAAGGAATTGATAACCAACGGAATCATGAGCTTGGCGCCAGTCAGTGTCCGCTTAAAATTCCAGTTGCCCTACCAGGCTCTGTTTTGACGAGTTTACTTCCCGGTGTCTCTGATCGTAACTTACTGATATTGCTGATTTTTGTATTTTGCCACGGTTTCCGCCCAGCCTGGGGTTTTGTCACGGTTTTGCCACGGTTGACGTGAGAGGTCGTTGCATTGCTCGTGGAAGTAATTTAGAATCAGATAAGTACAAAGTCGGGGCGTAGCGCAGCCTGGTAGCGCACCTGCCTTGGGCGCAGGGGGTCGGGCGTTCAAATCGCCCCGCCCCGACCAACCTAAACAACTCATTTATTTGCAATGCCGGGTTTCGGCCCGGCTAGCGCACCTGTAGCAACTTGTGGCATTTTGGGGTTCTTGGCGGCTTTGAGCAGCTACAAAATCGACTACAATGGCGTGAAACAATCCATCGTTGCTACCTTTCGAATTCTCGGCTTGGTCCCTCGCTTGCCGGTCCATTCAAACATTGGTCACCCTTTGAAACCCAACGATTGGCGCAAGAGCAAGATGACGAGCGCAGTCAAGATCGCTACACCGATACCGATCAGCAGTCTCAGTTCCGTCTGAAGACCATCAACCCTATTCCTAAGCTGCGAGAGCGTAATGCCGCCTCCGCCCAGCTGGGCCATCAGTTCCAGCGGAATATTTGGGTATCCATCCCTGCTCTTGCCTTCATATGACACCGAGAGTTGTGCCCACATTATCATGAACGCTCGCTCCTCATACTTGAGCCTCACGTCGTTAGGGCCTACATTCTGGACCGCAAAGATTAGATGACCCCGGTAGGTAGGGTCCACATGGAATCCCGACACGTTGACCAATCCTTGGAACTTGTATCGTGATCGAATGGAAATGAACCCAACGCAGTCCGCCGGAATGCGAACACACTCTAATGTTTTGATCAATGCGAACTGGCCGGGATGCAATAGCAGGTAGGGCTCTTCATCCGAGAGGATTTGAGGAAGATGTTCTTCCGAGCGGTAGGCCTCGTTGCCAACGCGGAGGTCGTAACAAGCTTCTTGGATACAGTTTGGATCTGCCTTGACTACTATAAGGTCGGTTAGTCGCGCTTGGATCTCTGACTTACTGAGGAACATGCTAGTAGTTGTGGACGACGATTCTTAAAGCCATGGTGGTCCCAACGGCGGCCACGGCGAGGCTCCAAACGAAGAGGATCGTGAGACCCACAATCATTTCCACATAGGCGGCGCGTGCGAGATGAATGTCTGATCGAACTCCGTTCGAGGGAACGCTTCCCTGAACTCGGCCGCTCAAATGTCGCGACCCGGCAAGGATTAGGCTGCTACCAGCAACAGGCAACGCGAGGGCGCAAATCCAAACCAGGAGAGGCATTGGTGAGTCTGGTTCGCTAGCATATCATGTGGATTTCCGGCAAGTCCAGCGATTTAATTCAATGTGAATTAAGTCAATGAAATTCGAGTCACTGCATTCCCAGCCAGGTTCTAGGCGAGTCTTCGGGGCCTCGCTCTCCGATCGATCTGCCTGGCGGGGGAAAAAATTCCAGAAGCGAATCTTTGACAGGGGGCGACACGCCTAAGCCTTGATGTGATACTCATAGCGCACCCCAAGGTCGTTCGGGCGACTATTGGTTCGGTGGTGGGTGGCTGCAGCTAGAAAAGAGACCGTGACGCTATTCGTCAGGTCGTCGACCGCTCATCCGACATGTGGTAAGATATTCTTACCATAAGAGGATACAATGCCTTCAAGCGAGGAAATTCAAAAAAAATTGATCGAGACAATCTGCAATGTCCAGCTGGACAGTGGGGAACCGGAGCCGAGGCTAACCATTAAATCATGTCCAATGAAGGATTTAAAGGGTTTTGACAGTCCCCTCGGCGTTGTTGTCACAGGGCTCGTCGCCATCGGTCTCGGAATTGAGATTCCGCTGGACCTAAATGTCTTTGTCGATGACAAAAAGCAAAGGTTGACAATTGAACAAAGCGCGGCACTGATTTGCAGCGTCGTGGCGAAACAGGTGCCGAGCAAATGAAGAAGGAAGAACCTAAGCGAGCCGAAATCGGCGCACGAATCAGAATGGCGCGTGAAATGGCTGGTTTGTCACAAGGTCAGGTTGCGAAGCTAATGGGGCTGCACCGGCCGTCGGTGAGCGAGATGGAGGCAGGAAATCGACGAATCTCGGCCGAGGAGCTTGAGCAGCTCGCCGGCCTCTTTGACGTAAGCACATCATGGATTCTGGCCGAAGGCGAAGGCGATCGTCCAGACGCAGCAAAGCTCCAGTTGGCGGCGCGTGAGTTGCAGAAACTCAGACCTGAAGATCTGGACAGGCTGATGAAGTTATTGGCCACGATTCGTCAGGAGAAGTAGCTTGAAAAGCTTGACGAGTCAACTGGCTACACGAGGAATGCAGGCGGCACTACGCGTGCGCCAGCGGCTCGGTGCCGATCTCCATTCGCCGATCTGCGTTTACGACGCATGCGACAAACTTGGAGTTCAGGTGCGGTTCGCCGAGATCAATTCCATGGAGGGAATGTACTACTACGGATCTCGAGCCAAGATTTTTATTGGAGCCAGGCGACCCCTGCCACGTCGCAACTTTACATGTGGACACGAGCTTGGTCACCACGTATTCGGACATGGGTCCACTATTGATCAACTTCAGGAAACGACCTCTAGCCCGGCGTGGCAGCCGGACGAGTTCTTAGTGAATTCCTTTTCAGCAGCTCTGCTTATGCCACACGTCGGGCTCAAACGATCCTTTGCCGTTCGTTCTACGACGCCGGATCAGGCGACGCCGCAAGAGGTTTTTGCCATTTCGTGCAATTTCGGAGTTGGTTACGACACGCTCGTGAACCATTTGGCATACGGCGCGCAGCTAATCCGCCCTGACCGAGCGAAAGAGCTGAGCCGCTCTTCTCCAAAGGAAATTCGGAAGCGCCTTCTGGGGCGGGACACTCAGGAGCCATTAGTTGTCGTCGACAAATACTGGTCGGCACCAACCGTGGACCTCGAAGTCGGCACTTTCCTCATAACCCCGGGCCAATCGGTTGCGGAGGGATCAACCTTATCTCATTGCGCGAGTTTTGCCACCACCGAGCTTTTCCAAGCTGTGAGTCCGGGCCTGGGTAGGTTAGTAAACAAACGCACCGCTGATTCAAGGTTTGTTCGGGTCAGCCGCTATCAGTTTGTGGGATTGAGCAAATTCAGACACCTTGAGGAGAATTCAGAAAATGAGCACCAGCCCATTGTTGATCGATGAAGCGAGTATTTCCCGCGTATGGGCGAAGGCAATCCTTCATGTCCTTGCTCATCCAGGCAAGACGATAGCGCCGCTGGTTGTAAGCATCAGAGGGTTCGGTCAGAATCAAATTCCCGAAGACGCCACTTTTCGCGCGGCCGTCGATGCCACGCTCGAAGCAGCGAGCGAGCAGTCTCCCCACACAGTCGCGAACACGATCTTCCCCCAGTCTATTTGGCGACTGGCAAGAGGCAATCGCCAACGTCTCTACGAGCTCTATATCCAAAGTTTTCCACGCTTCCAAGCCTTAGCCAAGAGGCAGAATCGGCGCGGTTTGTATTTCGAGAGGCTGATTCGCTGGCGGCCTGGGGACGGTAGCATCAACCAACTGGAGTGGATCATCGCACAGTATCGAGGCCGCCCCGGTGTACGCCGAAGTGCTCTCCAAGCGTGCTTATTTGACCCAGATCGCGACCACATTCCAGATGCACAACTCGGCTTCCCCTGTCTTCAACAAATCAGTTTTGTACCCGAGGGTGATGCGCTGGTAATGAATGCATTCTACGCAAAGCAGTCGCTATTCCAGAAGGCATATGGTAACTATTTGGGTCTTTGCCGACTGGGTGTATTTATGGCTGGAGAGATGGGCCTCAGACTTGAACGAGTAAACGTTACGGTCGGGGTCGCTGAGTTGGAGATGCTGTCCAAATCCCATCCGGTGATGAAGGAATTGCAGCAAGCTGCGCAGATTGTCTGCAACCCGGCGGCAGCCGCCTAGCCGAGTCTAATGATGCGACGGAAATCGGCACAAGGACGGGGCAAGCTTATAGTTCTTGAAGGACCCGACGGCGTGGGAAAAACAACACTGGCGTCACAATTGGCGAGGCGGCTTGAGGAATCGGGTGAGCAGACAGCCATTTTGAGCTTTCCTGGGCGTGAACCCGGAACGCTTGGAGCTCACATTTACGCAGTTCACCACGACCCTGAGGCGTTCGGGATAAAGAGTATGACAGCGGCGAGTAAGCAGGCGCTTCACATTGCCGCGCACCTCGACGTGATTGCCAAGATTCAGGGCTGGCTGGAAGCCGGGACTAACATTATCCTTGACCGATATTGGTGGTCAACATGGGTCCATGGAAGAGTCGATAACGTTTCAGCCAATCTCTTGGACGCCCTGATCAACGTAGAGCGTGAGGCATGGGGTCGCACTCAGGTGACACTGGCGGTTCTGATTCGTCGCCGCGAGCCCATCAATCGCGATGTCGATCTGCTTGAGTGGAGGAAGCTTCAGGTTCAATACAGCGATTTGGCAATGCGTGAACGGGTCCAAGCTCCCGTACTGTTTCTGGACGATTCGCCGAGCCCCGAAGCTGCCTGCGACTCTATTGTGATGGCATTGACGAAGACGTTACCGGAACTGAGTGGTATCCCGCAGCAGGAGACGTTGTTAGACTTGTCGCTTCCCGAGGGACCGCCCTCGGTGCCAATCGTGCTCACCCACTTGGCGCCGATCAAGGCATCAGCGGCATATGACACGTATTGGAAATTTGCCGCTGAGCGACAAGAAGTATTTTTCAGGCGATTTGAAGGACGCCCAGCACCGTGGACAGACGATCCGATTCTCCAGACGTTCAAATTCACTAACGCCTATCGCGCTTCAGATCGCGTTAGTCAGTTCCTCATCAGGGAAGTTATTTACAACGACCGGTACCCAAGTGATTGCGATGAGGTGTTCTTCCGGATTCTTCTCTTCAAGCTATTCAATAAGATTGACACGTGGAAACTGCTAGACCGTAAGCTCGGGGGGATTCGCTATTCGGAGTATTCGTTTGCGCGCTACGACGACATTCTGACCAAAGCGATGGCGAATGGTGACAGGATCTATTCTGGCGCGTACATCATGCCCTCTGGGGGCCGACTTCTCGGCTCGAGCACAAAGCACCGCAACCACCTACGTCTTCTCGAAAGAATGATGACTGATCTGGCGCCGCAAAAGATTCAAAACGCAAGGACGATGCACGAAGGTTTCGACATCCTGCTTAGCTATCCGATGATTGGAGAGTTTCTCGCCTACCAGTTCATCATTGACCTCAACTACAGCGATCTAACAGGTTTCAGCGAACGTGACTTCGTCGTGCCGGGGCCTGGAGCCCTGGATGGGATACGCAAATGTTTTCTTGACCTAGGCGGATTGAACGAGCCGGAGCTGATTCGGTTTATTGCTGACCAGCAAGATCGAGAGTTTGAGCGGTTGGGACTGTGCTTCCGTTCCTTGTGGGGCAGACCACTGCAGCTAATAGACTGCCAGAATCTGTTCTGTGAGGTGGACAAATACTCTCGCGTTCGGCACCCCGAAATCGTCGGCATCAGCGGGCGTACCCGAATCAAACAGAGGTTCTCCCAGAATCCAGCTTCAATTTGCTACTGGTACCCCCCGAAATGGAGACTCAACGAGCACATCGCTGCGACGTTGACGAAGCAACCCATGACGAAGGAGGCCGTATGACGTTCGATGAGTACCAAATGCATGCGAAGGAAACCGATCAGGTCCCTGGTGATGGGCCTGAGGAGCGGATCGTTCCTTTGTTGGGATTGGCTGGGGAAGCGGGAGAGCTCTTGAGTGAGTATAAGAAGCATCTCCGTGATGGGCAATCCCATAAGCTCTACAAAGAACGCATTGGAGAAGAGCTTGGCGATCTGCTTTGGTATCTGGCGACAGTAGCTACGAAATTTGGCTTGAGGCTTGACGAGCTCGCTGTAGCGAACCTGATGAAAGCCCGTGCGAGATGGGGAGAGCAATCGAACTACGGCAGGCTTCCTTTCTTTGAGTTTTTCGATGATTCATTTCCTCAGGCCCAGCAGATGCCTCGGTACTTTTGCGTGAAAATCAAAGATTGTCCGGAAAAGAGCAAGGTGACACTTACAGCAATCGTCGATGGCGTGGAGCGTGTATTCGGCGATCCACTATCGGACAACGCATATGATCCGGATGGCTATCGGTTCCATGATGTCTTTCATCTTGGGTTTGCCGCCGGCTTGGGATGGTCGCCTGTTACGAGGAAGAATCTAGGCCGCAAGCGCAAGAATTCGCCAAGGGTCGATGAAGTCGAGGATGGCGGCAGAGCTACGGCGATAGAGGAAGGGCTTTCAGCAATAATATTTGACTATGCGAAGCGGCACGACTTTCTCGCAAATAATCCACCATTGGACTATGCTCTGCTGAAGCTGGTCAAAGGCAACACTGCGAATTTAGAGGTATCTACGCGCTCGACGGGAGATTGGGAGAGAACAATTTGGAATGCTTATGAGGTTTGGCGGCAAGTTAACCTTCATAAAGGGGGAACGGTCATCGTCGATCTGAAAGCGAAGAGTCTTTCCTACGAATAATCTTAGCAACGCTCTACCGGTCGCGCCCGGATTTAAGTGGCGATGACACTTGCGATTGAAGCTCGATGTGCGTGGCTCAAGGAGATCGACATTCCTGAGATACCGAGCCCGGTGGCTATCTCCCGAGCTTTGCCCGACAGTTGAATTTCCGGACGACCATGCTCGTCGGGTTGAATCCGAATGTCATGCCATGAGATTCCTCGCGACCATCCAGTCCCCAGCGCCTTCATAACGGCTTCCTTTGCCGCGAAGCGACTGGCGAACCATTGCACTGAATCGGAATTGGACTTTCCTATCTCGATTTCGGTTTCAGTGAAGCATCGTTTCAGAAACGCATCGTCATACACGACGAGACGTGAAAACGATTCATGTTCTACAAGATCAATACCATGTCCAATGATCATCCCTCAAATCCTTCTGGCTAGCAGCTGCGAGCACCCTTGTGGCACAATCGCCCCTGGAATCTCCGCAACAATGGGGCAAGTTCCACGATCAGATTTTCGCAAGTCTGAACGAGCATCTCCATTCTAAGCTCTGCTCAGAAAGCTTAGGGGGTAAACCTACCGGTCTCGTTTCCGTAGGCGCACCAACTGGTCCTCTGCTGGCGAGAAAAGAGTTCTGCTTTAATGCCAGGGCATGTCGCTTCCACCAGCGCATAGAATTCCTCTGGTTTCCTGGAATGCTCCCGCCGCACTGCCTCCAACACTGTTGTGTGATTACCGTGCAGGAACACCGGCTTACCCCGGACAGCCAGCATGCAGTGCTCGGTCTGGCCGCGCAGCCATTCCCCAGTGCCCATCCGATCTTTCACCCACGTCAACAGTGTTCGGTACTCAAAGCCCCATGCGTCGACGACATCAAAGGCGGCGCGTAGGTGCGCATTTGTAGTCCACAACCACAGGATGGCGTTTTCATCGGCGATCTCAACCACCGGCATCGCCTTGATTTCCTCGATGTCCATTGTTGGATACGGCAGGCTGGTGCCGGAGTCGTAACGCCACGGTGGGTCTGCCACGATCACTTGGAATGGCCCGGTAGGCAGCGCGGGCGGTTTAGCTTCAAGTTCCTTGGCTTGCCTGAGTACCTCCAGCCTCCGGTAGGCTCCGGCAACCTTCCCGCTGCGGTCCATCTGTTCGACCAAGTGGCCATATTCTTCGGGCTCGTCCTCCGCCGCTTCGACCACCGCCTCGGCCCGTTCGATGGTGGTCCTGCCCACGCCCAGGTAGCGCGCAATTTTGTCTCGGGCGTCGCCACCGGAGGGCCTCTGACATTCCGCCACAGTGGCGGGATGACAGAGGTCCGCCCGGCTACCTTGGCGCTCGCGCGCGTCCCGTCGCTCTAGTGGCTCTATGGCGCGCTTCAGCGCCACGATCTCGCTGGGCAGCAAATCCTTGCGGACAAGGTTTTCGTGAGCCTCTCCGCTTGCCGCCTGATAAAGATCGATGACCGTGACCGGCACTTCGGACCAACCTAGCAGGCGGCATGCTTCGAGACGCCGCTGACCGGCTATCAACCGACCTTCCGGCGTCACTACGACGGGATGGAGAAGGCCGACTTCCTCGATGCTTTGCGCAAGCGCCCGGAGGTCGCCGAGATCCTTGCGATACCGGAAGCCGACCTGGATTTGGTCAATCTCCATTGGCCCCCAGCGAACATAAGCGGCAGCCTGCGCGTGGCGCCACGAATGACCCGCCGTCAAAGGCACCATCGGATAGCGTGATCCGGCGATAGTTCCAGCGCCGGCACCGCTGCATCAGCAGTGTGTCCACGGCATAAACCGCGAGCGCGCCGACAGCCTGTAAGATATCGGCGATTGCCGGTGTGCCTGGGCAGGGATAGAGGTCATCGTTGATCATGTCCGGGAACAGGCAACCGATGCACCCACCATCCGTATCCTCAACGAACACGTAGCCGTGATCGGCATCGCGGCTCACTGCCGCAAAGACCGCCGGTATCGATTTCGAATGGAAATACCGGCTCGCCACGACGCGTGCAGGATTGTTATCGACACCGCAGATGGCAACGTCGCAGTCGAGATCGATCTCGCGCGCGATCGCTTCCTCAAGTCGAAGGGCGTATCCGCGGATTTCAGTTGCAACGATACATTCTGCCTGAAGATTCCGGGCGAGCGCCAGTGCTTTGTTCTTGCCTACATCCTTTATATAAAAGCGCTGCCGGTTGAGGTTGCTGGGCTCGACTATGTCGTTATCCAGCAAAGTGATTCGGCCAATGCCTTTGCGCACCAGGATGGGCGCGATCTGGGAGATAATCCCGCCCGCCCCGACGCACACGACATTGTTCTTTGAGAACACTTCCTGATCGAAACCCGGAACCTTCTCTTGGCGATCCTCAGCTCCGGGGATCGCTTTGCCGCGTAGCCTAATCGATGTTCTTGAGCCGATAAATGCCGGGGGCATAGCTTTCCACTCCTTCGCCGTAGATTTTCAATTCAAAGTTCTGATCGAGCCGCACGAACCGGACATAGCCGTCGCGACTGAAGATTGCCATGAGCACCAGGTGTCCGCCCTTTTCGAGCCGACGCTGGAAATTTTCGTCGGTCCCGGAGGGACGCGTTGCGTCCGGCCCTCTTCCGGGATGGCTGTGAAAGTGGGCCAGGAACTTGTGGCCGAACTGTTCGAGCTTTATGAGCAGGTTATGGGTCGCAGGCATATCGGCCACAACGCCCATGCGGCTGCGGCGCTGGTGTGCAAACTCAGCCCACTGGTCGAGAACATGCACATGCTCAACTTCCGTGCCCGTAATAAAAAAGAACTGCTCGTCGGGATCGGCTGTCAGTTTCTTGTAGCATTCGTGGAGAAACAAGGAACTGACTGCGTAACGCCGCGGCTCACCCGGCTTAGGCGTGTTCTCTTCCACGATCCGATCCAAAGTGGCGAGAAACTCATTCGTGCGTTGAATCTCCGTGCAGGCTCGACCTGTATTCTTGCGTGCGCGTGCAGATTCATTGAACCGGCCGATCAGCTTTTCCCGCTTGTCGACCAGCGCTTTTTTCTTTTCTTCTAAATGTGTGGTTTTCATCTTTCGTAGGCCTCTCTGATTAGTCGTTCGATGGTCATAATTCCTGAACTGACGTCTTTCGGTTGTTTTGCCATGTGGACCAGGTACCAGTCGGTGCCGCGATGCTGGAAGCAGGTCCAATGGCTATGGCTGCGAATTTCGTTCGAGGGATTGTACAGGTAAAATTCAGCATGGCCGGACCTTTGCTCCTCAATCCAGCCTTGAAATGATCCATGGGGCGTGTGATACGAGCCGGTATAGCGGTTGCCGCTCCGAGTCCAGCCGTGCTCCTGCCAGTAAGCAAGGGGGCGGCGCTCTACTTGGGTAGTGGGGGCATGCCCCCGGACCACCCGCGAGATGAGCTCGCGGATGGAATTGGGGGCAGGCCTTGTGCCGAGATCTTTTATGCGGCGCATACCGCGATGCCGACCTCGGCTTTGGTAGAGGCAAAAACCTTCTCGCCGTCGTTGACCTTGTCGTAGACCGATTCGGCAGCGGCAAAGAAGGGCTCGTTCGGACCCTTGCTGAGCAGGTAGTCCGGAAGATTCAGTTGATGGAGAATGTCGCCGGCTGTAGTGCCCGGCTGAATCTCCACGTCGCGGATCTGGCCGGTGCCGGCCACAACCACCGATAGTTTTTTCATAAAGTAATGTTTCCTTTCCATGCGGGAGGCGGATTCTCTCCCGGTTTGAGATTATTTACATGCGCGGCTCGAAATTAAGCCGCTCAAAAAAGAGACCAAGAAGATTCTTGGTCTCTGAAGATGCGCCATTATGAATCCGGCGCAGGTACAACATCGGTGAGCCTGCCTTCGCGGAACGAAACATCGCGTTCCACTTCCAGGCCAAGCGGGCTGCGAACTCCTTCGAGCTCGGACAGCAAGAAGTAACCGAACTCACTTTCCAGGCCGACGACGAATCCAAAGAAACGGAACTCATCGTCTTCCGGGCCGCCTTCGAGCACATACCAGGTCCAGCCTGTGCCCGGCAGGAAGAATTTTGCGTAAACCGTTGGCTCAGGTTCGGCTTCCTGCGAGTAAAGCGGTGGCAAACGAGCGCGCAACTCATCGGTCAACAGCTTCATGGCACTAACTCGTTTCGAAGATTTTTCTGGCCTCTTCGAATTTCTGCAGTTGCCGCTTTTTGGCTTTGATCTCTTCTTCCGCCTCGGCGATTTCGGCCTTGAGCTTTTCGGCCTGCTCCAAGACCACTTCCACGGGCGACTTTTTCTTCCACGGTTTGCGTTCCGGCTTGGTTTCCCTTGTCTGCGGATGGGCCGGGGTTGCTTTCGGTTCCGGTTTCTGAATTGGCATATTCTGCCTCCTTTGTTGGCTGTCGTTGGTAATTCACCCATTGCTCGAGCTTGCGGATCGCTTCGCGCTTTACCGGCAATTCGATATGGGTGTAGGTCGCGTGAACTTTCGAGCCTGGCGAGTGGCCCATTAACGCCATGCGAACTTCTTGCAGGACTCCGGCTTCCATCAGCCGGGTATTGAACGTGTGGCGAAGGTCGTGAAAACGGACGTGACGGAGCGACGCATTTTTCAGCGCCGTCTTCCAGGTGCGCTTGATGATCCGGACTGGTCGGCCACGAAAGTCGATTACGTGACCTTCCGGTTTGCGGTGTTCAAGCAAGTACGTATACAGCCGACCGGTCAGTGGAATCTCTCGAGATTCTCCTTCCGGCGTTTTCGAGTGCGTAACGAAGAGAACCTTTTGCGCGAAATCCAGGTCCTCCCAGCGTTGGCTGGTGATTTCGCCGCGGCGCATACCGGTATCGAGCGCCATGATGGTCATCACGTACAGGTGGTTCTTTGCTGTTTGAAGCAGCGATTGCTCTTCGGCAACACTGAGCACTTGCCTGCGCGTGCGGCGCTCGCGGGCCATCTTCATCCGGGCCAGAGGATTTGCTGCCAGGAGCTGCTCGTCAACTCCCCAATACAGCATGTGCCGCAGGGTGCTTAGATCCCGGTTGATCGTGGCATCTTTAATCGCAGGGTTGCCGCTGCGGCGCGCCTTTCGAAAATCGTCCGCTAGCGATTTCGTAATTCTCAAGACGGGAACTTTTGCGAAGAACGGCAGCAGGAACTTCAGATGGTATAGGTGATGCCGCCGGACTGACCCGCTCGCGGTAAACCGTGCCGCGAGTACTTCGAATGTCATTTGCGGATCCGTCTCGACCAGTTGAAAGCGCTGATCGTTAAGGTCCTCCTTTAGCTTGGTTTCCACGTTTTCTGCCTTCCTCCGGTTCGGCGTGCCGGTGGAGTACTGGTGACGAATTCCGTCCCGGTAGAAATAGGCCCACCACACGCCGCCCCGTTTGTACAGGCTCACTTGTTGTTTCCTCCTTGTTGTTGGTATTCGATCCAGCGGATGACCTGATCCCGGTAGAAGATCAGTCGGCCGTTGGCCGTGAAGCGTAAGTGGGGCAGGCCTTGAGGAATCAAGGTCTGTCTTACGGTCCACGGCGAGCAGCCGATCAGGTAGGCAACCTCTCGGATCGAAAGCGGCATGCCGAGCTCCGCGCCCGGCGGCCCGATCGCGGCTCCGAGAGGCAACAAGGATGCCCCGCGTTCGCGCAGAATTGGCCCACGTTGGGGCGGGAAATGGGGCGGGAAGCGCTTCCCGCGGGGAAGGGCCGAAAAGCCGCGTAAACGCGCAGACTTAGGCCCGGTGGCCAGCCCGGCCTTCGGTTCCGAAGCCGGGCCTCTTCGAAATTGGGGATTAGGTAATTTAATGGCCATGTTGGTCGTCTCGTTTGGAGCGTGTGAATAGTCTGGAAATGAATCGTCGAAGCACGTTCGGAAGGTGCATGTACAGGTACCAGACAAAGGTGAGCATCAAGCCGGCAATCACGGCTTGGAACATCCGGGCCTGATTCGTCAGAATTGTTCGGATCAGGCCGAACACAAAGAGGATGGAGATCGTCACGAGCGCAAGTCCCGGCAGGGCCGTCAGGAGTGCCACGAGCGGTGCGAGCCAGAAGGAAACGCGCGGTTGCGGTGTCGAAAGTTCACGAGAACCACACTGGCTGCAGATCTCCGCGTTCCGGGGATTTGGATGCCGGTGCTGGCAGAGCTTGAGGTCGTAGGAACGTCCGCAGAAATTGCAGAACAGCGGCTCGCCTGCCGTAATTTGGTGACATTGGTTGCAAAGGCGCATGGTGATTCTCACAAGAGCGAGCGGCGTTGGTCGCCGGTTGGCCGCAGCCAAATCGGTGACCAAATGCCTTCGCGTTTAATCCTGTCGAGTGTTCCGAACCAGAAAATCTTGTCGGTGGACTTGGCAACGACGGAGCGAATATTGACCAGCCGTCGTTCGGAATTCGCCACGACCAGAACCCGGAACTGCGGCTGCCGGAAACGCTTGGCGAATTCACCGGAAACCGCGAGCTGGAGATAATACGCGGTTTTCTGCTTCCAGACTGAGAGGGCTTCGGTCCCTAAATCGACTTCGAGGAACATCGCCCGCGTGCCTTGTGCTGACGTGATTTCGAAGTAGCCGTCCGGAGTCAGCTTGATCGCTTCGGAAATCGACTGCCGGAAAGTATGCCAGCGGGACAGCCGGTCGTCACGAATCGGAACGCTTGAGTATTTAATGGCTAGATAGACCTCGTTAATGCCGGTCTGGTGGTCGACAAAGCGATCTCCGGTCACGAGCTTTCCTTCCGGTCGGTTGATACCGCCAAGTCGCGCATTAACCAATTCAGAGCCTTTGGGGGACAGCGTGTAGACAGCCTTGCGTCCCGAGCCGATGGTTCCGACAAAGAACCGGCGGAGCAGTCCTGCGCGCGTCAGCTCTAGCAATCGTAGAGAGACTTGGGTCGTGGAACCAAAGCCGGCAACAACCTTTGTCATTTCCCGGTCGACGATCCGCATCACGGCCAGCTCAGACAGCAAGTGGCGATCACGATCCTGGAGTACGACGCCGCGCCGTCTATTCCCAGTCATTGAGCACCTCCTCGGTCCTGCGGGTGGCCTGCTGGTGGCGGGCACGGATTTCCGCTTCGATATCGGTGCGCCGCCTGGCCCAACGGGCGCGGCAGCGGTTGTACAGGTCCGAGTAATCGGCGTCCGACTCCGCGACATTTGGCACCAGCACCTCTTGGGGGCGATGGGAACCGCTCTTCACCACCATGTGCCGTTTGGGTAGATTCTTCAGAAGTTCGCCAAGACGCTTGCCACCGTCGAGCGCCGAGGATATTTTGTCGGCGTCAAGGCTCGAAAGCTGGAAGAAAATGTGGGTGCCGACCGCCATGATTGCGGCACGCATCTGAGGTGGATACTGCTCTAAGAACTGGTTCGCTGAAATAACAGAGACCCCGAACTTGCGAGCTTCAGAAAGAAGCGTGTCGAGTCCTGCATCGTAGGCCACAAGATTCTGGATTTCGTCGGCGTATATGGTGAACAACTGTCGACGCTTGCGGGCGAACAGCGCGTTCTTGAGCTTTGTAAGCAACAGACTGCCGAGTGTTGATGCTTGCTCGCCAAGCCGGCCCTTATCGAGGTTTAGGATCACCCACCAGCCGCGGTCCATGGCATCGAGCAACGAGAATGTCGAGCGCTGCTGACCGAGAATGTGGCGGAACCGCTGGTCGGTAGTAAACCCCGAAACTTTGTTCAGGATGGCGTCCCTATAAACCCCCTGCATGGCTTCGCTGCGAGTATCGAAGCGGGTCTGGAAGTAGCTGACGACTTCCGTGTTCCGAACCCGGTGCAGGCAGGCAGCGCGGAAACCCGCGCTGGTAAGAAGTGGCGAAAGCTCCAGAAGCGTGAGGCCGTTGTCCGCAAGAACGTGTAGCCCGTTCCTAAGTAGTTCTTCGGTTCGGGCGCCAAAGGAGTCGAGGTTCCAGCGCGCCTTGAGGATTTGAGCAAACTCTGCAAGCTGAACGTAATTCTGCTCGCCTTCCTGTGCTTCGAGTACGTTCAGCCCAATAGAAAACTCTGAATCAGCCGGTTCAATAACAATGAGCCTGTCGCTTAAGTTGGTCCTTGTCCGACGCTCTACTGCCGCAACCAGGCGCAATAGGAATGGCATCGTATCGCCGTGCAGGTCAAAGAAGACGAAGCCTCGCCGCTCACGAATATCCTGCGCTCCCAGATGTCGCAGAAAGTAAGATTTGCCTTGGCCGGTTTTACCAAGAATTGCCAAATGCTCGGTGCGCTTCTCGTGCGAGATCATGGCTTGCGTGGTCACAACCTGGCCATCAATGATGAGATTTCCCAGGTGCAGACCTCGCTGATACTCCGGCTTTGGCCTGCGGAGGCCGTTCCACCCGCTCGCAATAAGATGTTCTAGATAGTGAATCATTTGCCTTGAGAACCCGGCTCCGACATCGGGTTTGCAGTTTAAACTTCAAAACTCACCACGCTGCGCGTGCCTCCTCGAAGCGCGCTCCGCAGCGGTCGCAATGTGCAGCCAGTTCCACCGCGCAGCGCACTATGGTGGGGCAGCCACAACGCCACTTCCGCATCTTGCTGTCGCCATGCGGGCGAACATACGGTCGTTCGCCAGGCATCGGAAGCGCCAAGGTGTCGACATCGTGCCGCGACAGAAGTTCCGTAAACCGGCCGCGCTCGAAGCCTAGAGTATGACCACGCTCATCGATGACGAGGCCGTAAAGCCTGGCCTTATTTCGAAAGGCTACATTGTGGTAGTGGTTCTTCCCAGGTCGCCCGTACATGCCCTGCCAAGCATGAAGCTGCTCGTGGAGCAGCGTGCCCAGGACTTGAGCGAAGGGCCGATCGATGTACTTAGTGTTTAGCGCGATCTCGTACTTCAAGCCGAAGCCGTTGCGTCCATAGCAATAGTGGCCGTACCTGGAGGAGCCGATCCGATCCAACCTGATGACCGGGGTCGGAAGCCCCAGCTGAAAAGCTTCATTAAACCGAACGGCCCATTCGTGAAGAGTCGCGACCGTCTGTTTAAAATCCCAATCCTGAGCTCGGACCGAATGCTCCTTTAACGCCTCATTGACCGGCTCTCCATCGAAGCCAACGAGCTTTAGTTTCAGCTTCACCGCATCTTTGCCCATGATCCTTCCTGCTTTCTGTCTTTCGGACTTGCTAATCCTGAACTGACAGCCCCAGTGTGCGCGAGCTTGGTCCAGGCGAAAGGTACTGTGAAAATGAACGAACGTCTGTGAGGAGCTACTCTTCTGGGCGAACAATTCCAACCATTGCTGGTCCGAAACCAAATTTCATGACAATTGCCGCAGCCTGAGCCCGATGGTTTACGCCCAACTTGCTGAAGATAGAGCTCAATCGGCTTTTAATCGTCCCTTCCTCGACCACGCGCATCCGTTCGGCGATTTGGGCGTTGCTCAAACCTTGCACGACGTATTCGAGTACTTGGATGTCGGTTCGTGAGAGGTCGTACCGGCGTTGGGCCAATGCTCGTCCAATTTCCCGCGGATCCTCGAAGCCAATATCCTGCGGAATGAGTACACTCCGAAGTGAGCCATACAGGCTCATCGATTCATCGCGAGTCGTTGGTGGATTCATTGTCTTGCGCTGCTAAAGCTTGCCTGCCCTGTGGACCGGTGGTTTAAGTCGGGTCGAGAACTTCGAATGCGCAGGTCGATAGTAAGCATGTCTGGAAGAAACGCAATTGGCAATCGATCTAAAGGACGGTAATCCATCGAGGCGTTCATGAGGGCTAGATTGTCGGGTAGTAGCCGATCAGAAGGATTCATCACCGTCTCCGAGGTCCATAGCATCCTGCCAACTTGCCGCGCGATGATCGAAATCGACGATTTCAGTCCGACACGTCTTCCGCTCCAAGGCCTCGATTACGCTCGCAATCCCCCGCAGTAATTTGGCGATCTCTTGGGCCGAAATTTCCTGATACATTTAAGCCTCCTTCTGGGCCTACTCTTTGACAACAAGTACTTTACGATGTTAAAATTATGAACCGCTTGGAATAGCTTGTAATATCGTTGGGCGGAATGGATTACGCTCAGCCCAGATGGGCTTCCGCTGCTGCCAGAGGGAGTTGGCAACCGTGGGGGTCGATCTTGAGGTTTGGATCCCCTGTAATCCATCCCTCGCCCTAGACGTTCCTAGCGTCTTCGGCCAAGGGGTCGGCTCCCTAGAAAAACGGAGGGTGAATCAAATAGCCGGAACACGAAACCCGTGTATGGCTTCGAGCACGCCAGCCAATCTGGACGTGCTCTTTTCTATTGACCCTCCGCCAGAGTGCCTAGGAAAATTGTCGACGATAGTTGTTGCCGCAAACAGTTAAGATAATGCTAAACAACATCTTTTACGTTTGATTTACGGACGACAAGCCGGTGACACACGAAAATCGAATCTACGTGTTCGAACGCTTTCGCTTAGACCTTGTGAAACGGAAGTTATTCGAGGAAGATCTCGAGGTGGAACTCAAGGGTAAACCTTTCGAGATTTTACACTACATAGTTCGTCGCCAAGCTGAAACGCCAGGTGTAGCCATTCATAAAGAAGAAGTGATTAAAGAAGTATGGGGACGGGGCCGCAGTATTGGAACCGAGCCGGAGGCGAAATGGTTGGAGAACCTGGTGAATGACAGGGATGATACCCTGAGGACTCACTTCACTAAGATCTACAAAGTTCTAGGAAATCCCCCAGTCGTTGACCGTGATGAGAATTACATTTGGCTTCGAAGCGAGGTCCGTATTCTCGAAACCTCCGACCGGGTCGTGCCCGAATCGATCGAGGCAGATGTCTTGACCCAGAGCCGAAGGCGATGTTGCCTCTGTTTCCGACTTGACGCAGACTATCGAATAAAGCGGGGACGAGTGGTCTGTGTCGACTCGGCGCGAAACGATCAGGCTGGATTTGCTTTTCTCTGTGAGGCACATCTGCATGGTTTCTCGTTGGACGAAGTGAAGTCATATCGGACTCAGCTGTACGGTGAAATCACAAGGCTCGATGAAGTCACATCGCAAGTCAGGGTTGATCTTTGGGAGAGCCAGGAGAAGAGGGCTCTTAATTCTTTACTGGACCTCATTCGCGATTTTCGAATTGAGGATCACTTGGCGAGACAATTGCTCAACGCGGCCAGAATTGAAGAGTCACCTTCACCGGAAGCCGAAGAAGTGAGGCGGCGTGTTGCTGAGGTCGTCGACTTTCTTCGAGCCCACGGCAACACCGAGAGCGCACTGGCCTCTCGCACAAGCAAGCTGAGTCCGGATTGGCGGGGGCCGATACGAGGCACAGCGTCAATGTTTCTTCAGGGAACAGTTGCTATCGCTGGCGAGCACATTTCACTAGGATTCTCTGTCGAAACCTCGCGACCCTTCACGCTTCGCTGTGACCAACTAAACATTTCGTTTGGTCAAGTGACGGCAGTTCTCGGACCGAACTCAAGCGGAAAGACAACACTGTTACGGATCCTGACCGGTGAGCTTCGCCCACAATTAGGAAGTATCAGCTATCCCGGCATCGACACTTCAACGGATTGGTATTCCATTAAACAGCGAATGGCGTACGTCTCGCAGACCCCTCAACGATGGTATGGGACCGTGGAACAACAGCTCGCCTTTGAGGCGGCTGCTATAGGAAAGCGAGCGCGTGATGTCGACGAGGCAGTCGAATTACTTCTGAGCCGATTTGACCTCTACCAATACCGACATTCTGACTGGGACTCTTTGTCACCTGGCCTAATCACCCGATTCGAACTCGCGAAAGCGGTTCTTCGAGACCCAATGATATTGGTTATGGACGAACCCCTGGCCCATCTTGATGCGAGCGGCCGCGAAGCCTTTCTCGATGATGTATGGAGATTGTCACGGAGCAGCAACAGGCCACTTGCAGTTATCATGAGCTCTCAGCACGTCTATGAAGTTGAGCACATAGCCGACCGATTGGTCTTACTTGACCATGGGCAGGTGACTGTCAGCCCCGTGCTGGACTCTGAATCACGGTGTCTTGAATTGTGTTGTTCGGAAGGGGTGGACGCACTTCAAAGCATGCTCGGAACTTCAGTCACCATCGACCCGAGGGAAATCCGTGGGTTGTACTGGATAATGCATTCCGCAGGAGACAAGCTCAGAATTATTAGAGAACTCATCCAGCATGAAGTCGATATATCTTACCTTCGGGATATTTCCAAATCTTCTGTAAGGTTATTCAAATGAACTCCTCGATTAGGCACGCACGAGCGCACGTAACTCGATCACTCATCCGGTGGTTTCCCGAGTGTCTTTCTACGTTGGGGATCATAATGATCCCGGTCGGAATTGCGCTGCTTCTAATCGCAGTAGCGCTAGGTTACGGTCTACCCCTCGATCCGACTGAGCCCCCAGATTCCGTTGGATGGTTCCTCGCTTTCTCGGTCCTTGCTTTTGCCGTCATCAGCTGGTGGGTTCTTCTTGATCGTCCTTTCAGCATAGCCGCTAGGTTTGGAACGTTGAGGCGTAGGGCCGAAATAGCCGACTTCGGAATCACCTTACTGGGTCTAACTCTTTCGGCGAGCTCTCCGTTCGTACTCGGTACCGTACTCTCTTCTCGTACGGCGCGATCAATCGGCACACAAGAAGTAATCGGTTATGCAAATAACTACCAGGTCGGCAGCAGCTACTCATTGCTGGGACCTAATTCACAGCAGTTAAAGAGCCGGCTCTGGGGTTGGCAGTTCTCGGCAATGCCAGGACAATCGATTCCCATGGATGACAAAGGTCCACTATTGCACCTTGGGCCCATTCTTACTGGAATAGGAGCCCGCAGGGTTGCGACGGAACATCTTGTCGACGTCAATCGAATGTTAACAGACGTCGCGGAGTTCCGACGTACCGTTGAAATGTTCCGAACAAAGCGCTCGAATCCAAGGCGTCCGCTTCGGCTCCCTGATGACGGCGCGATTGTTGCAGATCTTCTCAAATTACGGAGCGGAACTCTTAAGAACCGAGATGTATCTGAGATTCTCGCCGCCTATGCTGTCATCCCGCACGAAGCCTTAATTCGTAATGTTGGTCGCCTCTTACTCTCTAAGAACCTTTTGCCGGAGCCGCCGCTCTTCCAATCTCGTCGCGTCCACCGGATCGCGGTGTCTTTCGTGTTATATGTTGGCTCACTTGCCTTCTTGGCGGGTTCGCAAGCCTTCAGACGATCACTTTCGTTGTGCGCCCGGCTCACTATTCCCTTAAGCATTGGTCTCATGCTTCTCGATTGGATTATCGCCAATGTGGAACGTTGGCGCGTCGGGAAGCCGGAACTTTCGAGGGCTCCCTGGGTTTATTTGCTGTGCTTCTTAATTTTGTCTTCACTAGTCTTAATTCGTAGGCCCATTGATGTTAGTATTCTGTCAGCATCTTGTTGGTTGCCGGTTTTCTTCCTGACCTCCATTCTCGCGGTCGCGATTGTAACGATTGCGGGTATCGTGAATTCTGGATTAGGTATCGAGATGACCACGAGATTCTTCCCGCATTGGGCCAGTTCTCTGGTCGCGTACACCGGTGATCCCTGGATTGCGGGAGCGTATTGCGCAATTTGTCCTTGGCTGCGAAATGGAGTTCTGCGGGAGATTGCCGCACCTACAGTTCCTTAGAGATTTCTTGCGAACACGGATGAAAATGTTTTCGGATCTGTCAACTCCTGTGCCGTAAAGCGCAACCAGGACCAGAAACACGGCTGGACAGCCCATCTGCAGGGAAGCACATCGGGCGCCCCGAAACTTCAGGGCCTCTTGGTTCACTGCAGGCAAGCGAGCGCTTAAGAAGCCAGGTCATCATTAACGGTCATCTATAAGATACGGCCGGGGCTCGAAGTTCGTGATCAGCAGTTCGCCGTAGCGTTTGCCAGTCTTACGCTGGGCAGTATAGGCGATATCGACAGGGAGCAGTCGCCAACTGCAGAACAACTTTCTAACTTCGGGGTGATCATCAAGGGAAAGCAGGAACTTGCCTCGGACCGTGTGCAGGCGCCTTTCCAAATCAGCGAAATCTTCATCCGTAAAGTTGTGGCGGTACAATCGGCGTCGCCAATAGGGCGGATCGAGATAAAAGAGCGTCGTAGGGCGATCGTACTTCCGCAAGATCTGCTCGTATGGAAGCGACTCAATCTGCACGCGGGCGAGCCGCCGGTGCGCCTGCTCAATGACCTCGGGGATGCGCTCTGGATTGTAGTTCGAAGGCTGGGTGATGCCGTAGTGAAACTTCTGCTTGACGATGAGGCCCCCGAAAGAGTTTTTCTGCAGATAATAGAACCGGCCGGCCCGTTGGATATCGGTAAGGGTCGCGGGGTCGCTCTTCACGTGGAGCTCGTGAAGCCTGCGACTGACCAAGCAGAACCGTAGGTATCGGATCAGTTCCTCGTAATGCCACTGGCACACCCGGAAGAAGTTCACGACATCGAAGTCCAGGTCATTCAGCACTTCGACATTTGACGGTGGCTTGTGGAAAAGTACCTGGGCGCCTCCAGCAAAAGGCTCAACATACGTCGTGTGCTCGGGCAGCAATGAGATGATCTTGGTGGCTAAGCGATTCTTACCGCCGATGTACGGCAACGGGCCGATCATAAGATGATCAGTTAATGATAAAGGCGCGTTCAGTCTGAACGTGAAGGCCGAGAATAGCGGCATCCTGGATGAATACCTTGGCATGTGTGCCCTGGAGCACTGGCCATATCGTGGTTACGACGTCGCGTAGTTGGGCCCGGAACCTCAGCGCCGGATGACCGCAACCTTCGAGCAACGCCGTCTTGGGGATGGCCCAGATCGGTAAAAGCCGGTCTCTCACTTCGTGGCAAATAGCGTCATGGAGTGCTCTTCTCTGAAACTGCTGATCGTTAGAAATCTGTTCGAGAGCGGCAGATTCAACCGGAAAACGGTTGAGCATCCAAGCGATAAAACCGACGGCGCTGGCGAGCGCCTTGTCCTTATCCGACGAAAGCTGTCTTGAGTCGGTGTACTCCAGCTGGTCGCCATGGAAAATACACGCGGCCACCGCGCGGCGTTTTACTCGGATCGCGATCAATTTGAAAGATCGGTCAGAACTGCCATTAGCGTGGGCGCGTTCAAGCTCCGAATGGAAGCGGCGGCCTAGATCGACATTTCCCGCCGTCCGCATAGTTCGGCGATAGGCGGCAAGCAACTGAGAATCAGAGTAGGCAGCAGCCAGAATCGCGTAATGTCGCACTGCCACGGCGTCATTCAGTCTTTGCGCCAGGCGCAACGCAAACAGGTCCGTCGTGGTCCTTGGCACGAAAGGTGTTGTCGCGGGAATGAATTTATCCAGCAGAAACTTCATAATGTCGGCCCGTTAATGCTTTTAGAGGAGAGGCCGCTGGCGCGGCGCGGACATGTGGTCTTCGTGGTCACGGATCCGGCGCTTGATCTCGTCGTAGATCGCAGGAAACAGGAAGGCGACCGGTGCACGGTAGATGACTTCGAGACTCAGCGCCACGGCCAGTGGCGGGAGCGCGCGACCGTGTTCGTAGTGAGAAACCATGGACGCGTCCCGATGTCCAAGCAAATCCGCGACGTGCTTCTGGGTAAAGCCCATCCTCCTTCGGTACAGAATTAGATTGTTTTCTTTTTGTTTGCTTGAACGCATACCCGTCTTTTGTGGGTACTGTAGCAATTCGACGAAAACGGTAAAGGCGGGAAAGGTTGTGGAAAACTAGAGGTCGTCTTTGAGATCTGTGAGCAACCTGTTGAGGAGTCGTGCGCGGTTGCGCAGGTGTACTCCCATCAGAGTATGGCCAATGTTAGCGGGACCACGCGCGATTGACCGGACACGGCGAGAGAGCTCGTCTACAAGAAGAGCACGCATGAGTTCCACAACAAATTGCAGGAGAAATTCGAGGATCATCCTGGGACGATGGCGCTGATTGCATGAATTGCAAAGACGGGAAAGGCCTCGAAACGTCCAACACTTGGAGCCTCAATTCAAATTTCCCGTCTTGAAATAGTTGCAGTAATCTCCTATGCTGACTCTCTATGGACAAGCCCCATCTGCAAACGAAACTCAAGATCAAATGGGAAACCGTGCCCGATCCCGACCCTTACGCATTGCTTAAAGCCGTAGCGATTCGTCTTTCGACGCAAAGTTCCGTTATCCACAGCTGTGGATTTGACTCTTCCGGACAAGATGCTAACGTGTGGACGAGAGCATCAATCCTCTAAAGTATGCCCGAGACTGCCGAAGGCGTCCAACGGCTGGCCATTTGTGCCGTGTTTCGACAGAGGAGCAGCGGGAGGGTCAGACGATAGACTCCCAGCTAGCTGAGCTGGATTTCGGTATGGAGGCCCTCTGACATCCCGCCACTGTGGCGGGATGTCAGAGGATCGCCCATCAAAACGCAGCTACGGCGGGCTCAATCGGAGATTCATTGGAGCCGCTGGATTCAACTTTTCCCGTCTTTTCAACGAACTGGTTCCGATGTACGGTAACTCTCGATGAACACTTCCGACCCGATTACAATTCGCGACGTATATCCCGGCTTCACCGGCGAGCAGCTTCAACAAGCCGAGGCCACGTTCCGGCGGTACATCGCCGTGATGGTGCGCATATACGAGCGCGTTCGCGCCGAGGAGGGTCCAGAGGCAGCGACCCGCCTGGCCTATAGCGATTTGACTCTTTCCGGATCATGCTCTACTATCCACTTCGAAAGGTCGAAGCAAAACGAAGACAAATAACAATTTCCAATGAATTCATACTTTGGATATGTTCGCGTATCCACAATAAAGCAAGGGGAAACTGGCGTTTCGCTCCAGCAGCAGCGGGAGGCGATCCAGCGCTATGCGCAACGCAACAACTGCGAGATCATCCGGTGGTTTGAAGAACAGGAGACGGCTGCCAAACAGGGCCGACCCGTCTTTAGTGAGATGATGAAACTGCTACGGCGCGGTAGTGCCCGCGGCGTCATCATTCACAAGATCGACCGTAGCGCCCGGAATTTGCGCGATTGGGCTGACCTTGGCGATTTGATCGACCAGGGCGTTGATGTGTGCTTCGCCAACGAATCCTTGGACCTGCGCTCGCGCGGCGGCCGATTGTCGGCAGACATCCAGGCTGTAGTCGCCTCGGACTATATCCGTAACCTTCGCGAGGAGGCCAGGAAGGGCTTCTACGGACGACTGAAACAGGGGCTCTACCCAATGCCGGCCCCGATCGGGTATTTGGACATGGGCCAAGGAAAGCCCAAAGCCCCCGACCCGGCGGCGGCTCCGTTTGTGCGAAAAGCCTTCGAACTCTATGCGACCGGTAGGTACGGCTCAGAGGCGCTCGCGGGCGAGCTTGAGAAGATTGGCTTGCGCAGCCGCAGCGGCAAAAGCATCAGCCACAAGCACATTACGAGGCTGCTCAACAATCCGTTCTACATGGGAATCATTTACATCAAGCAGACCAATGAGACCTATCCTGGTGCGCACCAGCCACTAGTGCCGAAAAGCCTCTTCGACCGGGCGCAGAACGTGCTCCACGGCAGGCTCAATGTCCGAGCGATACGCCACGATTTCTTGTTTCGCCGCAGGCTCCGCTGCGGAGATTGCGATTACAGCCTAGTCGGAGAAACCCACAAGAGTTTCATTTATTACCGTTGTCAAACGCAGGATTGCCCCACGACGACCATTCGCGAAGAGGCTGTCGAGCAGACCATCTTGCAAAAGTTTATGGAACTGCGATTGAATGACGAGGAGCGGAGGTACATCGCCAGCCAACTCCGGAAGCTCAAAGCGGAGGACACTCAGAGCGCGGAGGAGACGGTGGCGGCAATGGTGCTGCGGGTCGGCCAGATCGAAGAGCGTACGAACCGGCTCATGGATGCCTACATCGACCGATTAATAGAAAAGGATACGTTCGAGGAACGCAAAAAAACGCTCCTGATGGAGCGCACGGATGCGGAGGAGAAACTGGCCGAAATGCGGACCGGTAGATTTCGCGTTTCAGAGGAACTGCAATATTTCCTCGAACGCGCCGGAGGCGCGTATTCTGCGTACAAAATCGGAAACCTTGACGAAAGGCGCGATCTGGTGGATTCGCTCACCTCGAACCGCCTGCTCCGAGGAAAATCCCTGGAGATTACGCTAGCTTTCCCGCTTCAGGAGGTGGCAGACCGCTTGAAAACTTCACATGGTGGGCCGAGACGGGACGTACCTCGAATTTGGAACCGCTTACTGAAGAGTCTTGCACAAGCCATCCACAATCAGAGCAAAAAGTTGGTAGAGCCAGTAACTTTTCCCTCCGCTGCCTGATCCTTGCCGGCAATCTGGAAGTCTTCTAAGCTTCGGCAATGGTCGAAGAACAAGAAGACAACCTAGACGACATTCGGGAGCTCTACCCTCAGTTCACCGATAAAGAACTACGAATTGCCCGGAATACCCTACAGAACTACGTCCGGGTGATGTACCGAATCTACGAACGCGTGCAAAAGGAACAAGGGCCGGAAGCTGCAAGCAAGCTCGCTCGCGGGGAATAGAGCCAAAACAAACCTCGCGAAAGGGAGGAGGGTGTTTTGTAACGTGTTCGCCTCATGCGACTCGGCTGCTGTCTTGATCCGGCTAAGTAATCTGGGTAAGTACGTGGTTCACGTTTTGCCTGACGAGGTCCAGTAGTCCTTGTTGATTTTGTGGACCCGCTTTCGCGAACTTTGAATCCAGTAGATGAATTGAGAAGGTCGGCTTTGTTTAGCACCATGTCTTAGGGTGTATAGTATGTGACATTCCTTCCTTGTTCGCGTCAGTGCTACCAAGAGGCGACATATTTCAGCATCCGTCGCGGCGTTTAAGTTTTTTGGGATCTCCCCCTCTTGTAGACCCAGTATGAACACTCGTTGGGCGGATAGCCCTTTCGACCCTTCGAATGACGTAAGTTTGATCCGTGGCCTATTTTCATCAGGCATGGCGGTCGGCGGCGTAGTTTCGGTAGCTGGCTGGATCGTGTCTGCCTCTGCCAATATGTTCCGCCGGAATTCATCGGGTATCAGAGTCTCCAGCGCGGTTTCTTCGTTAACACTCTGAGTGATAACATCTTTCATCCAGTCCGGTTGATCTGTTTCAATTACGATTCGCCATCCCATCCTTGATTCATGGTTTTCCTTCAGCAGTTGAAGGCCAGAGGTTCTATCGACTTCGATTTCTTCACGGTCAGTTTTGGCTTCGAATGGAATATCAGCTTGCTCTAAGTGATCCGCCACTTGGCGAAGGTACTGTTGTGGACCGATCACTAGCGCCGTTGGGAACCCTTTCTCCCAGGATTCCTTGATTTCACTAGCTGGGATCAATGCAAGTCGCTGTTCAATATAGTGCCCGAAATAATTGACAAAATTCTTTTGCACACTACAGTCAGCAACGTGGATAAACGGGTAGAGTTTGCTATCGGCGCCTTTCGCCGGTGGAAAATGCTTATACCGTTTAGCTATCCTGCCAGACAGCATACCCCTACGGCTCGCTGCTGTAATAATATCGTTTGTAGCGTCAACTATCACTTCTGGGCAACGCATACAGAACGGCAGCTCAAAGTTGTCGTAGTCCGTCCCGCTGTATAGTTCGCGAATAAACCGACTGCTGGCCCCGCGCAGTTGTGCATACAGCGCTTGATCGTCGTCACCGGCGATAACGATGGGACTGCGACTTGCAAGCTTCTGAATGAAGGCTGCTTCTAGCTCATTGAAGTCTTGAAATTCATCAATGAGAACGAGTTCGTAAGAGGTTATAAGGCTGTCGTCGTCGCACAATCGCTCGTAAACCCTGAATACAGAGTCGTCAAACGAAATCGCGTTGTAATAGTCGGACCGCTGCATGTAGAACGTTGTATATGTCCCTCGGTTCAACTCCCGCATATGTTGTATAAAATGGGGCACCTGTCCGCCGTGTGTAAATACCCAATCTGTTGCGACGAGTTTTGGCAAAGCTGGAAAATACAAAAAGTCAGATGTCAGACTGCGGCGTGCCGCTTCAATCCGTTTCAATAGGCTGTGGCAATAGCCGTGGAAGGTAAAGACGGACGAGAGTTTGGCTAGGTCTTTTTCGAGGTCGGCTTTGAGTGTGTTGATGAATGTTAATACGATATTTTCCCGCAGACTGGCTGTCGACTTCAAAAGCAGGCGCTTAAACAATGTCGTTTTGCCTGCGCCTGGGCCTGCTACAATCAGTTTCTTTCGGCTTGCGGAGGTTAGGATCGATTGAATGACGGCCTCTAATTCTGTTTCCTGCGATGTTGACATATAAGTGTGTAAGGGCATCGTAAGGCACTATCAGAGGACCGTCAAGATTGTTAGAACGGAAAGTGAAATAGCGCCCAATTCGATCCCCATCAGGTCTGTGGATATTTTTCGAAGACTGGAAATTGAAAACCCGCCGTTTTAGGCAGGTTTCGTTCGGTCAAGAAGGGAAAAGTTGTCGCAAATTCTGGTGGCCCGAGACGGGACGTACATCGAACGTGGAAGCTTCTTCTCCCCTCGTTGCTGAAATTGCTGCAGCGCAAACAGGAGTCGCAAGCAAAGATTGCGGCCTGAACTTCACCCATCGATCAAGCTGTCGTGCTGGCATCGTTCTGCACGGCGGCTTTGGTCATGGCCAGAGGAGCATAGCAGAAGCCAGCATCTTGCATAGGAGGGAAAATATGGCTCAGGCGTCCACAACCATATATCTATAGTGGATATCTTGGGTGCCTTGGCACCGAGACGCACGGGCGGCGATCAGGTAGGCTTGGCGCGTGGTTCCCTGCGAATTCGGGCGAAAAACTTCTCGGCCGCGAAAACGACCGCCCCAGCGCGAGAAATCATTTTGGGCAACTGACCACGAAAAAATGATGGATTATTCGAGGCCGGGACCAGGTCGGCTGACTGTCCCGAAGAAAGCGTTCACCGGCAGGCAGGTGCAATGGCAAATAACGTCCTTTATGATGCGTTAAGGCTAATGTAAGAACTCCTGCCTGTCAAAGTAGTTTTCCACAGGCTCAGAGGCAAAAACCGGCGCGGGTGGAATTACACCAGAAAGTACTATAAGTACTGCTTCGTAAAATCCAATTCGTTATTTCCTTGACGTTTTTGTTGTTTAGAACGAAAATGATCATCTCCATTTAAAAAAAAGCCGTAATGTGGCGGGAAGGAATCCGATGAACCGATTCTGCACCGGATTGGCTCTGTTCGGAATTTCTGCTGGACTGCTAGTTGCCCAGTCCTTTCAAAGCACGGGATCAATGAACGAGCCGAGACAAAACCACGCGGCCACTCTGCTCAATAACGGTCGCATCCTGGTTACCGGTGGGTATCCAAGCAATGGTACGGCGGAGTTATACGACCCTGTAACAGGCACGTGGCGGTATACCGCTCACCCAATGATTGCAGCTCGTGAATACCACTCAGCGACGCTTCTGCTCGATGGCCGTGTGCTGATTGTCGGTGGTAGTCCTCCGGGCAGCGGAACTTGGCTGCAAAGCGCCGAAGTATTCGACCCCGTTTCAGAGGGATTCACAGCCGTTCACCCGTCCAACTTCGCGCACAGCTCCTACGAGCCTGCCATTCTACTCAACGATGGAAGAGTGCTTGTTGTCGGCGGAGATGTCGGCTCGGAGATTTACGATCCAAAGGCAGACTCGTGGACGATCATTCCGTCAATTCCCATCGGCGACCGCTGGTCTTCCGCAGTCAAACTCAGCGATGGAACGGTTGTGGCCATGGGCGGCGATGTCGCCAACCCTGGCTGTTGTACCTCTGCCGGCGTCTACCGATACGATCCGGTGTCCAACACCGTCACTCAGCTAGCACCGATGCTGGTTGCTAGAGTCCTGCAGACCGCAACGCTTTTGCCCAGTGGCCAAGTGCTAATTGCGGCCGGAAGCAACGAGTTCTCGTCATTTAATTCCACCGAGCTTTACGACCCCTCGGTACCCGGAGGTCACAGCCAATTCGGCAGCACCCTGAATCAGCCTCGACAACAGCACCGAACGACACTGCTGCCGAATGGGGATGTTCTGGTCACTGGGGGCGTCTTAGGTGCTACTAGTCCGCCGTTGTTTTATAACACAGCGGAATTGCGGGACCACACCACCGGCCTGTGGACCTTCACGCAGCCGATGTCTGCGCCGCGCTATCTGCACACCGCAACCTTGCTGCCGTCCGGAGCAGTGCTGATTGCTGGTGGCGGACCCGGAAGTCCCACAAATTCAGCTGAAATCTGGAACGGCACCAGCGCGACGTCGGGCTTCGCGCCTACAGGATCAATGAATGAAGCGCGGCAAAGTCACACCGCAACCCTGCTAGGCAGTGGTAAGGTTCTGGTGACTGGTGGAAACTCAAGTGGTACGGCTGAAATCTACGATCCGGTAATGCGGACGTGGCGTTATACGGCTCATCCCATGCAGCAACCGCGCGAGTCCCACTCGGCGACTCTGCTGATCGATGGTCGCGTGCTCATTGTCGGTCCTAACGTCAGTGCGGAAGTCTTTGATCCTGCTATAGAACAGTTCACACTCGTCCATCCGCCTAATTACGCGCATGGCCTCCAACCTTCGGTAATGTTGAATGACGGTCGTGTGCTTGTTATAGGAGGGGACCTAGGGTCGGAGATCTACAATCCTGCAAATGATACTTGGACACCCATTTCTGCAGTGCCAGTAGGAGACCGGGAGTTTCCGGCGGTCAGAACTGCCGATGGCACCGTTCTTACCATGGGAGGCGATATCACTAATCCCGGATGCTGCATCAGTTCGTCTGTGTACAGATATGACCCGACGTCGAACATAGTGAGCCAGATGGCGTCAATGCTCGTGGGGAGGGTCGATCACACAGCATCCATTCTTCCCAGTGGGCAGGTTGTTATTGTTGGCGGAACCGACGGAGGTCTTAGCATAAGCTCAACGGAGGTCTATGATCCTGCAATCCAGCCGAGTGGACAGAGTGAGTTGGGTTCTTCCCTGCATGACGCAAGAAGGCATCATGTTGCAACATTATTTTCAAATGGAGATGTATTTGTAACTGGCGGTTACCAGGCGCTTGCAGGCAACGCGGTTACTGCTTATTTGGATAGCACCGAACTGCGAGATCACACCACTGGAATCTGGACGTCCGCTGGCATCATGTCGACGCCACGCAATGGTCACACGGCAACCCTGTTGAACTCCGGTTCGGTGCTCGTTGCCGGTGGAGGGCCGGGCAGCCCAACTAACACCGCAGAAATCTGGACTGCGCCGTTGGCTGCTGAAGGAACGATTCAAGTCGCAACTAACTTGCCCGGAGCAAGTTTTACGATTACGGGACCCACTACTTACCAAGGCGGCGGCGCCTCGTTCACGCAGGCTAATGCTCCAGTGGGATCATACACAATCACATATGCTGCGGCACCAGGCTACGTTACACCTGCCTCTCAAACATTGATGTTGACGGCTGGGGGAACGATAACATTTACCGGAACGTACCAACAGCCAACAGGGACAATTGTAGTCACCACAAACCTAGCGTCGGCGACATTCACAATTATGGGACCAGCTAATTACAACGCGAGTGGCACGTCGTTTACTATAAATAACGCACCGCTTGGCATCTACCAAGTGCATTATAACGACGTGGCAAAAAACATCACACCGCCCGATCAGACTGGAACTCTAGGTGCGGGGCAACCGTTGATTTTCCCGACTGCCACTTATACGCCCATAATGTTAACCGCTTGTGTAGTCGGCTACGCGGGTTGCGTACAATCCCTATCGTTTCCGGACCAAAAAGGTATTGCAGGACCAATTTCCCCACAACACCTCTCAATAACGAGCAATGCCTCTTCGCTCGCGTTTACTGCTAGTTCAATCAGCACTCCATCCGGATGGCTCTCTCTTTCTTCGACAACTGGTAATACACCAACAATGCTCGATATTGTTGTCGGCGGTGTAAGCACCTTCGCTCCGGGTACGTACATTGGTAAGGTAGTCATCAGTGCCATCAATGCAAATAATAGCCCGCAAATTCTAGCTGTATCCCTGAACGTCCTGGCGGGGCCTGTTTTGCCGGCCCAAGGCGTCCTAACAATATCGACAAACATCGACTCAGCTCAATACATCATTCAGCGTGCGAACGGTGCTCCGAGCGCACCCCTCGTTGAAACAGGGCGGTTTTCCATAATAGATAACCTATCAGTGGGCAAATACCTCATCAGTTTCAACTCTATCTCGGGATACTATACACCATCGCCACAGCAAATCACAGTTCTTCCAGGCTCATCCACGGAGCTAACTGCAATTTACACCCGGGCGATAACGATTCTGTTTACGGGATACCTAGACCATCCAACAACAACGCAATCTTCCTTTCCTGGAATACAATATCAGTCCACTGAACCCTGTGGCCAGAATTGCCCCGGACTGTTAACACTTGCGTCCGAAGCGAAGAACGACAACACTTTGGGACCAGGTCTTCTCGCTGGTACGTTTACATTCTATACTGGCAGCAACGTCAATCCATCAGTGCCGATTGTAGGCACGATGCCCTGGGTCTTCGGTCCGCCCGACGAATCCCCACACGTCGAGGCTATGACGTGGTTACAAACGACGGCTCGACCAACAATCAATGATAAGATCTTCGTTATTGGCCACAGCTATGGTGGCAATAGAGCTCGTCTATTCGAGCAGCAGCTCGCGACGAGGTCCCTAACCACCTCGGGACTCGTCACTCTCGATCCAATCGATTGGTCTACGTGCTCGATACAAACCACGATTGGCTTCACCTTCGACAGTCGTTGCAATCAATCTGGAGTCGCTCTAGTCCCAGGTGCTGGGGTTGAACACGTCCTTAGCTTTACTCAGACTCACAGTATTGCCCTTAAAGGCTACCATTTCTTTGATTCCGCCATATCTGCGGCTTACCCATACACCATCTTCAACGATCCAAGCTGCCCAAGCAATCTCGATCCGCTCAATCAAGACTTAGCTTGCTCACATGAAAAGATTGCCATCAACCCAACTATTCACGATGCCATAATCGCATTTGTGAAGAGTAATATTACGAATCCGCAGCTCGCCATTTACAACCTCGATGCAATTGAGATTACAGCCAATACTGCTACGATCTCTTGGCTCACAGAGGAAACCACCCAGGCAGGCACTGTGACAATTAGCCAAGATCTATCGTTTTCTTCATCGGTAAGCATACAAGAACAAGGTATAGCCAGTAAAACGCATTCAGTTCCCATCACGGAATTACAGCCAAATACCTTATACTACGCCAAAGTCGCCGTTGAATCTTCTGCAGGGAAGCAGATGTCTGAGCCCATCGCCTTCAAGACCACGCGCTGATCACTATTAAAAAGTGGCTGCAACAAACACATTCAAGAGACCATTAAGGACTGCAATCAACAATCCCGCAATCGCAGTCGGCCAGTTTCCACGCTTCATGAGGTAAATGCATATTCCTACCTCGACAACGAACAAGTACGGCGTGTAGCTCATCAGCTTGCGTGCTGGAGTCTGAGTTGTAAACGAAGTAGCCCTTAAATCGTAGCTCGCATGTACGAAAAGTAAGATAACAAGCAGAGCCACCCACGAATACGGGTAACCCAACCGGATCTGACTCTCCATAAATTGACTTTTACGAGTTTGGTTCATAAAATCATAAACCGACCCAAATAGGTTATTGCGGATTCCGCAGCATGAAATTAATCGTTCCGAGGCTATCGCGATTGTGAATTCCGAGCCGATGGGGATCAAAAATGGCAACGAGTTCGGAATGAACGAGTGTATTGATCGGAAGCGCGCAGTTATTGTGGAATCAACATCGATGAAATTCATTCTCCCGGAGCTGCTTGCCACAATTCCGACACTGCCGTGGTTGGCTGTGTTCGAGGCGGTAGTGATCAGCAAGAGATCGCTGTGAGTGGAACCGGCGCCGGCAGGCGGCGCACCGGAACGGACGATCAATTCATGCGGTTCGTGTTGATCGTAAGGGCTTCTGCAGAAAGCATATCAAGCTCACAGAGGTTGTCAAGACTTTGTACTGGAAGGGTACATCGGTAACACTTTGTGGTATTTCAAGGTGAACCTAATCGGGGGCAAGTAGTTTAGGGCTTGGTGAGGCCTTCTGAAGGCCAAAAAATCATGTGGCGGATTCATCAACGACTGAAAGCTGAAGGTAAGAAGTGGCCAGGGTTGGAGTCAGGCTCCGTGGCTTGTTGTCCGTCTGAAGCAGTCTTACTTTTGCTGACCCTGAATGGAGGTCCTGGTTTTGTGGCAGCGTCACAGTTCAGCCCCAGGCTCCAAAACTCCCTCACCGAACAATTAGGTGGTTTTGGGAATGGTGCTTCCGCGGAGTCTTCCCGTACCTGTGCCCATGGATGGCGTTCCAGACTTCGTGTCGCGTCACGCCCGGGTGCTTGAACACTTCTCGGATCACCGCAAAATGGGATTCCGAATATTTTTCGATCCATGTGATGAACATGCTGATAACATCATCACTACAGATCCTAGTAGCTGCAACATTACTCAGCAGGTTCCGAATCAGTTTCCGCTTCTCCTCGCTCTCGGCTGCCGACCAGTCCCGGAAAGCCTTGTTGATTAATCGGAGATATTCTGCGCTTGTCCCCTGAGCTGACACAAACAGTTAAGACACTACTCGCCGTTCGCTAAAAATTCCTCGACCGGCCATACTCTTTCATAGCAAACTGAACGCATCCGGCGAAACGGAGGCAGGCTCTGCTGGAGAGCAACCTGCTAAGGGATAGCCGGTGCGACTCATCGCGGACGATGAGCAGGGGCGCGATCTCGGTCGCGCCCTTGTGCCGATTCGCAGTGCCGACCAACGGGAGGCGGCACTCCGCTTCCGCTGTGCGCGAAGTCAAGACCAACATCGGACCGATAGATCGCGCATGCCTCAAGAAACTCATAAAGGAAGCTGGCGCGCAGCGGCATCATTGTTGTTCCGGGTGTGGAGGTTGGCTTCGAACTCCGCCGGCGGCAAGTAGCCCAGAGCAGTTCAGGCAGACCTGTTCTCCACGGACCGTTCCAAGCAAGGATGTCATACCGGAGATGTCATACCGGTTCCCTTCGGGAGATTCTTCCTCACTTCGTGAGAAGCATAGCGGTCCAACTGTGTCCTGTTCGGGTTTTGTAGGAAACCGCCGAGAAACGATCCTGATTGGAAAGTCATCGGACTTGATAAGCGTCTTCTCGCACGGAAACGCTATCCGTTTCTGATCCATTTCCCATGTCAACGTTGTTTGGATGGTGAAAGTGACGCGTCGAAGCGTTTGAATGTGCAATTCGCGAAATTGGCAGAAGCGATCAATCTCTCAGCCTATGAGGCGATCCTTCAGATCGGAAAATCCTAGTCAGCGCCTTTAGAATCCGTATAACCCGGTAAAGCTGGCTCAAATAATTGTGCCTATCGAAAACTCCGTCTCGAACCAAGTGCCATCGAACGATTGAGAGTTGAAAGCGCAAAACGCCTCAAGGTTTTGCTGCCAGCGAAGGGATACAGGATTCAGTCGCGCCAAAGCACCTGCTTGAGTCTGCACGAAGGCAACGCCAGAGCAATCATAGCGAAAAACAACGAATATAGTACTTTTGCTAGCAGTGAAAATCTCGCCCGTGGCTCCGCTCCCGTCGCCAGGCCCAGCGCCGCAAATCAATCCGGCACAGAGCCTCAAAACCAGGGTCCGGAATCCATCCTCAACAACTCCCTCGAGCTCCAATCCCAAGCATGGCGTTCGTCCTAACATTCGGCCGTCTTCACCCTGTACCGCAAATGGGTCAAGCATTAGCAGGCCAGATGGCTCTTGATTGTGGTAAAATTTGCGCCAAATGCGCCTTCCAGGTCAAATTTTCGGGTTGGGGCGGCTCCTTCCGCCGCTTGTTTCTTTTTTCATTACTCCACCGGTCGGAATTTTCGCCGCAGTGCAAAAAAGTGCGGTGTTGATCGGCATAGATATCTACAATCCCAGGAACCCGTCTGCCGCTAAGGACACCAACCCGGTAGTCAAAAGACCCTCCGCGAAGGGCAACTGGTCGGCATGGTCTTTTCCGGATCTTCATGGGGCGGTTAACGACGTTGAGCTCATCCAGAGCATTTTGTCGTCGGACAAGTTGGGCTTTAAGGATATCGCTGTCCTGAAAAACCAGGACGCCACTGCGAATGCGATCCTGGCAACGCTTCAGCGGAAACTGGTCGACGAGACTACGAAGGGCGATATCCGCGTGGTTTTTTACTCCGGCCACGGCAGCACTGTCCGGAATGAAGCGAGCAATGAAAGATATAGACTCGACCAGACCATAGTCCCCGGAGATCACTATAGAGGCGACGTCCCTCATATTCGGGACAAGGAACTGTCCCGGATCCTGTGGAAGGCTGGGAAGAAGGGTGTGAAGGTGATTTTCATTGCGGACAGTTGCCACAGCGGAGGATTGTCGCGTGGGGTCTGGAACCAACGGGGAATGACCCGAACGGCGCGGGGCGCGCCCGCTCCTGATGCCAAACCGTATCCTGTGCAGATTAGTGACCCGGCGGATAAAGATTCGGATACGGGGAAAGATATTAATCCGGTGGATGTCGGCGTGGTTTTTCTCGCCGCGGCCCAAGACGACGAATCCGCTCAGGAGAATGACGATACGCCGGAAGGTCAGCACGGTGCCTTCACGTGGGCTCTGAGGAAGGCACTTGAACAGGGGCTGGACCAGCCTGCCGATTTGGTGGTCCGCCGCGCTACATCTCTTTTGAAAGCCGACAACTTCGCGCAGCAACCGGATCTGCGAGGAAAAGATCTTCACACTACGACCTTGTTTGGTTTACCAGCCAACGCTGTCAGTTCGACAACCGCCGTTGTCGAGTCTGTCGATGGCAGTGGGAGGGTCATTCGTCTGCGGGGCGGCAAAGCGATTGGAATTTATGAAGGTTCGGAACTGAAGCGGATACTCAATCCGGGCGGGCCGGTGGAGATCAAGATTACCGCGTCTCTCGATCTGGTGCGGTCCGAAGCGCAAAAAATTGGGAGCGGAGCAGCTATACACGTAAACGACGTTTTTGAAGTGGATAAGTGGGTGATTCCGGACGATCCGATGCTGAACGTCTATATGCCTCCGGCCGCACCGTCGGACATCGTGTTCAGTACGGCGTCGGAAGTGGGCAAACTACGCAGCGAAAAAATGGTTCACTGGGTGAGCGATTCCTCTGAAGCGACTCCCGGTCAGGTGATGCACTGGGACGGAAAGGAATGGGTCCTCGACAAGTACCCCGCAACGGGTGCTTCGGTGCCGTTGGGAACCAGTCCGACTGCGGACCAGGTACGTGGCCGTCTGGACGGGAATGCAAGTTTCCTCTTGATTCTGCCCCCTACGCCAGCACTCCTGGAGGATCTCAAACTCAAGCCAACGAGTGACAGCACACAGGCGTCGAGCATCAAGGTGTTGAGCGAACCCGGAGGCGATCAATACCGGCTCATCGGCCGTGTCGGGGAATCCGGTGTGGAGTATGCGTGGGTTCAGATCGACGCCACGGAGGAAAGCGTCCGCAAAATGGCTAACGAAAAGAGCGCTGCAGAACGCCTTCCGCTGCCGTTGCGGACGGATTGGGTCGGTCTGGGAGGGCTCCCGGAATCGACGACCCGCGCCGGCAGCGATCTCACCGGGAAGGCGTTTCGGCTCGGCAGACTCAGAGCTTGGCTAACGCTGCTCGCTCCTCCCGAAGGCTCGGAATCCACCTCCCCTTTTCCTTATCACCTCGCGTTCCGCGAAATTGGCAAGGGTAAAGGGAGCTTCGTGACCACCAATGAAATGAAAGGCGGCCTCCGCTATAAGATGTACTTGCGCGCCTCTGAGGACGATATTCAGCGAGGCGTTGCTGATCGGTGGGTATACATCTTCGCGATCGATCGTTATGGCAAGGGCACTCTTCTGTTCCCCGCGCTTGGGGAAGGCAATGCCGGGAATCAGTTTCCCAGAAAGAAAAACGGCAAGAGCGATCCACAGGCAGAAATTCAGGTGATGGACACCCAGGATTATGACTTCGAGGTGACCGAGCCATTTGGTGTTGATACTTACTTCCTGCTAACTTCGAAACAACCAATCGAAGATCCGCAGATATTTCAGTTCGATGGCGTTCGAACCAAGGGCGCTACTCGCGGAATCGGTTATCAGGACCGTCTGACTCAACTGCTCTCGGATATTGGAACGTCCACCACGAGAGGGGTTAAGGGAAATCCGGCCGTTCCAGTAAGTTGGGGACTAGAGCAGATACCAATACTAAGCGTCGCGAAATAAGAGCCTTTAGGTTCAGAGGGCCGGAGCGAAATAGAAGGGCTCGGCCAGATAATTCAATTCGTAAGGATACTGGTGTGCCTGCGCGCTCTTAAGTTTAAGACCAATTTTCCCCGAGAGTGAAGCCGTGGATGCGCCAGGAGCAGCGATGACCTGGAGGAGCAGTTGGGTGAAGTAACCTCCGTTTTCGTTTTCGTAGGCGTTCTCGCCGGGCTGGGCTGCAAAGAGATAAAAAAAGTTGTCCCGCGCAAGCGCACCCGGATTCAGTGGCTTTGAATCCATTCTGGTCAGGCACATGTCGAAAATTGCGATAATAGGTCCTAAATGACCCTCAGGCACCAACGCGGCTAGACTAGTTGCGGGTATCAGATTGCGGCAGTCGCCTGCCTTACCGCGGTCTATGACCACCCCTCTGGTTCTTTGCGCCTCTTCGCCAGCAGAAACATCTGAAGGTATTACCACCGGCAGCCCCTCGCAAATGCCTCCTGTACCTGAATAATAGAACACCGCGATATCATCTAGCCCCAGACTCTTTGCGAAACTCGCGATTGAGGCCTCGATCTCTCCCCGCGAAGCGTTCGTAAGGTGAGTGACGTCGAACCCCAAATTCTTCAGTTGGCTCGCAACACCTTCGGAGTCCTTAACGGCTGACTGCAGTTTGGGGGCGTTCGGGTGCGTATTGATACCTATGACGAGCGCTTTCCGCGCTGCTTCCGGCTTTGGTTGCCCGGCAATGTAGAAATCTCCGCCCGCACCATCGCTCGGGCCCTCGTATGGCTGTTGGATTGGTTTGTATTCTTTTACCTTAAGGGTGACGAAGTCCTCCAGCGTGCGGAACGTAACGAGGCCGTCGGGGCCTGCCGCCTCACCATTAATTCCGTCGATCAGAAACTTCGTGAAAATTCCGTGACCGAGAACATCGTCCTCATAACTTCTTTTTCCTGGGGTTGTTGAGTAAAGGACCCGTAACCCCGTAGACCCTGCAAGGCGTAGCATCGCAGGCGGAGTTTTCGCCTTCGACCTGCTTCCGTCGGGCGACGGCGGAGGAGCGCCATCACGGCAAGCGTCCAGGAACATCATTTTTCTGGCCGCTGGTGAGGCTTTAAGAATACTTTGAACTTCACTTATGGAAAGGCCGGTTCGATCGATGTCGTCGCTGTCGACATCCATTGTCGCGAGATAACTTTCCGCTGAATTTTTGAGGCCGGCGCCGCCATGCCCGGAAAAAAAGAAGACCAGTGTGCCCTTGGTATTTGCGTAATCGCGAAGTTGCTTGGTGACGACGCTGCGCATCGCTTTCGACTCAGGGATTAAGTGAACGTCGTAGTGCTGCGCTTTTAGCGCTTTTGCCAGGTCAGCCGCGTCATCTTCCGCGTGATTCAGAGTTGTAAATCCGCTCTCTTCGACGTAGTGGTCTATCCCGACCAGCACCGCGACTTTGTCCTCCGCAAGAAAGGATTTCACCTCAGGCGGCCGGGGTTGGGGCGATTTTCCCCCCTGCCCAAAGACGAGAGCAGCAGTCGAAAGAAAAACGAGACCGGCGGATGCAGGCTTCATCGCATCTCCTGGGCTATGCGTCGCCCTTTGCCTGGCGCTTCTCGACGTCACTGAGCGGCTCAACTTTCACGTTCATTGACATATAAGTGATGTCGGGAACCCTCGTATCCTGACCGCGCGCTGCCGGCGTCAGGTTCTTGTCGGCATCTTTGTGTACCAACCAACCACCTGATTTGTCGTCCAGTAGAAGCTGTGACATCGAGTCCTTCAGTTTTCCGGCGTGATCGTCGGGTACCGCGAGATACCAACCGCTGACCATATTTACACGGTTTACCGGGCCCGGTACCGCCTTTGCGCTCTGTGTCGCGACGATTCCAATCGGGATGGCATTCATCAGAACGGACTCGCGATGATACAGATAACCTATCAATTGAGTGAAGGCCCGAAGGGCGGGAATGGCAAGAGGAGCAAATCCGAAGTATGGAGCTACGATCGAGGAATAATCCACAGTCGCTTTCAAAGCGGCGTCGACCTTAGAGTTGATGCGCACGGCCGTGACGTTGACCGCCATTTTCCCGGCTCCTCCCATCAAAATCACCTGGTTGTTAGCCTTGGCATTCGGCGCGTTGGGATCGCGAAAACTGAGATCGGTGAGATTCGGCGGGAGCGGTGCTTTTGTGGGCTTCTTGGTCGTTTCGTCGATTCGCACAGGTGACCAAGCCGCCAGGCCAGACCATGCCATGGGCGCAACAAGGTTCATCAGAGGCTGCTTTTGGAACCAATCGAGGCGCACCTGCGATCCCCGTGACTTCTGGATGAGCACATGGTCTTCCGAACTGGGTCGAAAATGACCTGGGTTTACGGTTACCACGACGTTTTCTTCCTGAGGGTTCAGGAGCTCTTTAGGGGCTATATCGCTTGAAAACCGAAGCCCGCCGTCCGTTGCCTGAAGAAAGTTGACGATTTTCTTCTCGTCCAAATGGCTGGACGCTTCCGCATCCTTCGTCGGCCTGTCGTCCGTGCGCTCGGCCTCGTCGAAGTAGGCATCCCAGAACTCTTGCGTCTTTTTCGCGGAAGGCTGAGCTTCAGCTTCGCCAGAAATCGCGGCTGCGAGAGCAGAGGCGAACGCTACTTCATGAAGAAATGATCGGCGCGTGTCCATTGCGATCCTCCACAGATGGCCGTCTACGTAGTATACAGGTTCGCCGCCGTATCGCGAACGCCTTTCGTGACGGACTGATAGCCGCTTCTGAAGCCGTTTCCGTCCCCGCCGCTTCGAACTGAGGACTGGCCCGACTCAAACATTTATTGGACCTCACAAGACGGGTTGGCCGAGGTCAGCCCGGATGGAGGATCGAAATGAGAGCGCCATATTTTAGAACGATGTCCTGCCTTACGGCCGCAATAGCCTCTGGTCAGCCGGTGTTCCAAGTGCCGCTGCGTTGGTTCACGTAGGCGATCAGGCCCCCGATTTACGTTTCATCTGGCGGGCGGCACCACGGCCCAGTTATCGAAGTCTACGCGGCCATGTCGTGGTGCTCGATTTCTGGGCGTCTTAGTGTGACTGGTGCAAGAAAGAGGTGCCGGAGGTGAACGCACTGAATAAAAATACGATGATGTTGCAGTCGTTGGGGTCAGCGACGAAGAAGAGGCAACTATCGGGGCAGCCAAAACGGATCTCGGGATGAATTTCCCAACAACGCAGAACGTTGCTCGGTTTGAGATCGCGGGACCGCGCGATTCTCGCAAGTGCGATTTGTCTTTTTGAATGCGTGACCGTTGGCGCCGGGAAGCGAACCTGTAGAAAGATGCTAAGGGAATTGATGATGAGGATGTGGATCGAACAAGGGCTCTTTTATTATGGCCCTACCGTGAACTTCATCCGCCCTAAGGGATGCTCATTTTCTGCCGATGCTACCAAGAACCCCACTGAGAGCGGCCGTCGAGATGGCGAGCCAGACTCAACACAGTAGCACTAGAACTCGAATCGCATTACTAACTGCAACTCACGGGGCGTGGCTGTTAGAGGTACCTGGACTGGAAAGGTCGTCTGTACTCCTGTAGTTCCGTATTGTGCAGTTCCGAATTGTGGCGATCCGAACGTAGGATTCTCGGCATTCACATACAAATTCGGATGATTCAGAAAATTGTAGGCATCTGCCCTCAAAACCAGACGCACGGACCCGCCCGACATCGGCAAGTTAAAGATTCGGCTGATAGAAAGATTAGCGCTGATTGTTCCGGGACCGGCGAAAGCATTACGGCCGGCCGTGCCAATCTTCCCCGCATTAGCGACGGCAAACGCGGCTGGATTCAGAACCTGGACGCCACCGGGGATCGGTTGGCGCACGTAGACATTCGACGGGTCGACGACGTTCGCGCGATTGTCGATCAGAGCAAGATTCGACAGAGGTTGTTCCGGCTGGATTGCATAAGCGTTAAAGGGCAGTCCCGACCGCACCGATCCCAGGCCGGCAACCCGCCAGTTTTGCAGAACGTATGCTAGCGCTCGCTTGCTCTTTGGCGCAGGAAGGGTCCCAATCGCCTGAAAG